>Ga0167615_1000350_pt1 | contig 14254 bp, 19 predicted proteins | sample BED_Mat_host_9_1_FD_111800 | JGI IMG/M metagenome (GOLD analysis project Ga0167615, IMG submission 111800) | Extremophilic microbial mat communities from Yellowstone National Park, USA - BED_Mat_host_9_15 (v2) (version 2) | ecosystem: Environmental > Aquatic > Thermal springs > Hot (42-90C) >... | reverse complement strand
TCCATTTTGCGCACGCAATTCGTTCTCGAATACCCACTGAACACCGAATTTCTTGAGAGCTGTGTATCCTTCAAAGAGATTTTGTGTGTATGGATCGCTGAAGATAATACGGATAAAGCGCCGTGACAAGAATTGGAAAACATTCCTGGTCAACCAAGGAGCTAGGATAAGAAGAACGCTCCCGATGATGCCCAATGCGAGAGCATCGGCTAGTAGGACGGTTTGAAAGAGACTTGCCTTCAGCAAACCCTGAGCCTCCTGATCGCGAGTCAGCGCAGTCCCTGTTGAATCGTAAAACTGCGATTCCACCTTCATTCTCGACGCTTCGATGAATTTCTAGACGCCAATACCATGAATGAAGAAAAGCGCCCGAAATGAATTTCGAGCGCTTCAGCATCCAGTCAAGCATGATAAATGGCGCAACGATTCAGTCCAATTTCCAGTTCAGAAGCTTTCTCGACGGTTACAGAGAGCTTACCGCGGTTAACGTCGACGCTTTGCTCATAGTTCGGCGGAGTCGCTCCCACCGAGTTAGCCACTTTCTCCGTAAACGCTTCTCGATCGTCAGTACGCATGATTACATTCCTGTAGCGAATTTCGCCCAACGTCTCTCCCACATAACCGGAGGCGTTAATTTCACTTAAATCCGCATAGTGTGCAGGCAGAATCAAGACGTCATCCGACAGTTGAGCAATGGTTCGACATACTGTATTGTGGATGGTTTAGGCCCACTCGCGAGCCTTTCCCCCAAGATCAGGACGACCAAGCCCCCCACGAAAATCGTGTCACCGGACAACAGGAACTGTTCATTGACCAGGAACGACATGCTTCCTGGTGTGTGCCCAGACGTTGGAATAGCCATAACCTTGACATTTACATGACCGAAGCGGATGACAGAATGATTTTCCAGGAGTTCGAATATTCTGTTCGAATCTTGCATTTCGCTGTACGAGATATAATACGTTGCACTTGTCGTTTTCGCAAGTTCATGTCCGCCGATGATATGATCTGCGTGCAGATGCGTATCCATGACGCGAACAATCTTAGCTCTCTCGCGTTCAGCGATTCTCAAATACTCGTCCACGTGACGACTTGGATATCCACCACAAGCGCTTGGCCCTCCGAAATTACCATATAGGACAAGCAACCTTTAGCCAGTCGATTGAATTAGATTAACTTAAGGTTCTCGTCTTCTACCACCGTGATCGGCACATAGAACTGACTCCAAGCCAACATACCGCCTTCAAGAACCACCGTTGAATACCCGCGTTCATCGAGGAGCTCTGTCATCATCTGTGCTGATCCACCTTTCGCACAGACAGTAATGATTTCCGCACCTTTTGGCAGTTCAGCGTAGAGCCGTTCATTGTCATCCAAAAAATCAAAATAGGGTATATTGATAGATCTCAGATCATTATATTCTTCAGGATTTCGAACGTCGAGGATGAAGAGAGGCTCCCCTGCCTCCATCTTCTGATGGAGTTCTTCAGAAGTCAGCGTACGAATGGACACAATCAATTCCCCCTCGTATGAAATGAACGTTTTGTCCCGAAAAGATATCACCCAATTATGTAATGTGTTGATATTCTTAACATATTTAACAATACTACAACCGATATCAACCCAAGTGTCAACATGAATAAATGTAGACTTATGTAACGATTATCTTCGATAGCCTTTTGATATGAATAATTTATCACTTTAGATAACGCAATACTCAAAGCCACGCTGCCTAAGCCCAAGAGCAATATAACCATGCTATTAGCACCTCAATTGTTAGCGTTATTGAACTTTATGATTTACAAACTGCATGTTTTTTATTCAACACCTACCTTTTTAGTCCATATTTCGCGCCCGATTTTTCTGGCGCCTTAAATCTTTCGACAGGAGTTTTCAGTGCACACGAGGAATTGGATGACCCGTCGTATCTTCGTGCGGGGAGGCTTTCAAGTTGTTCGGTCCAGTTCGTTCGTATGTCATGGGGCCTGCGCCCATTTTAGTCAGACGGATCGAAGAGTTGGAATGGGTAGAGATCATTGACGAGTTCGGGCCGCGTCTGGATAGCAAACTATCCGTCAGCCTGCGTCCCAAGGCGTTGCTGGTTCATTTCGGCACGAACCGCGAGGCCCTCTACCGAATGGAGCAGTTCTATGCGCAACGGGATGTGGAAGACCTGCTTGGAAGCAGCGTCTCAGCAGACGCTCTCCATGATAACGCTTTGGCCCGAGTATCCAGTGTGGAAGACATCCATCGAAATTCTTGAGTACATCGGGGCTGGTACAACCGAAATCGCATCCACGCATCCATCGGATACCATACCCCGGACGAATGGGAGCAGCGTTATTTTGCGAATGCGAGTTGAGGACACGACAACCGCTCATACCGAAGGGCTTGACGTGGAGAGGCGGGCATGATAGCCTGGCAGCCTTTTACGAGGGCGAGCGTCGCCTGGCTGCACGAAACGCGAAGTTATGCCCGCAGAGGTCCATGTCAAGCCCTGACGGTCGATATCGACGCCCGTCAATGCACATTGAACAACATTTTCCGTTTTGGGGGCGTCCATAAACTTGATTTAACACGAGTTAGTTGGACACACCCCTCGAGCCATCTGCGAAGAGGACGAGGAGCGCAATGCTGTCCTCGAGCGCCCGCACGGCATGCGGTCGACCTGGAGGAAGGCTCGTGCAGTCTCCCCGCTTTAAATGAACGCGCTCCTCGCCGGCAGTCCATTCCAGCTCGCCGGACCACACGCAGAGAAACAAGTGATGGGGCGCACGGTGTTCCGGAAGTTCCTCTCCCGCCCTGAGCGTCAACTGGGTAATCCGGTGTGCACCGCATGTGTACAACGCCCGCAATCGCTCGATTGCGTCTTCTTGAATTCTCATGTTGAAACCTCCCGTCAAGCGCCACCCCTATATGCATCGGCACACCTCCATCCGTCACAAACGGCGTCTGTCAGACGGCTCGCGTGCTTGTTCTCCTCAGGATGTGAATCCCGCCCCATCCGATGCGCACGAAGTACCAGACGAAGGCCAACCAAGCCAGTCCGCCGCCCGCTGCCAGCAGGGCGCGCCCAAGCGTCGCGTCAAGGTCTGCAAATCCCCACATCATAAGCGCCGCCCCGATGGCCGAGATCGACATCTGGGCGATGGACAACGTCGTCGAACGAATCTTGACGTCGAAGAGCACGGGCATGACGGCGTAGGACGTCCCATACACGAGGGTCGTCATCCACCCGAGAAAAAGCGCGTGAAGCACCGGAAGGGCGACGATTTCCCGCCCGACAATCATCCATCCCCCGGCGATTCCCGCGAAAGCATAGCCGAGGGCCCATGCTAAGCGGGGCGCGGACGAACTTGCCACGGCTCCGTCCCCCGTCCCGCATGCGCCGCGGGAACGCCTGACGAGCGCGGCCTCGAAGACAACAGCCACCCACACCAGGCAAGCGCCCAACACGTCACGCCCCACTTCTGCAAGCATGTTCATGTGGAACGCGGCGCCCAACGATAAGACGAGTGTCGAGGGAAACCAGATTGCCTGAAACAAGGAAAACGGCCATGCAGGCATACTCACGCCGCTGATTAACCGAGGATACAGATGCAGCGAAACCGAGACCACGGTTCCGACGAGCCAGCCGTCGTCGAACAGCACGGTGGCTCCAAGAGAACTCTCGCCGTCCGACCAGATGCCCCAGCATGCCCAGATTGCGCTGGCCATGAGCAGGAGGCCGCTCAGATCCGTCCCTCGCCGCGCCACCCTGTCCGCGCGCCGGCAGTCCTCTCGTCGCCCGAGATGGCGCAGGTGTTCTGGAATCACGGGCGATTGGACGCGACCCTGGCGCTTCGCACGCACGGCAAGGAGAATATTCGTCAGGAACAGAACAGGTGACGCGGCTTGCACAACGGCGCCCAGGCGCATGAGAATCGAGCTACTCACCGCTGAACCGGCCACGAGGAGAACGATTCCAAGTTCCGCGATTGCGAGGTGCACCCACCCCGCCGCGCGTGGATGGAGGCGCAATTCTGCCGAAATCGACAAGACCGCATACGTCATACCGAAGATGGCCATCGTAAGCCATCCCCACGGGTTGATCTCGGCGTGCAAGTTCGCCAGGACTGTCCACGAAGAAGGCCTCGACGCCATCCAAAGCCCAAGCGTCGAACCTACAACGAAATTGACAAGGGCAGACGCGAAAAAGGCCATGGGTAGCAGTCCGACGCAGAATCGTTTGTCCTCGGACGGTGCACGTGTCGTCACTGAAGTCGCTCCAGATGGATGACCCATGTATCCCGCTCCCCCTCGATGGCACCTTCCCGACGCAATTGGTTCCATATCCGATTGACGGATTCCCGGCGCAAACCCACCATCTGCGCGATCTCGGCGTGCGTGATTGGCAGATGGACGCGTACGCCCTCGGGCTCGACGCGGCCTTGCTCCTCGGCGAAGTGACGAAGAAAGGCTACGACGCGCTCGCGTGAATCGTACACGGCAAGCTCCTGAAGCTTCGCTTGCAGCTGCACAATCCGATCCGCCAAGACCCGAAGAAGCTTCAACGCGATAGGGGGATGTCGCCGCAGGAGGGCATCGAACGCGCGCGTGGAAATCGCATACACCGTGGTCTGCTCAATGGCGCTCGCCGTGCCTGGATACGGCAGATCTTGAAAGAAGCCCACGTGTGGAAACATCTGTCCCTTGCCCAAGACGGCGACGATGTGTTCACGCCCTTCCTCGTCCACCTTCACAACTTTGACAAGTCCGCGCACCAGGAAGTACACAGCCTCGCGCGGCGTGCCCTCGATGAAGATGGTTTCTCCGCGGCCATATTGGCGCAGCACAGCGAGTTCCGCCACGCGCGCCAGCTCCTCCGGTGTCAGGTCGCGAAAAAGCGAAAACTCCTTCAGATCTTGACTCACATTCACGGGATATCCCCCTGTCAACAGACTCACGTCGTTTTCGCATCTGTGGTCACTCTGAGCATACGATCCTTTCCAACTCAAAATCCACAGGAACCTGGCAGAGGGTTTGACAAAATCGTGAGCCAACATCGAGTAGGAGAGGGCGGTTCGCCCACGTCCTCTCACACCACCGTAGGTGCGGTCCCGCATACGGCGGTTCATGAAACTCTACAGAATTCGAGGTATCCGCGTATACATGCTCCGAAGTCTCACCTTGGGTTCGTGGTCCTCAGGCCGGGGTTTGCCTCCGGCTTCGCTCAGATTCCACCTCGCGATGGACACCCTTGCCTTTGGCTAGCGGTTGGTAACAGCCAACCCCCGCAGCGGACTTTCACCGCCTAGCTTCAGCCCATGCCGGGCGCACCCGGAAGAGCACCGCGCGGGGGAGACCCCGCGCGGTGTCCGTTACGCCTTTATCTTCCCAATTTTTACCTGAAAAACTTCAGGTCCGCGTTCGAGGTACTCCCACGTGAACTCGCCCTCTCGCTCATGCTGAAACTGATAGAAGAGCGGGACGGGATCGTGATCGTTCACGAGAAGCATCGCCTGACCCGGCTCCAGTTTGTCGAAGGTCTCAAAGATCACACGGTGCTTCATTTGCGGCGGATACTCCGGCGCACGCACGATGTACGCGAAATCGGACACGCGAATCCCTCCTCTGTGAATGCCGCGCTGGCCTCGCACCTGCGCGCGGCTTAAGATGAATCTACGACAATGGGCGCACGCGCAGCGTGATACATATCACACGGAATCCGCTCCGATGGAGCAGCCCGTTCAGACGTTCGCCACGGCAACACAAATGAGCGCAACGGGCAAGTAAACCAGCGAAGCGAGAAACGTGCGCTTCGCCCAGACGGCTATCTGGCTGCGCGCAAGGGCCAATCTGATGTGTACCGCGACAAACCACGCGTTCAATGCACCAGCCACCGCCAGATAGAGCCCTGGGTGAACCACGAAATGGGACACGGCGAGATCGACACCTGCAAGAACGACCGCATAGAACAACATCTGCGCAATGGTCGTCCTCGGGCCTCTCACGACGGGCATCATGGGCACGGAGGCGCGACGATAGTCCTCCGACCGATATAAAGCAAGGCCCCAAAAGTGGCTTGGCGTCCAGAGAAAGACGATGAGAAACAACAGCCATGCGAGAGGTGCCAAATGCCCCGTCACCGCGGCCCAACCGACCAGCGGCGGGATGGCGCCCGCGCCGCCGCCGATGACGATGTTCTGGGGCGTGCGGCGCTTGAGCCACATCGTATAGATAACAGCGTAGTACAGGTAGCCCGCAACCGTGAGCCACGCGGTCAGTGCGCCTACCCCAACGTCCAGCGTTACGAACCCGACAAGTCCCAAGACGAGTCCTGCCACCAACGCGCTACTCGGCGCCATCTCTCCTTGGGGCAACGGACGGTTCTGGGTGCGCTCCATCACGCGGTCGATGTCGCGATCGAACCACATGTTCACCATCGCGGCCCCCGCGCAAGCGAGACCGAGTCCAACGAGGCCAACCAGAGCCGGTCGCAGTGGAGGCAGGCCATGACGAGCGGCGACCATGGCGCAGAATGCGCTGAAAAGAAGGAGCGCATTGATGCGAGGCTTGCCGAGTTCCCAAAACGCCTGGAGGCTGTGATAGATGGCCCTTGCACTCGCATGAACTGCCTCTTGCCCATTCTCCATGAGCATGGCCATGGCCCCCTCACTGAACCTGACTGTTGAACGTCATGATCCAAATCGATCCGAGCGCGATGGCGAGTGTGAAAAAGAGACCGAGCCCCATGGCCAGACCCTTGACACGACTACCGTCTCCCTCTGTCACGTGCATGAACAGAAACAGTTGGACCAGCACCTGCACCGCCGCGAGCGCCATGAGAAGCACGAGCAGCAAAGGTACGGGTAGCACGTGGAACGCAACAAGCACGAACGCAATGGCCGTCAGGACGAGCGACAGGACGTAGCCGGTGACATACTGACGCCTTCCACCGCCATCTCGACCGTGTCGCATGTCTGGCACAGACATGGACGCCTTGGACATCTCACATCACCATCCCCGTGAGATAGACCACCGTGAAAATGAAAATCCAGACGACGTCGAGAAAGTGCCAATATAGATTGACGACAAACACCTTTCGCGCAGTCCTCGGCGTCAACCCGCGGCGAAGCACTTGGTAGAGCGTCACGAGCATCCACAGGACGCCAAACGTCACGTGACAGCCGTGCGTGCCGACTAAGGTGAAGAAGGACGAGAGAAATGCACTCCGCTGCCAGACGGCCCCGATGAAGGCGTCGTGGGCGAACTCGCTCGCCTCGATACCGAGAAAGGTGAGACCCAAGACGATGGTGACCGACATCCAGAACGCGACCGACTTTTGACGGCCATCCCGCATGGACAGTGTGGCGAGTCCGCCGGTGAAGCTCGATGTCAGCAGTGCCAACGTTTCGGCTCCGAACCCTTTCATGTCGAACAGGGTTGCCGGCGTGGGTCCGCCGTCCATATGCGTGCGCAGCACCAGATATGTGGCAAACAGACAACCGAATAGAATCATGTCGGTCGCGAGAAAAATCCAGAATCCTAGAATTCGCGTGCGGTCCTCGGCGTGCGTGTACTCGAGCGCAAGCGCCCTGGTCCCACCGTCCCGAGGCTCTCCCATGGCATGTGCACGGGTTGCCATACGTCACACCCTCCCCAGAGTCGCTTCGTGCTGACGGATGGTGTCCGCAGCGATGACCATCTCGTCGTCTTCCTCCAGCGCGCGAAGGAGCAGACAGCAGAGCACGCTCGCAAAGCCTACCGCGGTCAACACATACCATTCAAACACGAGGCCGAATCCCGCGATAAAGAATGACAGGCCGATGAGGAATGGGCGCGCCGTATGCTTGGGCACGTGAATATCGCGAATGTCTTCGGCGCGCGGCCGCACATGCTCCATTTGTCCTTCGTATTTTGCCGCCCACCACATATCGCGAGCCGTGACCGTCGGGATGACTGCAAAGTTGTACTCTGGCACCGGAGACGGCAGCGACCACTCGAGCGTGCGTCCATCCCACGGATCGCCCGTGACGTCGCGCTCACCGTGGCGAATGCTGTACAAGATTTGCCATACGATCACGAGGAAAGCGAGCCCCATCAGGTACGCGCCGATGGTGGACGCGAGATTCAACGTGTTCCAACCCATGTTCGCTGGATAGGTGTACATGCGCCGCTGCATTCCCATGAGCCCGAGCGCGTATTGAGGCATAAAGCACACGTAGAATCCGATGTTCCATAGCCAAAACGCGATTTTGCCGCTTTTCTCGTCGAGCTTGAACCCAAACATCTTCGGCCACCAGTAATACATACCGGCGAGCATGCCGTACACGACACCGCCGATGAGCGTCTGGTGGAAGTGCGCGATCAGGAAATAACTGTTGTGATATTGATAATCCTCGGGCGCCGCGGCGAGCAGGATCCCCGTCGCCCCTCCTGTCACGAAGTTCGGAATGAACGCGAGCGTCCATAGCATGGGCAGCGTCAAACGGATGCGGCCGCGATACATGGTGAACAGCCAGTTAAAGATCTTGACGCCTGTCGGTATGCCAACGCACATCGACGCAATTGCGAAGAAGGTGTTTACATCGGCCCCTGCACCCATCGTAAAGAAGTGGTGCGCCCAGACCAGATAACTGATCACGCTGATGAGCAAAAGCGATGCGACCATCGACTTATAGCCGAAGATGGCCTTGCGCGAAAAGGTCGCGACGACTTCGGAATACACGCCGAATGCAGGCAAGATGACGATGTACACCTCTGGGTGACCCCACACCCAGAAGAGGTTGATGAACATCATGGGGTTCCCGCCGTGCAGGACGGTGAAAAAGTGTGTTCCGGCAATGCGATCCAAGAGCAGCAGCGCCAGTGCAACCGTCAAGGCAGGAAATGCAGCCAAAATGACGATACAAGACGCGAGCACGGACCACGTGAACAAGGGCACGCGATTCCACGTCATGCCGGGAGCACGCATGCGCAAGATGGTGACAAGGAAGTTGATTCCCGTTGCAATTGTTCCTATACCAGACAAATTAATGGCCACGAGATAATAGTTTTCTCCAGGACCCGGATCGTAACCGAGCTCGGTCAGGGGCGGGTAGCTCACCCAGCCTGCATCGGGAGAACCGCCAAAGACGAACGAGATGTTAAAGAGCAAAGCACCAAAGAAAAACAACCAGAAGCTGATGGCGTTGAGATACGGAAATGCGACATCTCGCGCTCCAATTTGCAAAGGCACCACGATGTTGAAGAGCGCAAAGATGAACGGCATGGCCATGAACAAAATCATGATGGTACCGTGGGTGGTAAAAATCTGATCGTAGTGCTCTGCGTTCAGAAAATGCTCACCCGGGAACGCGAGTTGCGTGCGCATCAAGAGCGCGTCTACGCCGCCGCGGAACAGCATCAGAAGCGCGCAGATGAGGTACATAATCCCGATGCGCTTGTGGTCCGTCGTGGTGATCCACTCTCTCCACAACCATCCCCACCGCTTGGTGTACGTCAAGGTTGCCACAATGGCCACGACGGCCAACACGATGAGCGCATCAGAGATCCAGATCAGCGGACCTTCGTTCCACATCAAGTAGTGATTTGCAAACTGAAGAAAGCCTGAAGTCATCGACCGTCACCTCCGCCGAGTGAGGCCAGATTGGATCCCGACTGGCCGTCCATGCTTCCCATCGTCGGTGTGCCCCACATGCCGGACATGTACTGTCCGCCGTCCTGCCACACCACTTGATCGAACAGTCCCTTAGGAAAGTTGCCGTACGACAATCGACCCGTTACGCCTGGTTTCTTGAGCAGTTGATAACCCGCATCCGTGAGAGCTGGCGCGTGCTGCTCGAGCCCCTGCGCCCACAATCTGAAGGCTGATTCGGACCGTGCCTCCACGGTGAAGGACATCTCGGCAAATCCCTTGCCCGTAAAATTCGCGCCGTGGCCGTAGTAATTGCCTGGATGATCCGCCTGCACCCACAGCCTCAGCGCCATACCGGGCATCGTGTACTCCTGTCCCGCCAGCTGAGGCACCCAGAACGAGTTGATGGGCGCGTCGGACGTCAGCACGAACTGAACAGGAACGCCCGTTGGGATGACGCAGTAGTTCACTGTCGCGACGTGCTGGTCAGGGTAGAGAAACAACCATTTCCAATCCAGCGACACGACGTCCACGGTGACCACATTGCTGTTCGACTCCGGAGGCCGCGTCAGTGCGAACGTCGTTTTCGCCGTGTAGGCGCCGAGCACACCCACGATGACCATGGGAATGCTCCACCAGATCCATTCCAACGCCCGACTCTCCGTCCACTGCGGTGTGTAGGGCGCGCGGTTGTCAGGTTTGTCCCGATACCTCCACACGATGTAGATCGTGAGCGCGAACACTGGCACAATGACCACCAAAAGCAGGATGACCGACAAGATGATGAGGCGGTCAATCTCCCTCGCCGCGGGGCCAGCCGGGTGCAGAACCAATACGTCCTGCCCGCAGCCCGCGAGGGCGAAGGGAGCCAACGCAAGAAGGCCAGCGCGCCACCACCGGCTTCCACGTTTCACTCCATTCACTCCCCCTCCCAGTTCTCGATTTCACGGTAAGGCCATGGCGAGGGGCCACCTGTGCGTTCGATCACACCGAGATAGGAGAAGACAGGAGCGTCCATGAAATGTTCATACGTGTGAAGGAAGTGTGAAGACGAGAGGTTCGCTTCAAAGCGGGAGGAGAAGACAAGTGGATACCGAGCACTCGGGGTCAGATGTCAACATTCGGGGCGGAATCCCGCCCCTCCATTCGCTACGGCCCGCGTTGCAAATCGAGCGACGGGTGCTTTGCTTGATCAGAGACGACGAACTTGTCCCACATCCCCGCGAGCGCATGCCCAGGGACCCCACACACGAGCGCATACGTGCCCACTCATGACGCGGTGAAGACGATCTCGTTTCGTGTACCTTTGGGTTCCCCTTGCGAGGGATTCGGCGTTTCCGCACCCGGGAAAGCGAGCATGCTAGCGTCGAAACTAGCGCGGGCGCGAACGTCGTACGGCACCACCATGGCGCTGTGCGGCATCAGGCTCGCGTTTTCAAACTCAATCACCACACGCCACCCCGTCGGTACCACAAGCGTCATGTCGCCATTGGCGTAACCGTCAAAATTCATGCCGCCGTTTTGACGACCGTCGTCGGCGATGACCTTCCATTGCACCTCGCGTTTGGCGACGTTCCACGTCACAAGTGGTTCTTTGGGGTTCGAAGAGGACGCCGGCGGAGATCCGCACCCTACCGACATACACGCCACGACGCCCAGAACAAGCCAAACCCGTTTACGCATCACATGCATCCGCTCCCCGTCGTGAAGACGCGCCTTGTCACGTCCATCCTAACACGCGGCGCGCTTCCGGTGACATCCGCTCCGGCGTCCAGGGAGGATTCCACACGACGCGCACTTCGATGTCGGCCACGCCGAAGGCTCTCGCGGCCGCCCACTCGACCGCTCCGGCCAAGCTGTCGTGCGCGGGACAACCCGGCGTTGTCATCGTCATTTCGATGACGAGCTTTCCCTCCTCGGGTTCCTCCATCCGGTAAATCAGGCCGAGATCGACCACGTTCAGGCCGAGCTCGGGATCGTACACCTCTCGCAAGTGTGCTTCGACTTCCCGGAAGTCGATCACGGCGATCACTCCTTCCTCCACGCGCGACGGAACACAGACAACATGTGCACCCCAAAGATCCCGAGGCTCGCGGCCACGGCCCAAGCACCTGCGTCGCACAACCAGCCTGAGTCCAGGCAAACCCCCGCTGCCGCCGCCACCACCCCAATGGCGTTGAATGCGATGACGACGCGCGCCGAGGAGGCGTCGAGGAGATGTGAAATGAGCACGTTGGATCCGGCCCGCTGTCTGCCTGCGAATCGCCACGTCCAAACAAGAAAAGGAACAATTTTGTATGCAAGTGAAATGACGGTCAACGATACGAACCCCATGATCGCAAACGTCACGAGCGCTCGCCAAGCCGCTGAACCCGCGGAAGAAGGTGCGTGTGCGACGAGCGCGAGTGCCCACAGGACGCCCAGTGCGAGTGCGACGAGAACACCGCGGATAGGGGCTTCGATTCGCCGACGAACGCGCCGCTTCAAGATTTCGCGCACCGCCAGAACATGTGAGAGGAAGGCGACGACCACGCAGATGGCCGATACCAGCTTCAGTGCCAACGCCGGATACCAGGCACGTACCACAAACGACCACAGCGCCGCGAGCGATGTCAAGAAGGCCCAGTGTTCATAACGCGTGCTGTACCCGTGTGACAGTGTGAACATGGGCATCAGCTTGTAACTAAAGCCGAAGATCAAGAAACCAAAGAATCCGCCGGCCGCAAGCAGGATGTGTGTCGCGAGAATAGGGGCCTGATACGCCTGCACAGCCGGCCACAGATTCGCGTCGCCGAGCGCTAAAACGACCGCCGCTGCCAAGGCGACCGCAAGGTGCACTTGAGCCAGGAAGACGAATTGCCACATCGGTCCGCGCGCCCGAGCCCGAACCAGTGAAGCCAACATGTTGCCGCAGAAACCATACAGCACGGCCGCCGTCCACATGCCGAAGATGCCAATGCCGAGAGGCCACCAGACCGAAAAGCTCCCGATGAGACCTGCAAGGCCGGCAATGTACGCGTAGAACAGGAATCGCGCCAACCGGACTGCCGCTATCGGCATCAGAAAAGCGACCGTCGACAGCTGATACACGGCTCCAATCACAAAGGACATGAGCGCCCCCAACGTCAACAGATGGGTGAGCGCGACGCCCGCTGGCGCTCCCGGCGCGAATAGCACGCCGCGAGCCACCTGCCAGGCGAGATCGCACGCAAAAAGCAAGAAACAGGAGAGGCCCGCAATCATGTACTGAAGCGGCAAGGTGACCGGCGGCGAATGGCCCCCCTGGCTCATCCCAGGCACGGCGAACGGACCCTGCGATGAAGCGGACATCGTGCCAGCCTTCGGCGCGTCCTCCACAAGAGTCCCCCCTTTTGCTGCATTTGCGCCCCTGATGTTATCCGCCCTGGAAAAACGCACGATTGATTTCGATCCAGTGCCGTTCCTCCTCCGGCACGTTCGCTTCGTGAAAGATGGCGGACACAGGGCAAACGGGTTCGCAGGCCCCGCAATCAATGCACCTTTCTGGATCGATGAGGTAGGTTGCCCCGCCGTCGTGAATCGCGTCGACAGGGCAGACCTCCACGCAGTCGGCTGCCTTCTCCCCAATACACGGCGAAGTGATGACATAGGTCATCATCGGTTCCTCCCTTGGGAGATGTCATCTGAGAGCATGATACGGCAAGGAGCTGAAGCGAAACGTGCGCTGGATCACAGCGGCCGCATGCGCCTTCGCGCACAATGGAGTTGCGTTCCATGGAGGGATCAGCGTCTGGGGGAGATGCATGTGCGGAAGATTGTCGTACTCGATGTTCGGGAGATTCTCTTGAACAAAGGTGAGCCGTTCCACGTCATCATGGCGTCGGTCGAAAGTCTCGGCCCCGACGACATCTTTGAACTTCACGCCACGTTCGAACCGACGCCGCTCATCCGGCTGCTCTCGAACCGCGGGTTTCGTCACGCCGTTCGAACCTTGGCCGACGACCTTGTCGCGACCCAGTTTACCCACGACGAGAGGCCTTTGCCCTACTGGTACCTCGACAACCGCGGCCTCGAGCCGCCACATCCCATGCTTCGTACCCTCGCCCTGTTGGATGAGGAACCGCAATTCCAGGCGGGGACGATGGGACTCGAAATTTGGAACGATCGCGTCCCCGTGTTCTTGCTCCCCGAGGTCGAAGCGCGAGGACTGACCTACGAGATAGTGGAAGGCGACGATGGCGCACGCGTGAAGCTTTACAAATCGGCGAATTCCACGTCATGAACCAGGCGCCCTCGGCCCGCGCGCGTTGATTCGCGCCAAGCCCAAGCTTATGATGACGCACGACGGCAGACGAGAAAGGAAAGGCAGGAGGTGCGAACGTGCGGCGCAGAGCGAAGCTCAGCATCGCTGCAGGAGCAGCGGCGCTCGCGGTGGCCGGCGGCGTGATGGGCGTTCACGAAGCACATCGCGCGACGGCGACCCAGGCCATCGAGGCGCCGCTCGCCCACGTTCCAGGGCCTGGCGGGACATATACGCCCGTCAGCGCGTTTCAGCCGCGGGTTCCCAAAGGCGCGCGGGTCGACCACTTCACGCTGACCGCCGAGTACCGGACGCTGACGCTTGGGGGCGAGCCCGTCCGCGCCATGACGTTCAAC
>Ga0167615_1000343_pt1 | contig 14349 bp, 3 predicted proteins | sample BED_Mat_host_9_1_FD_111800 | JGI IMG/M metagenome (GOLD analysis project Ga0167615, IMG submission 111800) | Extremophilic microbial mat communities from Yellowstone National Park, USA - BED_Mat_host_9_15 (v2) (version 2) | ecosystem: Environmental > Aquatic > Thermal springs > Hot (42-90C) >... | reverse complement strand
GTGACAAAAATGTTCGCAAGAAGAGATAGCTTATATCCGTAATTTTTATATGGGGGAAGCATACTATGAATGTTAGTGAAATATGAAGTTTGCTGAAGCATCCTAGAAGGAATTGAAAGTTCAACCTTTATCTTAACCGTGTAACCGTTGTCATAATGTAGAAGCATCCTAGAAGGAATTGAAAGGAAGACTGCAAAGTACGTATACCTGTCTTCCCGAAAGGCAGGAAGCATCCTAGAAGGAATTGAAAGCATGAAATGCTGAACTAAGTGCCAAACACATTAGAAAAAGAAGCATCCTAGAAGGAATTGAAAGACATCACTATATGGGTGAGTAGTTATGAGCTGGAAAGTGCTGAAGCATCCTAGAAGGAATTGAAAGATTACGCTTTCGAACTTCCCGCTAATCGGTCTTACGACGAAGCATCCTAGAAGGAATTGAAAGAATTACAAGCCGAGAAACACGGTAACACAAGGTTCTTCGTGAAGCATCCTAGAAGGAATTGAAAGTTTTTAACTTTCCTGCCTATTTTCAAATTTCGGCAATGTAGAAGCATCCTAGAAGGAATTGAAAGATGGAATACTTTTTACTATAGCAAAATATTCCCTCGATGGGAAGCATCCTAGAAGGAATTGAAAGTTATCAAGTCGTCCCTGAACGCCACCAAATCCTTTAGAAGCATCCTAGAAGGAATTGAAAGATATAATCGGCTATCTCCCTAAACCATTCCGCCATCTGGGGAAGCATCCTAGAAGGAATTGAAAGAGTAATAAAGCAGTCAAATAATGTCGTATTAGCTAAATGCGGAAGCATCCTAGAAGGAATTGAAAGTTTTAAAAAAACACGGTCTTAAAATTCGTAAATTTTCGTTTTTGAAGCATCCTAGAAGGAATTGAAAGGACTGTTTTAATAACTTAATTACCTTGTGCTTAAGGTGAAGCATCCTAGAAGGAATTGAAAGCTTTAACCTCTCAACATACTGTGGTTCGTAATACGCTTCGCGAAGCATCCTAGAAGGAATTGAAAGTTTTTATCTTCTATTTTTCTCAAATTCGTAATTTTAGAAGCATCCTAGAAGGAATTGAAAGATCATTAATTTATTATTTAAAAAGGGCTCAGCTTTGGCAGTGAAGCATCCTAGAAGGAATTGAAAGTTTATAATTTTTAATGAATGCAATTCTTTGCTAATTTCAGAAGCATCCTAGAAGGAATTGAAAGTATCAGTAACTAAAAAACTACACACATCCCATATACCATGAAGCATCCTAGAAGGAATTGAAAGTTTAACTGGAAAATATATTTCAAATCGTTTCTTTCCTTTGAAGCATCCTAGAAGGAATTGAAAGATTTCAGGAAGAATTTCAGCTAATTTATCAACAATTATTGGTGAAGCATCCTAGAAGGAATTGAAAGACTATTCCTTTACGTTCTAAGTTCTTCAACAAGTTAAGCAGAAGCATCCTAGAAGGAATTGAAAGTCATAGCCGTGATAGCGGAAAATTTTGTTGCAATTGTGAAGCATCCTAGAAGGAATTGAAAGGGGTTTATCTCTATCCTGATACTAATTAACCCTTTTTCTTGGAAGCATCCTAGAAGGAATTGAAAGTTTATTTATCACGTTTTGTCTCCCACTAATTTTAAATAAAGTTGAAGCATCCTAGAAGGAATTGAAAGTTGCTAAGCTTTTTGCTAAGCAAAAATGGGAGGGTATGAAGCATCCTAGAAGGAATTGAAAGGTTAGACTGGTCGGACGGTAGTGCCGTTGTAACGATGAAGCATCCTAGAAGGAATTGAAAGGTAGAGAAGATCAAAGGGAAGAAAGTACTTCAATACGGTAGAAGCATCCTAGAAGGAATTGAAAGTGATATTTGTTTCTCCTGATAATCCAAAAGCACTATAATGAAGCATCCTAGAAGGAATTGAAAGTAAAAGCTCTCTAACTCCAGCAAATTGTTAAAGACGCTATGAAGCATCCTAGAAGGAATTGAAAGTATGAAGAAATGGGAGAAAGAACTAAAAAAATAAACTCACTGTCGAAGCATCCTAGAAGGAATTGAAAGTTTTATTGCAGATAATCCAGATGATTTTTATAATTTAATAAGAAGCATCCTAGAAGGAATTGAAAGGCTTTTTCTGATTGGGGCGTTATTATTTTGCTATACGGGGAAGCATCCTAGAAGGAATTGAAAGCGGTATACAGACTCCCGTCACAAACAGATGAGGAAAGCCTGAAGCATCCTAGAAGGAATTGAAAGTGTTGGATAGTAAGTATAAATATTTAATGTCAATTGAAGCATCCTAGAAGGAATTGAAAGTGGCTGACAATTAAATCTTTTATTTCCGCTTAACGTATAGGAAGCATCCTAGAAGGAATTGAAAGTTTTTTTACATGAAATTTTGGTAATCCCCTACATTCAACTAGAAGCATCCTAGAAGGAATTGAAAGTTTTTATCTTCTATTTTTCTCAAATTCGTAATTTTAATTGGAAGCATCCTAGAAGGAATTGAAAGTCCAAGAGGTTTTCAATTGCTCTTCTTATTACCTCCCCCCTGAAGCATCCTAGAAGGAATTGAAAGACAAAATACCGAGACGAGGGTTAATTGTAGCAGTTGCAAGAAGCATCCTAGAAGGAATTGAAAGTGTGCTTCTCATTTTCTTTCCCTATATACTATTCGCTTTCGAAGCATCCTAGAAGGAATTGAAAGGAATGACCCAAAATGTGAAAGAAGTGCTTGAACAGGAAGAAGCATCCTAGAAGGAATTGAAAGTTTTATGTTGTCAAGACGAATAATAAAGCGATTAATGAAGCATCCTAGAAGGAATTGAAAGTGAGTTTCTCTTTTGGCTCAAAGGGAAGAGTGGTGTAGTTGAAGCATCCTAGAAGGAATTGAAAGTTCCAAATTATCTTATCTGTAAATTTTGCATTTAACTGGGGAAGCATCCTAGAAGGAATTGAAAGTCGGTGTGTAGTACATCCAGGCTATAGCTAAATACTTCGTAGAAGCATCCTAGAAGGAATTGAAAGTTATTCTGAACCCACCTAAAGTCCTCAGTCGTGTAACAGTCTTGAAGCATCCTAGAAGGAATTGAAAGAATTATCTACTAACGCTATCTTGACTAAACTGTACCCATGAAGCATCCTAGAAGGAATTGAAAGTGTTTTTCCTTCCGTTTTTCCTTATGCTTCTCATTTTCTGAAGCATCCTAGAAGGAATTGAAAGTCGCTACCTGACAACACCTTCGTTAATGCCCCTGCACCTTGAAGCATCCTAGAAGGAATTGAAAGTGAGGTCGAAATCGATGACGACGACCTGAAAGACATAGTTGAAGAAGCATCCTAGAAGGAATTGAAAGTCGCCTTCTCTTTTGTTCCGTAGCTCTGCAACCTCAGCCGAAGCATCCTAGAAGGAATTGAAAGCCTCTCAAGGGCAAATTGAAACTTCTAGTCTTCCCATCAGGAAGCATCCTAGAAGGAATTGAAAGTGCTGAAGGAAGCGTTGAAGGGCTAAGGAGAAGGGGTTATTGAAGCATCCTAGAAGGAATTGAAAGTTGCTTTTGAATTCATAAATCATCTCACTCACCCACCACCAGAAGCATCCTAGAAGGAATTGAAAGTAAATTATTATACAAGAAATTTGTAGAAATAGCGACAAACGAAGCATCCTAGAAGGAATTGAAAGAGGAGGTCGAGAAAGACCCCATAGCGTGGATAATGAAGAAGCATCCTAGAAGGAATTGAAAGCTTCTGTTTAGGCGGTGGTTAATTGCGTATACCTCCAGGTCATGGAAGCATCCTAGAAGGAATTGAAAGGGATGGTAGTAGTAGATTGGGTTAGTGTTGTATTACCACCAGAAGCATCCTAGAAGGAATTGAAAGACACGCTCAAAGAGGATGAGGACAAGGTAAACCAGGCACTGAAGCATCCTAGAAGGAATTGAAAGTGAAGGGGCAAATAACCCCTTCAGGGAAGTGATGATGTACGAAGCATCCTAGAAGGAATTGAAAGTCCTGAGCCTCGTCCTGGGCCGAGGTGTCGTGGGACGGAAGCATCCTAGAAGGAATTGAAAGCGAATTTCGCTACTATCTCCTGTGGCGTATAGTCCACGTAGAAGCATCCTAGAAGGAATTGAAAGCTTTTTGCCGACATGCCACACCCTCTCTCCATCGAGGAGGAAGCATCCTAGAAGGAATTGAAAGAGAGGTGCGGGGAAATCTAGAAGGTCGAAGTCCCACTGGAAGCATCCTAGAAGGAATTGAAAGTTATATGCCGCAATAAAAATGCTTTGTTGAGGTATTGAAGCATCCTAGAAGGAATTGAAAGCAACTGCAGTTAACGCGATTTTGGACATGTCTGCCGTTGAAGCATCCTAGAAGGAATTGAAAGAGCTGTTCTGTAGATGATCGCAATGATCTTAGCTACTGACGAAGCATCCTAGAAGGAATTGAAAGATAGTAACTTACCAAAAATGCTTTTGCAGATAAATTGATTGAAGCATCCTAGAAGGAATTGAAAGTCCAGTGCGTCCGCGTCCTCTTCTTCTATATTTAATATAAGAAGCATCCTAGAAGGAATTGAAAGCTAAGATACCTGAGGACGTAACAAATGCAGTAATTAGTTGAAGCATCCTAGAAGGAATTGAAAGTTTTGTTTTTGATTTTGTTTAGTACTTTTGGGGAATATTTGAAGCATCCTAGAAGGAATTGAAAGCCCGTCCTTCGCTATGCTGATAGCATGCAGGACACCTTGGGAAGCATCCTAGAAGGAATTGAAAGTTTGCCTTCAGTTTCTCGACCACGTCTTCACCGTACCACCCTGAAGCATCCTAGAAGGAATTGAAAGAGAAATAGTACTTTTCCGTCGAATGAATTTATGTTAAGAAGCATCCTAGAAGGAATTGAAAGAAAACCTGGGCTTTTATAATGTTCATCCCCCTGAAGAAGCATCCTAGAAGGAATTGAAAGTCTTTTAACTCGTCGATTCTGAATTGGTATAATGGTTCTTGGAAGCATCCTAGAAGGAATTGAAAGTTACGAGGTATGGGTGGACAGCCCCATACCTCAGGTAACGGAAGCATCCTAGAAGGAATTGAAAGACGGAGGGAGGATATGGCATGCCGCAAAGAAGAATGGCAAGGAAGCATCCTAGAAGGAATTGAAAGATTAAAATCAGTAGGTAACGCTGGCGTAATATTAAACTTTCGAAGCATCCTAGAAGGAATTGAAAGATTTATCAACTCTTTGCTATCTTTAAGTGCACTAATTGAAGCATCCTAGAAGGAATTGAAAGTATCTATGAGGGGCGTTGGGTGGATCCACGTCCAGAGACCGGAAGCATCCTAGAAGGAATTGAAAGTTGAGGATAATACTCGCTAAAACATCTGGAGAGTTTACGGAAGCATCCTAGAAGGAATTGAAAGTTTTCATTTTGATCTAAGGTTTCTTCACTCACACGTTTCACGAAGCATCCTAGAAGGAATTGAAAGCTCTACTCATTTTTTCACACCCATTATAGCTTTTGTCACACGAAGCATCCTAGAAGGAATTGAAAGATTGTAAAAGGTTCAAACAATCTACAAATACTATTTAAGAAGCATCCTAGAAGGAATTGAAAGGTCATCTCACTCACCCTCCTCCTGTTGGCCCCCAAGAAGCATCCTAGAAGGAATTGAAAGTCAATAAACTCTTTCATTTTCAATACAAATCCAGGGTGAAGCATCCTAGAAGGAATTGAAAGGCTTTCATTTTCCAACTGCTGCAACGTTTGCTGTATTTGTGAAGCATCCTAGAAGGAATTGAAAGAATGGGAAATTACATTTATCCAAAAATTCAAACAGTTCTTGAAGCATCCTAGAAGGAATTGAAAGTCTGTTGTAGCTAATGCCATTGTTAAATCATCAAGTGGAAGCATCCTAGAAGGAATTGAAAGTTAAGTATTATATTTATAATGTCGTTGAAGTACTGAGGAAGCATCCTAGAAGGAATTGAAAGACCAGTTATCTTTTTGAAACCAATTTTCCAGTTTTAATAGAAGCATCCTAGAAGGAATTGAAAGTATTTTAGAATTGAGGACAACACTAAGAACTATTCAAGAAGCATCCTAGAAGGAATTGAAAGCGTGTTTCTTAGTTATAGTACATGGAAATGCCATCGGGTGGAAGCATCCTAGAAGGAATTGAAAGCTTTCCAAGGTTTGCTTATGTCGTTCGCAGAGAAAGTTTTGAAGCATCCTAGAAGGAATTGAAAGCAGAAACTTGTCACTCACCAAGGACTTATGCCCGTCTTGCGAAGCATCCTAGAAGGAATTGAAAGTTATTGAAGACAATGCGGAGTGCCAGAAGGAAGGCGAGAAGCATCCTAGAAGGAATTGAAAGATATTTCTGAACGATAACGTGTGTTTCGTTGCTTGGAAGAAGCATCCTAGAAGGAATTGAAAGGTTAGAGGAAATGCCGTTTTCCGCACCATCCGTTCCCCCTAAGAAGCATCCTAGAAGGAATTGAAAGGATTCATAGGGCAATTCCTGGACGCATGGGTAGGCAATAGGAAGCATCCTAGAAGGAATTGAAAGCGAACAGCAACAATGTCTTCATAAGGCGAAATGCTGAAGCATCCTAGAAGGAATTGAAAGTATTGTTATTGAATAGGCCCATTTTTTCACCTACCGCTTTGAAGCATCCTAGAAGGAATTGAAAGTGGTGTTTACTGGCTTATCCGCACGCAAGACGGGCATAAGTCGAAGCATCCTAGAAGGAATTGAAAGTAGAGATCACTTTCTTAAACAGCTCTAAGTTTTCTTTCGATGAAGCATCCTAGAAGGAATTGAAAGACCATAGTTGTTTAGGTTAAGCAATGCGTTAGCGTTATTATGAAGCATCCTAGAAGGAATTGAAAGTTTTCTCCTTTATGTTATCAACTATCTGTATCTCGTCCGGGGAAGCATCCTAGAAGGAATTGAAAGCTAAATGTCATTGGATTTTGAGTTTTATTTTGGGTTTTGAAGCATCCTAGAAGGAATTGAAAGCTTGGGATGCCGCCTCCAGGGCGTCTTGTGGCGTGGTGCCGAAGCATCCTAGAAGGAATTGAAAGCGAGGTCGTGTAAAAGTTCTGCATCCACCTTGATGCTAATGAAGCATCCTAGAAGGAATTGAAAGTCATTTACTATATCCTGAAAAATGGTCTCTAAAGCCGTAGAAGCATCCTAGAAGGAATTGAAAGCTTTTGTACAAACAACATAGTTTCTTAAAAAAGAGGAAGCATCCTAGAAGGAATTGAAAGAAAAAGGCGGCAACATAGAATGGTTGTAGAGGCAGACTACGAAGCATCCTAGAAGGAATTGAAAGTATAGGCCGTGGGGCAGTAGAGAGCGAAGACGGCCGTGAAGCATCCTAGAAGGAATTGAAAGTCAACATTGAAGGGCTGAACCCGTTAGCAATGTAGACTGTCGAAGCATCCTAGAAGGAATTGAAAGAGGAATGATCATAAGGTTCAAAAGTGAACAGGAGTACCAGAAGCATCCTAGAAGGAATTGAAAGATTAATTTGTCATTTAGCGTAATTTGCTAACTTTAATATGAAGCATCCTAGAAGGAATTGAAAGATTACTGCCCACTTAAGGAATTCTTCCCCTTGGGGATGGATGAAGCATCCTAGAAGGAATTGAAAGCTGCATCAAGAACAGTTGGATTTGCATTAAATGCGGCTGTATAAGAAGCATCCTAGAAGGAATTGAAAGCCATATATAAGAGTAAATTACAGATATAACAGACCTTTTTTTGAAGCATCCTAGAAGGAATTGAAAGCCATCAAGGAGAAGGAAGGGTGCTAAACCACCCAGGGAGGAAGCATCCTAGAAGGAATTGAAAGGTTTGAATAAAAATGCCTTAAATTCAACGGTTAATGCTGGAAGCATCCTAGAAGGAATTGAAAGAGGACTGAACCGTACGCCAAACCTACCAGTTCTGGCGTTACGAAGCATCCTAGAAGGAATTGAAAGTTCAAGTCTGCGTCATCGAGCTCGACATCATCAATGGTAAGAAGCATCCTAGAAGGAATTGAAAGCAAATCGCGAAATCAGGCCAGTGGTGCGTACAACAGTCGAAGCATCCTAGAAGGAATTGAAAGAACAGGGTTACAGAACTTTAATCCTACTATCCAATGGTAAGAAGCATCCTAGAAGGAATTGAAAGTCCTCAGCCTGGGCCGTTTCTTCGTGGGCTTGCTCCATCAAGAAGCATCCTAGAAGGAATTGAAAGAGATGTTAATGTAGCTAATACACCAAACGTTAACGTAGCGAAGCATCCTAGAAGGAATTGAAAGAGGGGGGTTTGGGTTTGTGTGTTTTCCATTTTTGTTGAAGCATCCTAGAAGGAATTGAAAGATTACAAAATGTTGCGGAGCCAAGAAATTGCATAGCTTGTTGAAGCATCCTAGAAGGAATTGAAAGATATAGTAGACTTTCCCGCCCCATCCGTCGGGGCCTAGCAGGAAGCATCCTAGAAGGAATTGAAAGGCTACAGTAAACAAATGCTTTCTTCTGGCTTATAAATCTTTGAAGCATCCTAGAAGGAATTGAAAGAACAGCTAATGTCTCCATTTGATGAATTTACATCATGGCAATGGGAAGCATCCTAGAAGGAATTGAAAGTATAAATTCAAAAGGTATTGAATATGGAAAATTAATAGATGAAGCATCCTAGAAGGAATTGAAAGTTCTAAATTTCCATTATGTATTCCGCTATGCAAATCATTTTCTGAAGCATCCTAGAAGGAATTGAAAGTATATACAATATAATGTATATAGTATGTTGTCATTGCCGAAGCATCCTAGAAGGAATTGAAAGACATTCAATTATAACTATATCTTCCATAGTTTTCATATTCAGAAGCATCCTAGAAGGAATTGAAAGTATATAGTTAAAATGAACTAAACTGGCCAGTTTGAATAAGAAGCATCCTAGAAGGAATTGAAAGGCTATAATCCCATTTTTGTTCATAAGTGCTGATAATTTCTGAAGCATCCTAGAAGGAATTGAAAGCTAATAGTCGTAGAATTTGTTATTTTCGGACACTCTTGAAGCATCCTAGAAGGAATTGAAAGTTAATAGAAGATGATGGAAAGCTCACGCTGTTGGTAGGTTGAAGCATCCTAGAAGGAATTGAAAGATTTTATACTCAAATCAACAACTTTATAATACTTTAGTTGTCGAAGCATCCTAGAAGGAATTGAAAGTCTGATATTTGTAAATTCCCCATCCTTGTCCCGATACGTTGAAGCATCCTAGAAGGAATTGAAAGCTAAAAATGGCGATTTATTCACGGGGGTTAAGGAGTTTTGAAGCATCCTAGAAGGAATTGAAAGTTGAACTTCTTTTGGCCTTCAATGTAGTCCTCCCCCGTGGAAGCATCCTAGAAGGAATTGAAAGTCATACTCCTGCAAATATGATAAAATCTCTACTTTTAGACGAAGCATCCTAGAAGGAATTGAAAGTGATTGAAGCCCTTGCACTCGGACTCGACGTCGTTGTTAGAAGCATCCTAGAAGGAATTGAAAGAATTAAAAATAATGTAGTTTTAGCAAAATGCACATGCTGCGAAGCATCCTAGAAGGAATTGAAAGAATAATTACGAAATTGCAAAAGAATTATTTGAATTAGCGGAAGCATCCTAGAAGGAATTGAAAGAAATATATAAATCTTTCGTCCATGTTTGACGCATTAAACCGGAAGCATCCTAGAAGGAATTGAAAGCGTTTATAAAATAATTATTAGAAAAATAAGAACTGGCCCATGAAGCATCCTAGAAGGAATTGAAAGTTGTTAATTGGGGAGTATGCATGGCATCCCTTAAAGAAATGAAGCATCCTAGAAGGAATTGAAAGCTCCATTAAGATATACGCCAAACAAGAACTGGACTTGACTTATGAAGCATCCTAGAAGGAATTGAAAGCTGAAGTACAGCTTCCCCTACCTTCTTCGCTCCCCCTCCGAAGCATCCTAGAAGGAATTGAAAGGGAAGATTGGTCTAGGTTCTGGATGGTAGATGTGTATGGGTTGGAAGCATCCTAGAAGGAATTGAAAGCTTCTGTTCGCTATCTTTGTCTTTGAATAGTTCTTAGGAAGCATCCTAGAAGGAATTGAAAGATTTACAAGTTCTTTACTTATCTTGTAAACCAAATTATGGAGAAGCATCCTAGAAGGAATTGAAAGTAAGGCATGGTTTTTTTTATGTCCAGTCCATCCCCACTGTTGGAGAAGCATCCTAGAAGGAATTGAAAGCTCTATCGTCTCTTCCGTCATCACCAGGGCGAAATTTGCGAAGCATCCTAGAAGGAATTGAAAGTATACCGTTTGAAAATATGGTTTTGCTCCATAGTTTTGAAGAAGCATCCTAGAAGGAATTGAAAGTTTATCCATTCATCATTCACGCTGTATTTTCCTAAGGATGAAGCATCCTAGAAGGAATTGAAAGTAGCGTGTTTTGTTGCCTCACAGAATTCATCTTTTCCGAAGCATCCTAGAAGGAATTGAAAGTTTCAACATATCCTCATTCTCTCTCTTTACCCTCTCTAGAAGCATCCTAGAAGGAATTGAAAGGGATTATCTGCAATAAAATGAGGGTCAAAAGAACTTATAAAGGAAGCATCCTAGAAGGAATTGAAAGTGCTGAATCTCGGCGATTTGGCAACATTTTTTAGCGATGAGGAAGCATCCTAGAAGGAATTGAAAGATGGGGGGTTTTTGTGGCCAATAACGGCCACAAAATTTTTTGAAGCATCCTAGAAGGAATTGAAAGGGTTTATGCTCTTCATGCATCCTTCTGACGATGGGCTGTGGAAGCATCCTAGAAGGAATTGAAAGTAGCTCTCTCACCGCTCTTTCGTTATTCTTGTTACCCTGAAGCATCCTAGAAGGAATTGAAAGGAATTCACGTTTACCGTAAACGCCTGGTGAGTTATCACATGAAGCATCCTAGAAGGAATTGAAAGTTTCATTCCACCTCCTTATCCTCCTGGCTGGTGCCAAGGAGAAGCATCCTAGAAGGAATTGAAAGAGTTGTCTGTCGGTTGTCCCAATTGTACTCCTAGAAAACGAAGCATCCTAGAAGGAATTGAAAGACCGGGTTGGTCTCGCCCTTCGCCCTGGCCATTATACTGTCGAAGCATCCTAGAAGGAATTGAAAGCCCCCGTCCGCGATTACTAACGTTTCGCTTTCATCAGAAGCATCCTAGAAGGAATTGAAAGACAACGTAAGTGGGCAAGGATGGGGCATTTATAAGTATCAGAAGCATCCTAGAAGGAATTGAAAGTTCCAAGTCTTTTATGGCACCCCTCAGCAAATCGCCAAAGAAGCATCCTAGAAGGAATTGAAAGTTTAATTCAAAACTTCCACCCCTTGAAGGTAATAAATACAGAAGCATCCTAGAAGGAATTGAAAGCATTGTTCCGTTTCTCCTGCCCCTGAAACGCCACCTCCGGGAAGCATCCTAGAAGGAATTGAAAGCGGTATTTACTATAGCACAAAGGAAAAGCGTAAGTACACTGGAAGCATCCTAGAAGGAATTGAAAGTGGTTATTTACAAGGTAGAGGTAGACGTGAGACTACCTCTAGAAGCATCCTAGAAGGAATTGAAAGTAAAAGCAAAGGTTTACGGGGTGGTTCTATGATTATGAAGCATCCTAGAAGGAATTGAAAGTTTTTTTAGTATTCCTGTTGGGGGCAATTGCGGGGTTTGAAGCATCCTAGAAGGAATTGAAAGTTGGTGTAGCACCAATCGTTTACGACAATGATGATCCTAGTAGAAGCATCCTAGAAGGAATTGAAAGTTTATTATATTAACCCCCTTTACGGGGATTTTTTGGGACTTGGAAGCATCCTAGAAGGAATTGAAAGCCCACAAGTTTGGGGGAAATGGGGGAAATGGGGGCATCTCTGAAGCATCCTAGAAGGAATTGAAAGTGATGACGGCAGGCTGGCCCTCTATGCACCGTTGTCGGGGAAGCATCCTAGAAGGAATTGAAAGACATAGCATTTCGCCCTTCGTAGGCATTGTTGTTGCTCTGGAAGCATCCTAGAAGGAATTGAAAGTGTAGACAACCACGGCACCCTCTGCCGCCGTGGCCAGCCGAAGCATCCTAGAAGGAATTGAAAGTTGTTATCCTTAACAATCATCAGGACTTCCCTGAAGGGGTTGAAGCATCCTAGAAGGAATTGAAAGTTATCGGCTTAGTTAATTCCGTAGTTAAACTAGCCATATGAAGCATCCTAGAAGGAATTGAAAGACAGCCGCAGGTAGACGGGATAGCATGGAAGGGCTGGAAGCATCCTAGAAGGAATTGAAAGCTAGTCTACCACGGCCCACTTAAGTAGGCCGGCAAACTGTGGAAGCATCCTAGAAGGAATTGAAAGGTAACTACATTGCCATCCTCCACCCTGATTATATATACAAGAAGCATCCTAGAAGGAATTGAAAGCATTATGACGTCTGCACTAAATGTGCAGTACCATAACTTGAAGCATCCTAGAAGGAATTGAAAGCAATAGGGAGACGGGGGTATATATTATTGGGTATGAGGAAGCATCCTAGAAGGAATTGAAAGGGTGGCCTGGCTGCACTGTGGGCCTCAGGGAGTTAAGTTTTACCAAGAAGCATCCTAGAAGGAATTGAAAGATAATAACAGCTTTTTCTTCCCTTATAAATGTTCATCTTTGAAGCATCCTAGAAGGAATTGAAAGTGTTTACTTTCTTCACGCCTTACGGGTAGCCTAAAGGTACGGAAGCATCCTAGAAGGAATTGAAAGAAAAAATAAAAATTAATCTAAACCTCCTGTCCTTCTGGGACGAAGCATCCTAGAAGGAATTGAAAGATCTCAGCCAAATGGTTGGGGTGCTTTTGCTTAACATAATGAAGCATCCTAGAAGGAATTGAAAGCCCTGAGGAGTGTAGGCATCGACAACTAAGACTATTGAAGCATCCTAGAAGGAATTGAAAGGTTTTTTGACAATTTAGTCACTGCCCCGAGTGGTGCAGTGGAAGCATCCTAGAAGGAATTGAAAGGTATTAGAACTTAATGAGTGGACAACCCTGGGATCGGCGAAGCATCCTAGAAGGAATTGAAAGTTTTTTTGACCCCCAAAAATGAAAAAAATTATAGGGTTATGAAGCATCCTAGAAGGAATTGAAAGTTATATACACGTTTAAGAATATCTTCCATAGTTTTCCTTAGAAGCATCCTAGAAGGAATTGAAAGTTGCTGATACAATTGCAAATGTTCTAGAAAATATATTGAAGCATCCTAGAAGGAATTGAAAGATTTAATTACGCAGTCCTAAAGAAAGTGATTGTAAGAAGCATCCTAGAAGGAATTGAAAGTTATGAAAACGACAATTTTAACCATGAACTATTCTTCCAGAAGCATCCTAGAAGGAATTGAAAGTCCTGACCAAGGATTTCCCTGAACGGGTTGGCTTCCCGCAGAAGCATCCTAGAAGGAATTGAAAGGTATTACCCTGCCGTAGGTATTACCCATTGTGAGCAGGTATGAAGCATCCTAGAAGGAATTGAAACGAAGATGGAAGAAAAAGAAGAAGAGAAGAAGACAGAATTGAAGAAGCATCCTAGAAGGAATTGAAAGTTAATGAAATTAATATTTGGAGTTAATGTTTCAACCAGTTATCTTTGAAGCATCCTAGAAGGAATTGAAAGTTATAATCACGGGCGAAGCCCGGCAGAACAAGTATAATTAGAAGCATCCTAGAAGGAATTGAAAGGGAGGTCATCCCTGTAGGTGGCAACAAAAAGCGTTACCGAAGCATCCTAGAAGGAATTGAAAGTTGCTACACCGCTAAGTGCACTTCCTACATCCTCCCCCGCTGAAGCATCCTAGAAGGAATTGAAAGATTCTACCACGTTACTAAAGCAATTCCAGAATTTTGCCAAGAAGCATCCTAGAAGGAATTGAAAGCGCCAAAGGTGCATAGAGGGTCAGCCCGCCGTAGTAACTACGGAAGCATCCTAGAAGGAATTGAAAGTCTAGGGAAAAGATGAGAATATTTTTAAGCCTGTGTGCGAAGCATCCTAGAAGGAATTGAAAGCTGTTAACGCCTCTATCATCTCAACGTCCCTTTCCGTTGAAGCATCCTAGAAGGAATTGAAAGATCGATAAGCTCCCAGACGAAATAAGCGGAGTAGTGAATGAGAAGCATCCTAGAAGGAATTGAAAGCATCTTGCCAAAACTATATTATTTACTTCCTTAACTATTTGAAGCATCCTAGAAGGAATTGAAAGTGACCTAACAGCCTCCTTAATTTTTTCTGGGTATCCATGAAGCATCCTAGAAGGAATTGAAAGT
>Ga0167615_1000342_pt1 | contig 14443 bp, 9 predicted proteins | sample BED_Mat_host_9_1_FD_111800 | JGI IMG/M metagenome (GOLD analysis project Ga0167615, IMG submission 111800) | Extremophilic microbial mat communities from Yellowstone National Park, USA - BED_Mat_host_9_15 (v2) (version 2) | ecosystem: Environmental > Aquatic > Thermal springs > Hot (42-90C) >... | reverse complement strand
TCGAACCCACGAGGCGGCGTTGACCGCCTACACGATTTCCAATCGTGCTCCTTCGACCACTCGGACATCTCTCCGCATTTCGTTCGATGGAGCCAAGCGACGATTGTTATCATAGCAGCATTCTGCCGACTCTGCAAGCACAAAATTTCTCATTTGGGATGTCGATCGCAGGCGAATTGGAACGTCGACTGCAGGCCCGAAGCCGCGCCTGTTCGTGCCGCTCATCGCGCCCACCGGGCCTGCTCTCGCGCGACGCGCCCGCCCGAAGCGCCCGCCAGCGCCACAAGCCCAGGGCGTCCCGTGGACCTCCATATCGCCGCCCCGCAAGCGAACTGCCCCTGCGAGGCTGACGAGGCACGGGCGGCGAGGCGCCTCGCGGGCCCGACCCTCCCGAACCCCCGCGGTCAATCCACGGGCGCGAGGCTCAGGACCCGGCGCAGCTCCAGCACGTGGTTCAGAATGAAATCAGCCCCAAGCCGCTCGAACTTGGGTCGCGCCGCCTGGCCCTCGAGGCCCGTCAGCACCGCGGCAAACGACGCCCCTAGCCTGTCCGCCGCCAGTTTGTCCGCGATGGAATCGCCCACCACCAGCACCTTGCCGCGGATCCTCGGGATGGGAAGCTCAATCTGCAACAGCTTCTCGACGTCCGCTTCCCCCGTGAGCGAGCGCAGGTACGAGAACGGGTGCGGCTTCGACAGCGGCCGCGCGTGCGGCGCCCGCTCTTCCGCCGCCACCACGTCCGAGGCGTTCGTGACGCGGGCCGGATCGAAATACGACAGCCAGCCGAAGTGCTCAAGCGGCACGCGCGTCTCAATCTCCGGCCGGCCGGTCGCAATGCCGAGCGTCACGCCCGCCGCCCTGAGATCTGCCAGCAGCGCGGCGAACGCGGCCGGATCGACAATCGGGTATTCGCTCGTGAGAAAGCCCGCCTTACCCGTCTCCTTGCCCGTGTACGCGTCGCCGAGATACCACTCCTGGAACGTCTCCTGCCCGACCTGCCACAGGGCGTGCGGGTCAGCCTCCGGCGCATAGCGAGCGAGCGCCTCCCGCGCCCGGTCCATCAGGTCCGCGCGCGACGCGGCCCCCTCATACAGCGCGTCGTACGCCGTCCAGTCGATCACGTCCCCGGGCAGCGCCTCCCGCACGAGCTTGCCGACGGCTTGAAGCGACGCCTCCGAGAAGCCTTCCCTGAGGACCGCCCGGACGCCATCCACCACCGCCGGCGACGCTTTCCGCGCGCGCTCGAGCGCCGCCACCCACTCCGCCACGAACACGAAGTACACCATGTCCCAGTTGGCGTTCACGCCGATGTTCTTGAGCCCCTCGAGCACCGCATCCCCGCGAAACACGTCGCGGCGAATGGCGCGGATGGCAGCGTCGTCAGGTGCCGGCGAGAAGGCAGGCGAGACGGACGACAAGCCGAGAAAGCGTGGGCTCGTCAAGAGTTCGTGCACGGTGAGCGCCGACGCGTCGAAGTACCGCTCCTCGCTCAGCATCACGCCGTCGACGTCGAACAAAATGGTCTTGAACATGCCGTCCTCCTCGCCTCAATGCCTCCGGGCAAAGTCGTCCATGAACTGCGCGAGCCGCTCCGCCGCCTCCACCGGCACCGCGTTGTACAGGGAGGCGCGGCAGCCGCCGACGCTGCGATGGCCCTTCAGGCCCACAAACCCCTTCTCTCCGGCCTCGCTCAAGAACGCCTGCTCCAGCTCTTCGGTCGCGAGGCGGAACGTCACGTTCATCTGCGATCTCGCCCGCACCTCCGCGTGGCCACGGTAGATCTCCGGGTGGCGATCGATGGCCTCGTACACGAGCGCCGCCTTCTTCCGGTTGCGTTCCGCCACGGCCGCGAGCCCGCCCGCGTTCTCCACCCACGCGAGCACCCGCTCCATCACGTAGATGGCAAACGTGGGCGGCGTGTTGTAGAGCGAGTTCGACTTCACGTGCGTGCTGTAGCGAAGCATCGTCGGCAGATCCGCGTTCGCTTCGGCCAAAAACGAATCCTTGGCGATGACGACCGTCACGCCGGACGGGCCGAGGTTTTTCTGCGCCCCCGCGTAGATGAGCGCAAAATCCGACACCTCAATCGGCCGCGAGAGGATGTCGCTCGACATGTCCGCCACGAGCGGCGAACGCGTCTTGGGCAGCTCAGGCCACTGCGTGCCGTAGATCGTGTTGTTGGACGTGATGTGTACGTACCGGAACGATCCGTCGTCCTCCGGCAGGCTTTCCGGGATGTCTCGATAGCCGCCTTGCGTGGCCCAGTCGTTGACCACGACTTCGCCAAAGCGCACCGCCTCGTCCCGCGCCTTCTCCGACCACGCGCCGGTCAGCACATACAGCGCGCGATGGCCCTCGCCCAAGAAGTTCATCGGGATCATGGCGAACTGCAAGCTCGCGCCGCCCTGCAGAAACAGCACGCGGTAGTCGTCGGGAATGCCGAGCAGCCGCCGAAGCCTGGCCTGCGCCTCGTTGTGAATGGCCTCGTACGCTTTGCTGCGGTGGCTCATCTCCATGACGCTCATGCCCGCGCCGCGATAGTCGATGAGCTCCTCGCGCACCTCTTCCAGCACCTCAAGCGGCAGGGCCGCCGGGCCCGGATTGAAGTTGTCCACCCGCCTCACGGTCTCCACTCCTTCAGCAGTTCTCTCTCAAGGGCGCAGCCGCGCTTGTCCCTGCGCCCTCTTCTCACAGCTCGATGGCCCTGACCAGCCGAATGCCCGGATGCTTCGCGATCTCGTCGATCACGTCCTGCGGCACGCTCTTGTCCACCGACAGGAGCATCACCGCCTCGCCGCCCGTCTCGCGGCGGCCCACCTGCATGCCCGCAATGTTGATGTCGCGATCGCCGAGCAACGTGCCGATGCGGCCAATCATGCCTGGCCGGTCCTCGTGGCGCGTGTAGATGAGGATGCCTTGAATGGGCGTGTCAATGGGGTAGCCATCCAGTTCAACGATGCGCGGCCCGTACTCGCCGAGCACGGTGCCGGTGACGCGGTGCGTGCCGTTGTCCGTGGCAACGGAGATCTCAATCTCATTCGTGTAAATGCGGCCGCGCGACTCGCGCACCTCCTGCACGCGCAGGCCCGCGTCCTCCGCGTACCGGAAGGCGTTCACGTAGTTGACCTCGCCGTCGTACTGGAAGCTGAAGAAGCCCTTCAGCACCGTGCGGGTGAGATAGCCGCCGTCGGGATCGGACGCGTCGCCGGCGTAGCGCACGGTCATGCTCGAGGGCGCGCCCTGCGCGAGCTGCGCCGCAAAAAGCCCCAGCTGCTCGGCCAACGCCAGATACGGGGCGAGCCGCTCCTTCTGGCGCTGGCTCAGGCTCGGGAGGTTGACGGCGTGCTCGAATGTGTCGTCCCGCAGCACGTGCACAATCTCCTCCGCCACCTGAATCGCCACGTTCTCCTGCGCCTCCACCGTCGACGCGCCGAGGTGCGGCGTCAGCACGACGTTTGGACAGCGCCGGAGCGGGTGATCGATGGGCAGCGGCTCCTGTTCAAACACGTCGATGGCCGCGCCCGCCACGCGCCCCGCCTGAAGCGCCTCGGCGAGCGCCATCTCGTCGATGATGCCGCCGCGGGCGCAGTTCACGAGCCTCACGCCCTCCTTCATCTGGGCAATCCGGCCCGCGTCGATCATGTGATGCGTCTCTTTGGTCAGCGGCGTGTGCACGGTGATGAAGTCCGCCTCGCGGATGGCCGTGTCGAGATCGCACCGCTTGACGCCGAGGCTCTGCGCGCGCTCCTCGGTGAGGAATGGATCATATCCGAGGACGGTCATGCCAAACGCCTTGGCGCGCTTCGCGACCTCCGTGCCGATGCGGCCCATGCCGAGCACGGCGAGCGTCTTGCCGCGCAGCTCGACGCCCACCCACTTCTTGCGGTTCCAGTTGCCCTCGAGAAGATCCCGATGGGCCGCGGGGATGTGCCGCGCGAGGCTGATCATCATCGCGAAGGTGTGCTCGGCCGCCGCGATGGTGTTGCCGTCCGGCGCGTTGATGACCAGGATGCCGCGGCGCGTGGCCGCCTCGAGATCGATGTTGTCGACGCCGACGCCCGCGCGCCCGATGACCTTGAGCTTGTTCGCGTTGTCGATCACGTCCCGGGTCACGCGCGTCTGCGAGCGCACCACGAGGGCGTCCGCGTCCGCGATGGCCTCCTTCAGCTCGTCCGGCGTGAGGTTGGTCCGCACCACCACCTCCGCGCCCTCAAGGCCCGAGAGGATGTCCAGTCCCGCCTGGGAGATGTCGTCCGTCACCAAGATCTTGGTCGCCATGTTCTCTCTCACCACTCCTAAGTACAATGAACGGCCCCTAGTCACTGCGCGCAACGCGCGTAAGTGCCCAGGCGGCCGGCTCTCGGACTGTCGCACTCCCCCGTGGTCACCCACGTCATCCGCCAGTCATGCGACAGCGTCTCTATCATCTTGGCTCACAGTTCTGACTATAAAAAACTATCGCGCATGGGTCAAGGGCGTCACGGCTTCCGCCTCGATAAACGCTCGGTGCAGCGCCTGCACGGCCTCCTCGACCAGATCTGCAGGGATGACACACGACACCTTGATCTCCGAGGTGGTCACCATGTGAATCGGCACCTTCGCGTCGCGCAGCGCCACGAACATCTGCGCCGCCACGCCCGGGTTCGAGATCATCCCCGCGCCGACGATGGACACCTTCGCGAGCGGCGACTCCTTCTCGATTCGCTTGAAGCCAATCTTCGGCTGCAGCTCCGCGACGACCTCTTCCGCCTTGTCGAGATCGTTCTCGTGCACCGTGAAGGACACGTCCACCGCCTGGTCGTCCACCACGCTCTGGACAATGACGTCCACATTCACGCCGCGATCGGCCAACGCCGAAAAGATGGACGCGAGCGCGTGTTCCTCCACCGGCACGCCGACGACGGCGACGCGCGCGACCTGGCGCTCAAACGCGATGCCGGTGACCACCCGGCGGCCTTCCATCTGTTGTTCCGCCACGACTTCCGTCCCTTCCCCTTCCGTAAAGCTGGAGCGCACGACGAGCTTCACGCCGAAGTGCTTGGCGTTTTCCACCGCGCGCGGGTGCAGCACCTGCGCGCCGAGGTTCGCGAGCTCGAGCATCTCGTCGTACGAGATGACGTCGAGCTTCTGCGCGGCTTTCACGACGCGCGGATCCGTCGTGTACACGCCTTCGACGTCGGTGTAGATCTCGCAGAGATCCGCCCCGAGCGCGGCGGCGATGGCCACCGCCGAGGTGTCCGATCCGCCCCGCCCGAGCGTCGTCACCTCGCCGTCGGCAACCCCCTGAAAGCCCGTCACCACCGGCACGACGCCCTGCTCGAGAAGCGAGCTGAGCACCGACGTGTCGATGCTTGCCACCCTGGCGTTGCCGTGCACCGGTTCCGTCGCGATGCGGGCCTGCCAGCCCGTGAGCGACTTGGCCGGCACGCCGAGCGAAATGAGCCGCATGGCCACGAGCGCCGCCGACACCTGCTCGCCGGTCGCGAGGAGCTGATCCATCTCTCGCGGCTCCGGCCTGTCCACGATGGCTCCGGCGAGATCGACCAGTTCGTCCGTGGTATGGCCCATGGCGGAGACCACCACCACTACGTCGTGCCCCTCGGCCCGGGTGCGGGCGATGCGGTCCGCCACGGCCCGGATCCGCTCGGTCGATCCGACGGACGTGCCGCCATATTTCTGTACGACGAGCACCTTCTCCACTCCTTATCTCCATGATGGCGCCATTTCGTCTATCTTACCTGATCTCCATGCCGCGGCGGAAGACGGCGCGCGAAGGGGCCCGTCAGGCCAAGGCGTCCGCGCGTCACCCCTGGCCTTCGACAGCCTCCTTCGCCAGCGCGAGCTGCAGGCGCACCGCCGACGGCGCGGTCCCGCCTCGCGACTGCCGCGCCTCCACCACGCGCGCGATGTCGAGCGCCTCGTACGCGTCTTCGCCAATCAAGCTCGATCTCGCCCGCATCTCCTCGAGCGTCAGGCCCGCCAGATTCGTTCCCTTCGCGAGCGCGTCCGCCACCAGCCTGCCCACCACCTCGTGCGCCTCGCGGAACGGCAGGCCCTTGCGCACCAGGTAATCGGCGAGATCGGTCGCGTTCGAAAAATCGCGCGCAAACGCGTGCTGAAGCCGCTCCCGGCGCACCTTCATGGTCTCGATGGTGCCGGCCATGAGTTCGAGTGCCGGCACCACCGTGTCGACCGCGTCAAACGCGCCCTCCTTGTCCTCCTGCAGGTCCTTGTTGTACGCGAGCGGCAGGCCCTTGAGGACCGTCAGGAGGCCCATGAGATGACCGTACACGCGCCCCGTCTTCCCGCGCACGAGCTCCGGCACGTCCGGGTTCTTCTTCTGCGGCATGATGCTCGATCCCGTCGCATACGCGTCCGCAAGCTCAATCCAGCCAAACTCCTCGCTCGACCACAGCACGAGCTCCTCGGCGAGCCGAGACAAGTGCGTCATAATGGTGGCGCAGTTGAAGAGCAGGCCGAGCAGGTAATCCCGATCCGACACCGCGTCCATCGAATTCTCGTAGAGCCGCGTGAAGCCGAGCTCCTCGGCGACCATCTCCCGGTCGATGGGAAAGGTCGTGCCCGCGAGCGCCGCCGCGCCAAGCGGCATCAGGTCGATCTCGTCCCTCAGCGCCCGCAGTCGCCGCTCGTCCCGCACGAGCATCCACACGTACGCGAGCAGGTGATGGGACAAGAGCACGGGTTGCGCGCGCTGCAGGTGCGTGAATCCGGGCACAATCACGTCCAGGTGCGCTTCCGCCGCGCGCAAGAGCGCGCGCTCGAGCCGCTTGACGCCCGCCAGAAGCTCGTCCACCGCGTCGCGGGCCCACAGGTGCATGTCGAGCGCCACCTGATCGTTCCGGCTCCGCGCCGTGTGAAGCTTCTTCGCGACGTCGCCGATGCGCTCGGTCAGGAGGCGCTCGACGTTCATGTGGACGTCCTCATCCTCGAGGCGAAACGCGAGCTTTCCCGCCTCGTACTCCGCGAGGAGGGACTCGAGGCCGTCGATGATGGCGCGCGCTTCATGCGGCGCGAGGATGCCGGTCTGGCCGAGCATCCTCGCGTGCGCAATCGAACCGCGGATATCGTAGGGAAACAGGCGCTGATCGAACGAGATGGACGCCGTGTATTCGAGCACGAGTTGATTGGTGTCTTCGCTGAAGCGTCCGCCCCAAAGCTTCATGCCTTGGCCTCCACCTCGCCGCCGAGCACGGAATAGGCGTCTTCGCCGAGGTCCGACGGCTTCTCCTCACCCGCGTGCAGAGTGGCATACACCGTCGTCGGCAGCCCGTACAGGCGGATGAACCCGACCGCGGCGCCGTGATCGAACTTGTCGCCCGTCTCATACGTGGCGAGATCGTGCCGGTAGAGCGAGTAGGGCGACTTGCGGCCCGTCGCCTGCGCGTGGCCCTTGTACAGCTTCACGCGCACATCCCCCGTGACGTACTTCTGGGTCTCGTCGATGAACGCGTCGAAGGCCGCCTTGAGCGGCGAGTACCACAGCCCGTTGTAGATGAGCTTCGCGTACTCGAGCTCGAGGCCCATCTTGTACTGCAGCACTTCCCGCGTCAGCGTGAGATGTTCGAGCTCCTGGTGCGCCATGATGAGCACCTTGCCCGCGGGCGACTCGTACACCTCGCGCGACTTGATGCCCACGAGGCGGTTTTCGACGTGATCGATCCGGCCGACGCCGTGCCGCCCGGCGATCTCGTTCACCCGGTGAATGAGGTCGACGAGCGAGAGCGCCTCGCCGTTCAGAGCCACCGGCTTGCCCGCTTCGAACGAGATGACGATCTCCTCGGGCTCGTCGGGCGCCTTTTCCGGTGATACGGTCCACAGAAATGCGCCTTCCGGCGCCTCCTGCCACGGATCCTCGAGGACGCCGCACTCGATAGCCCGGCCCCACAGGTTCGCGTCGATGCTGAACGGGTTGTCGAGATCGACCGGGATGGGGACGCCGTGCTCCTTGGCGTAGCGGATTTCCTCGTCGCGCGTGAAGCCCCACTCGCGCACCGGCGCAATCACCTTCAGATTCGGGTTCAGCGCGTAGATGGACACCTCGAACCGGACCTGGTCGTTGCCCTTGCCGGTGCAGCCGTGCGCCACGGCCACCGCGCCTTCGCGCTCGGCCACCTCCACGAGCAGCTTCGAAATGAGCGGGCGCGACAAGGCGGAGGCGAGCGGGTACTTGCCCTCGTACAGGGCGTTGGCCTTGAGCGCCGGCAGGATGAACGACTCCGCAAACTGCGCCTTCGCGTCAATTTTGTACGATTTCACCGCGCCCACCTGCAGCGCCTTCGCCTGCGTGGCGTCGAGATCTTTGCCTTCGCCGACGTCCACACACATCGCAATCACGTCATAGCCGTAGTGATCCCGAATCCACGGGATGGAGACCGAGGTATCCAATCCGCCTGAATACGCGAGCACGAGTTTGTCTGCCATCACATGTCCTCCCCAAACGCGCTGGCGTCCGCCATGGTGGCGGCGAGAACCGCCTTCTGCGCGTGCAGCCGATTTTCTGCCTGATCAAAGATGATGGAGTGCGGCCCGTCAATCACGTCCGGCGACACTTCCTCGCCGCGGTGCGCGGGCAAGCAGTGCATGAACACGTAGTCCGGCTTTGCGAGTGCGCAGAGCTTTTCGTTCACCTGGTAGCCCTCGAAGTGCTTCAGGCGCTCTTCTGCCTCGCCCTCGTCGCCCATCGACACCCATGTGTCGGTGTACACCACATCCGCGCCCTCGATGGCCCGCTCCGGATCCGTCGTCACGAGCACCTCCGTCCCCTGCTGGACGGCGTGGAGTTTGGCCTCCTCGACCACCCACTGCATGGGCTGATAGCCGGGCGGCGTCGCCACGCGGATGTTCATGCCGAGCTTCGGCGCGAGCTGCAGCCACGAGTGCGCGAGGTTGTTGCCGTCGCCGATGAAGGCCACGGTGATGCCCTCGAGCCGCCCCTTGTGCTCGAGAATGGTCAGCGCATCCGCGAGCAGTTGGCACGGGTGGAACTCGTCGGTCAACCCGTTGATGACCGGGATGTCGGCGTACTTCGCGAACTCCTCGACGTCCTGCTGCCGAAACGTCCGGATCATCACGCCGTCGAGGTAGCGCGACATGACCTGCGCGGTGTCGGAAATCGGCTCGCCGCGGCCGGTCTGCAGCATGTTGCCCGGCAAAAACAGCGCGTGGCCTCCGAGCTGAAGCATGCCGACCTCGAACGAAATCCTCGTGCGCGTGGACGATTTATCGAAAATCATGCCGAGCGTCTTACCGGCGAGAAGGGTGTGCGTAAACCGCGATTTTTGCGCTTCTTTCAGCAACTCGGCGAGATGCACGAGATTGCGCAGGTCATCGCCCGACAAATCGCTGAAATGAAGCAGGTCCTTGCCCGCCATGACCCGATGGCAGGACCAGAGCGCATTCTGCAGCCGAACCGACAGGTAGTTGGAACCGAGCGGCACGACGGTCGACGATCCGCGTCCAAGGGCGTTCTTCATATCCCACACTGCCACAGCCGAAACTCCTCTCCGCTCTTCTGCGAGCGATGTATTTCTGTGCATCCGTGCACCGTCAAGGAAGCGTCAGTTGATCGTCCTTGCATCATTATACACGAATATGTATAAGTATCAACTCCGGCTGTGGCGCGCTGTTCGAGGAGGCCCGCATCAATGGAACGGCCGTCCCCGCCGGGACGGCCGCCCATTCGTGAAACCCTGATAGAACCCTTTATTCGGTCGCGATGTCCTGGTCCGTGATCTCGTGCGCGGGCTCGACCATCAGGAAGTGGAGCGACGGATTGTCGATAAGCTTCTGCAGCCGGCGCGCCTCGTCGTGCTGCCCATAGCGGCGCAGCTCGAGCTGGTAGGCGCCCAAAAGCTCCACGATGTCGTTCCGTCCCTGGGCGTCGATGACGCGGAGCGCGACCTTCGCGCCCTTGGCGATGCGCCGCCGAAGCGCCTTCTCGTCCAGGCCCATCTCCGGATCATGCCGCAGGTACACGCGCCCGCCGGTCATGCCGGAGCAGATCCACGGGCCGGGATCGCCCAAGACCACCGCGCGCCCGCCGGTCATGTACTCGAAGGCAAATCCTTTGATGTTCGCGCGGTTGGCGATGTGCGACAGATCTCCGCGCACCGGCGCTTCCAGCTCGCCGCCGATGACCACGTCCGCACCCGACAGCCGGATGCAGGCCCTGGCGTCGGCGTTGCCCTGGATGATGAAGAGCCCCCGGGCCGCGCCGTACGCCAAGCCCTTGCCGACCGAGCCGCCGCGCCAGACGCCGTCCGCACACTTGCCCTTCAGGACCACAATCTTGCCGCCAAACGCAGCCTTGCCCACGCCATCCTGCGCACCACCCAAGGCCACGGAAACCATGCCCTCGGTGTGGTAGGCCGCAAATCCTGCGCCCGCCACGCCCTCGTGGACGATGGGGCCCACCTCGCCCCGGCGCTTCTGCCGGATGCTCTCCCCGGAAAGGCGCGTGCCAAGCGCGCGGGGAACGGCGCGAATCGACTTGACGCTCGATCCGACCGCCGCCACGACGCCGTCCGTGCCCGTCGCAGCCCCGACCGCCGCCACGTCCTGCACGACGTCGCCGTACGCCTCCTCGAACGTGCGGTAGCGGATGTGACAGCCCTGACCGACGTATTCCTCGCGGACCCGAAGCAGCCACGACGTGTCAAGCCGCGCGTCCTCGCGCAGGTTGACCAAGAGATCGGTCCGGCCGACGAGGTCCTGCGTGCGCTTCGCGCCGAGCTTGCGCGTGAGCGCCTCGACGTGCTTGCCCACCTCGGAGAAGAAGCGGACGAGCTGCGAGACGGCGCGATCGAAATCCTGAGGCTCGAACTGCTTCAACCCCTTCGCCTGCGCCTCGGCGAGATCGTGCATCTGCGTCGCAATGCCGACGTGACATGTGTCCTTGTGGCAAGCGCGGCACGCCGTACAGCCGATGGCGACCATCGCCATGGTGCCGAAGCCCACCCGGTTGGCGCCAAGCAGGATGGCCTTCATCACGTCGTGTCCCGACTTCATGCCGCCGTCCGCCCAGAGTTCCACGTACTCCCGAAGCCCCGCTTCGCAGAGCGCCTCGTGGGCCAGCTTCACCCCGATTTCCATCGGCAATCCGACGTGGCGAATGGCGTGCGCCCGAGCCGCGCCCGTTCCGCCGTCGAAGCCGGACAGGGTGATGACGTCCGCCCCAGCCTTGGCAATGCCGACGGCGATGGTGCCGATGTTCGGCACTACCGGCACTTTGACCGCCACCTTGGCGAGCGGGTTGATCTCCTTGAGCTCGTAGATGACCTGCGCCAAGTCCTCAATGGAGTAGATGTCGTGGTTGTTGGACGGCGAAATCAGGTCGACCCCCTGCGTCGCGTTGCGGGCCGCCGCCACCTGCGCGGTCACCTTGGACCCAGGCAGGTGCCCCCCTTCGCCCGGCTTCGCCCCCTGGCCAATCTTGATCTCGAGCACGTACGCGTTGTTGCACAGGTCCGCGTTGACGCCGAATCGACCCGACGCAATTTGCCTGCCTCGGTTGCGCGGGTACTTCTCGAGCAGGTCCTTGATCTCGCCGCCCTCGCCGTTCAGGCAGACGATGTTCATGCGGTACGCCGCCTCTGCGTACGCGCGGTACGCGGTCTCGTTCTGCGACCCAAACGACATCGAGCTGATGACCATCGGATACGCGTGGCCGTCGATGGTCGTGTCGATCTCGCCCTCCGCCGGCTCGACATCCTCGCGAAAACCGAGGAGGTGGCGAATGGAAATCGGATTGTCCGCCTCAAACTGCTGCAGCTTGGCGACGAACTCCTCATACGGCAACTCGCCGTTTGCCACAGACCCTGCAGTCTTCCAGATGCGCGGATACAGCTGGAACAGCCGGTTGGGTCGGACGCTCTTCCGATCCTGCGCTTCGTACCACGTGCGCCGAAGCTCCGACATCTCCTCCATCCGCGCAAACGTCAAGCCGGCCGTCTGCGATCCGCAGAAGTTCGGGATGGCAAGGTATTCCGCGACTTCTTCCGCCAAGCCGATAGCGCTGAAGAGGCGCTCATATCCGCGGACCTCGTGAATGCCAAGCGTGGAAATGACCTTTTCGATGCCCTTCGTCAGCGCCTTGTACAGGTTTTCGATGGCGTGCAAACCGCCCTTGTGGGCCGCGTACTCCCACATGTGGTACGGCACCACCGCGTCCGCGCCGAGCCCAAGCGACACCATGATGTCGTGCAGGTTGCGGATGCCGCCGCTGCGCAAGATAAGGCTGGTGCGCCGGCGCAGGTGCTCGCCCTTCTCTTTCGCCGCCGGCCGCAAGAGCGCGCGGTGGACCGCCGACACCACCAGGAAGGGATCGATGTGCGGCCCGCGACGGAACTGCAGGCGATCATCCAGCACGATGACATGGGCCCCGGCCTGCACCGCTTCCAGCGCCTCGAGCGAGAAGCGCTCCAGCGCCTCCGCGACGCCTTCGCCGTCGCGGCGGTGGATCAAAATCTCCGCCGTGCCGTTCGGGCTCGTGCGCAACATGGCCAACGCGTCTTCGTAACACACGGTGCCGAACCGGTGCGCCAGGTTCTGAATCTCGTCGTACTCGACGCCGTACGACTCCGGCAGCCCCTCGAGCAGGATCGGCGCCTGAACCTCCACGCGCGGCGCCTCCTGATACAACCCGTCGAACGACGGCCGGCGCCCGAGGACGGAGCGCGTGCTGAAGTGCTCGATCTCGCGCTCCCGATCGATAGCCGGATTGGTCACCACGGCGACCGTCTCGTGGAGATAGTCCGACAGGAGCGTCGCCTCCTCAGACAGCGCGCCGATAGGGCTGTCAAAGCCGAGCGACTTGATGGGCTCCGCCCCGCTCTGGATCTCCTGATCCATCAGCTTCAGATCATCGTCGCGGAAGCCAAACGCCAGCATCCGGATGTCGAGCGGCTTCGCGTCCCGCTTCGCATGCGCGACGTCCTGACTCACGCCGTAAGGCACAGCGAAGTGGAGATTGCGGTGCTCGCCGCGAAAGTTGAAACGCCGCTTGGCGAGTTCCAGGACCTCGAGCTGCAACTCGTCGTACGCGTAGATCTTGACGCCCGTCTCGCTCCACCGCACGCCGACCTTCTCACCCGGCGCAAGCGGCTTGGGTTCCGCCGTCCAAATGTCCAGTGGGACGATGCCCTGTTCTGAGGAGAAGTAATACGCCGTCTCTGACTCCAACTGCCACATAGGCCGCAGGCCGAGCGCGTCGACGCTGAACACGGCCTCCTGGCCGTAGCGCATCATGACGCCCGCCGGCCCTTGCGCAAACGGCCCCCAGAGCGACCGGTAATACATGTACAAGTCCGACAATTCTTCCGACATGGACTTGATCTCGTGAATGATGGGCGGAAACAACAGCTCCGCCGCCTCGAACAGCGACCAACCGCGCGTCGCCACGAGCGCGCACAGGGTCCTGTCGACCATCTGCGAATCGCTGAACTCCGGCCGCACCGGCACGCCAATCATCTTCGACTCCGTGTAAAACCGCGCAATGGTGTTGATCTCGCCGTTATGCCCGAGGCAAGAAAACGGCTGCACGCGCGGGAACGAGGTCGTGGTGTTCGTCGAATACCGCGTGTGCGCAATCACGAACGCAGACCGGCACAGCGGGTTTTGCAGATCCTTGTAGAAACGGTAGAGCGTCTCGTCGTTGCCTACCACCTTGTACACGACCTGGTCATGCGACAACGAGGCGACGTGGACGCCCGGCAACTCGTCGATCTCGGCAAACGCCGCAAACACGCGCGCATCGTCCCGCTGCGGCAAGCACCCCGCCATTTGAATGAAGTGAGGCCTGACCTTCTTTCCGAGCGGGCCGAGCACCGACTCGTCCACGTGATCCTCGATCACGGCAACAGGCTCCATGCCGTGATGAGCCAATGCGCGCAGAATGGGCTCCTGAGACACATCCTTCTCCAAGAGGAAATGCCCCACCCAAAAGCCCGGTTCGTGGACGAGCCGCCCCGATTGTCCCAGGCTCTCGAGCCGCGAAGCCCACAGCGCTCTTGGAATGTCCAAGAGGAGACCGCACCCGTCCCCTTCGTGATTGACGTATCCCGCCCGATGGCGCATGGCGCGCAGGGCGTCCAAACCGTTTCGAACCGTGTCGTACGAGGGTTGTCCTGATTTCTCAATCTGCGAAAAAATTCCACAGGCATCGTATTCGCGCTGCAGGTCGGTCGTCAACTTCTCCAGTTCCACCTGTGCCACTCCTTTTTTAGCACAATATTTTGACACTCTGTCTCTCTGCGCGTCAAGTCTTGATGAACAACGACACACATTCCGGCATTCCGACACGGGCTATGAAACATTATACGACTTCTTGAATAATCATGCCATCCCGTGTTATAACATGAGTGCAACGGGAGAGGAGGAGCCGCGTTGGACATCCGGAAGGCGACCTCAGCGGACGTCGAAGATA
>Ga0167615_1000341_pt1 | contig 14460 bp, 16 predicted proteins | sample BED_Mat_host_9_1_FD_111800 | JGI IMG/M metagenome (GOLD analysis project Ga0167615, IMG submission 111800) | Extremophilic microbial mat communities from Yellowstone National Park, USA - BED_Mat_host_9_15 (v2) (version 2) | ecosystem: Environmental > Aquatic > Thermal springs > Hot (42-90C) >... | reverse complement strand
GGCCCACCGACAATCCACGTAGACCGTCACGCAATCGATGGACAGTAGCCAATATATGCGGCGCAAAGGCCGGTATGCTTCGCGAAGCAGAGCGCCTCGTCCCTGACGCCACTATGTATACGGAAGAGGGAATGGAGGTAGAACCATCGCAAGGGGCAAACAGGTGGGGAGAAGGGATCCGCGCGCATCGGCGCGGATCCGGAGGAACCTCAGCTCTGAATGTGTTGGCGATACGACGCGGCGTCCAAGAGCGCCTCGAGCTCCGAGGGATTCGCCATCTCCACGACAATCATCCAGGCTTCCTCGTACGGCGACTCGTTGACCTTTTCCGGCGCGTTGTTGAGCGCCTCGTTGACTTGCACCACGCGCCCACTGACCGGCGCGTACAAGTCCGACACGGTCTTCACCGACTCCACGGTGCCGAAGGTCTCCCCCGCTCTCAACTCGGTGCCGACCTCGGGCAACTCCACGTAGACGATGTCGCCCAGCTCATCCTGCGCGTAGTCCGTAATGCCGATATAGGCGCGCGATCCGTCGACCCGCACCCATTCGTGTTCGCGCGAATACTTGAGTTCCTCAGGAATGTTCACGAACAGGCCTCCCTCCACGGCTCACCGAGGGTAGTGTACCAAATCCCCCGCACCGCCGCCACGGTCCGCTCAAGGCAGCCGAAACTCCGCAGTCAGCGGTTGCACGCCGACCACTTCCATCTCGTGATTTTTATCTCGCGTCATGAGCAACTCAATACCCTCGCTCGGCGAGATATCGCCCGTGAGGACCCGCGCGATGGCGTGCGTGATCGGCATTTCCACGCCGCAGTCGTGGGCAAGTTGGACGGCGGAGAACGTCGCGTTCACGCCCTCAACCACCATGCCGATGGCGCGAAGCACCTCCGACAGCGGCAGACCCTGCGCCAGCAAGCGGCCGGCGCGGTGATTGCGGCTGTGCTCGCTCGTGCAGGTGACGATGAGATCACCGATCCCTGCGAGGCCCGAAAACGTCAGCGGGGAGGCGCCGAGCGCGACGCCCAAGCGCGTGATCTCGGCGAGACCCCGCGTCATGAGCGCAGCCTTCGTGTTGTCACCGAGCCCCAGCCCCTCGGCCAGCCCCGCGCCCAGTGCGATGATATTTTTCAGAGCACCCCCGAGTTCCACGCCGATGACGTCCGCCTGCGTGTACACGCGAAACCGATCCGTCATCAGGGCATCTTGGGCATACTCGGCCACCCGCTTGCTCGCGCTCGCGACGACGACCGTCGTCGGCATCTGCCGCACCACCTCTTCCGCGTGCGACGGACCGGAGATGACGGCGAGTCGGCGTTCGATCCCTGGGATTTCCCTTTCGAGCCACGCGCTGACGCGCAGGTTGTCCGGGCGCACAAAGCCCTTGACCGCATGTACCACCACGACGTGATCGTCCAGCTTGCGCAGGAGAGGGAGGACGTCGTTAACGGCCGCGGAAGGCACGGCGAGCACCACGAGCCGGGCGCCTTCGAGGGCTTCATCCGGGCTCACGACGGCCCTCAGGCCACTCGGCAGCACCGCGCCGGGAAGATAGCGCGAATTCCCTCGTCGCAGGTTGATCTCTTCGGCCACCTCCGAGCGCCGGGCCCAAATGGCCACGTCCCAGCCGTTCCACGCCAGCACGGCCGCCAAGGCGGTTCCCCAGCTGCCAGCTCCTAAGACGCACGCTCTCATCGCACACCCTCGCTCGTCCGGTCAAAAATCCGCCTCTCCGTGCCGTGCAACAGCCGGTGGATATTCGACCGATGCCGATAGATCGCGAGCAGCGCGAGCACCACGCTGGCTGCAAACGTCCATCCGTCGAACCGAAACACGGCGACGAGGATGGGCACCAAGACGACGAACACGAGCGAGCCGAGCGACACATAGCGCGTGACGGCGATCACGGCCAGGCAGACGACGCCGGCGATCACGGCGGAAAGCGGCGCGAGCCACAGCAACACGCCAATGGTGGTCGCCACGCCTTTGCCGCCGCGAAACCCGAAGAACACCGGCCAATTGTGCCCCACCACCACGACCACGGCGGACAGAGCCAGGGCTCCCATCGAGTGGGGCGAGAGCGCGTGCGCAATCCACAGCGCAACCGCACCTTTGAGTCCATCGGCGACGAGCACCACCACGCCCCATGCGAGGCCGATGGTGCGCATGGTGTTGGTGGCGCCCGCGTTTCCGCTGCCTTCCGAGCGAATGTCGCGGCCGCTGACCCAGCGGACCACCAAGGTGCTTGTCGAAATGGAGCCTATCAAATACGCGATGATGACCGACAACACAAGTGACCAAGCCATTCACCAACGCTCCCTCACGAGCTTCACGACGAGCTCGACTCCGATTCGTCGCGCGCTCTTAGCACGATGCGAATCGGTGTACCGCGAAAACCGAACGCTTCTCGAAGTTGATTCTCCAAGTACCGCTCGTAGGAGAAGTGACTCAGTTCCGCGTCATTGACAAAAATCACAAACGTGGGCGGCTTCACGCTGACCTGCGTGCCGTAATAGATTCTCAGCCTTCGCCCCCCCTTCGACGGCGGGGAAACGGACATCTGCGCATCCGCGAGGACCCGGTTCAACGTCGACGTCGGCACGCGCATGGCGTGATATTCCGCAATCTCCTTGGCCACATCCAGCAACCGGCTTACGCGCTGTCCCGTGAGCGCAGAGACAAAGATGACCGGTGCAAATCGGAGAAAGGGGAATTCATCCCTGATCTTTTGCTCAAAGCGGTGGGCCGTTTTGTCATCCTTCTCGATGGCGTCCCACTTGTTGACCACAAAGGCGATGGCACACCCTGCATCGAGCGCGTAACCCGCGACTCGCTTGTCCTGCTCCACGATCCCAGTCTGCGCGTCCAGGACCACAAAGGCGACGTCCGCCCTGTCCAACGCTCGAAGCGCCCTCAACACGCTGTATTTTTCGATGCGCTCATACACTTTCCCTTTTCTCCGTATGCCCGCGGTGTCGACCAGCACGTACGCTTGGCCGTCACGCTCGAGCGGCGTGTCCACCGCGTCCCGAGTGGTTCCTGCGACCGGGCTGACCATCACGCGCTCCTCGCCGAGCAAGCGGTTCACCAGGCTCGACTTGCCCACATTGGGCCTGCCGATGAACGCGATACGAATGGCGTCATCGTCCTCCTGATCTTCAGCCGCGATCGGCAGGCGTGCGACGACGGCGTCCAACAAATCGCCCGTGCCTTTTCCGTGTTCGGCCGAAAACGGGATGGGCTCGCCGAAACCGAGTCGGTAAAATTCGTAGGAGAGCGCGTGCTGTTCGACGTGATCGATCTTGTTGACTCCGAGCACCACGGGCTTGTGAGCTCGGCGCAACACCTGCGCCACGTGCTCGTCCGCCTGCGTCACGCCCTCACGGCCGTCCACCACGAACAAAATCACATCCGCTTCGTCAATCGCGATCTGCGCCTGCACGCGGATCAGGTTCCCCATCTCGTCTTCCTCGTCCATCTCAATGCCGCCGGTGTCAATCACGCGAAACGGCACGCCGTTCCACTCGCTTTTGCCGTAAATTCGATCCCGGGTCACTCCGGGCGTATCCTCGACAATTGAGACGCGCCGGCCGACGAGTCGATTGAACAGGGTGGACTTTCCGACGTTGGCACGCCCGACAATAGCCACGACAGGTAAGGCCATGGTGGAAATCACCTCCGATCGTCTCGATGGACCTCTGCGCACGGGGAAGCTCCGCGCCGGCCCGAACGTACAGGAACATACCCATTTTGCCAAGCCATCACCACTTGGCCTCTTCGCGGGACCCATTCGACCCTCGCGGCCGGGACCACGCTCGCCCAAACTCGAACGCCGCGGCAAAAACGAACACCGCAGTCATCTGCAGCGCATCTCGGCCCAGCATCCACCCGGCCAACACGAGTCCTGCGCTGGCAAGCGCCCGGGTGGGCGCCGTCGGCGAGAGGATCGACGTGGCGGCTCCGACCACGGCGGCGGACCACACCTCCGGCGGAACGCCTCCCCAATCCGCAAGCGGCGCCACTCTGGGCCAGATCAGCATAGCAGTGAGAGCCACGAGCGCGGCTGCACCCGCGCGCGTCCACCGCACACAAGGCGCGCGCATCAGCTCGTAGGCGGACACGGCGAGCCAGACCATTGGCGGAACCCATTCCGGGATCAACCACCGCAACAGCCAAGCCACAAGACATCCTACGAGGGCGGCTCGCGCGAGCCAGCGAGGTCGGATGGACGAGGGAGGCCAGAGCACGAGCCAAAGTGCCGCCGGAACGATCCATATCAACGCATTCTGCAAGCCGCAACGCCCCTACGCCTGTCGCGCCATGTGTCACATCGACATGCCGCAGCGAGAGAAAACCCCGCCTTGCCGGCGGGGTTTCGTATCAAGCGGATGTCACTTGAACAGGTCGCCAAACAGATCGCCAAGCGTTGGCCCAGAGCCACCCTCGTTTCGAGGCTCAGTCGGCCTGCGATCGCGCCGGCCCCCTCGCCCTTGGCCGCCTCGCGGTTGGGAAGAATCCCTCATAGACAGCGAAATCCGCTTGCGCTCCGGATCCACGCTCAGGACGCGAACCGTGACCTCTTGGCCAGGCTGGAGAACGTCCGACGGCTTATCGACGTGCTCGTTGGAGATCTGAGATACGTGGACCAGCCCTTCCAAACCGGGTCGAAGCTCGACAAACGCACCAAAGTCCACCACTCGGCGAACCACGCCCTGAACGACATCCCCAGGCTGAAACTCGTGGGCGTACGTCTCCCAAGGCTCCGGCAGCGCCGCCTTGATGGAAAGCGAAATGCGACCGGCCTCAGGGTCAACGCGGAGCACGCGCACCTTGACGCGATCGCCCTCGTGCACCACCTCGGACGGATGGTCCACGTGCGAAAAGGACAACTCCGAGATGTGCACGAGGCCGTCAGCGCCCCCCACATCGACAAACGCCCCGAAATCGGTCAGACGCTGCACGGTTCCCTCGATCACGTCGCCCGGCTTCAGCTCCTCAAACAGCTTCCGAGCCCGCGCTTCGCTCTCTTCCTCCAACACAGCGCGCCGAGAGAGGATCAGCTTGTTCTTCTGCGGATCGACCTCAATCACTTTCGCCCGGAGCTTCTGCCCCTTGAACTGCTCGAGGTTGTCGACGAAATGCCGATCCACCAAAGACGCCGGGATAAAGGCCCGGACGCCCACGTCGGCCACCAGACCGCCCTTGACCACATCCCGAATCTCGACCTCGATGGGTTCGCCGCTCTCCAGCAACTGCTGCATGCGCTCCCACGCAGACGCCTGTTCAGCGCGTCGCTTTGAAAGCGTCACATGGCCGGACTCCATGTCGACCTTCAACACTTGCGCCGTCACTTTGCTGCCCACGTTCACCACATCGCTCGGATGCGTTCCCGGGACCGCCGACAGCTCCTGCGGCGATATATGCCCCTCATAACCGTGAGGCAGCGCGACGGTCACGCCGTGATCGTCCACGGCGGTCACTTCGCCGGTCACCACGTCCCCTTCGCGAACCGCCGCATCGGTCAACATTTCACGCAAATCCTCTGACATGTCAATGGCCTCCCGTTTCAATTGGTCACTTTATGATGGCAACGCGCGACAGGAGTCGGCGTTTCTTCGCATGCGCCCTCATGACGTCTAGCCCACGTTGACCTTCCACAAAGGTTACCTATAGCATACCAAATTGGACAAGCCGCAAACGCAGTTTTGGAATTGCGGCACCAACTTTTCATACGCCTACTGTAACACAGTCTTGCGCCACAAGGAAAACGCAAGACCATTTAACGCGAATCTTCGTGCGCTCCCGTCAGACGGAGCAACTGCGCTCGCAGGTTATTCAGAATCTCCTCATCCGAGCCTTGACGCGCGTCGATGGGATGGCCAAACCTCACTTCGATGCGCCCGAACAGGCGGTAGCGTCCCCGGATGCCCACCGGCTGAATGATGGCGCCGGCCTTTCTGGCGATGGATACGATGCCGGGCTGCAGCGGCCCGAGTCGGCCCGTGCGCGACCGGTGCCCTTCGGGAAACATGACCAGGCAGGTGCCGCCTTGAAGAACGTCGATCGCCGTGCGGATGGCACGCCGGTCTACGCGGCCGCGCTCGATGGGAAAACCTCCTAGCGAGAGGAAGATTCGCCGAAGCACGGGGATGCGAAACAGCTCGGCCTTGCCCATGAAACGTATGTATCGCGGGACCAGAACGCCCAGAAGCGGAGGATCAAAATTCGAAAGGTGATTCGACGCGAGAATCACGCCTCCCCGCCGGGGAAGCCGGTCCAAGCCCTCCACTCGCACGCGAAAACACAGGCGAAAAAACGCCGTGACGACGACGCGCGCAAACCGGTAAAACCACGTGCGCGGCAAATCGGTGGGTTCAGCGGACATGCGCATTCTCCACCAACTGCACGATCTCCTCGACCACGGACTCAATGCTCTTGTCCGTGGAATCGATTCGCACGGCGTCCTCGGCCATGCGCAGGGGGGCCACCGCCCGCTCGGAATCTTTGCGATCCCGTTCAATGACGTTTTTCACCATCTCGTCCAGGGAAACCTCGTATCCCATCCGTCTGTACTCTTCCTGTCGCCTGCGCGCTCGCTCCTCGGGCGCCGCGGTGAGAAACACCTTCACGGTGGCGTGAGGCAGAACGACCGTCCCGATGTCGCGGCCATCCATCACCACGGAATGGCGTTCGGCGAACGCGCGCTGCCATTCCGTCAACAGTTGTCGAACGCGCGGATGCGCGGCGACCGTGGAAACCAACGCGCTGACCTCCGGGGCGCGAAGACGGGATGTGACATTCACGCCGTCGATCATCACCTGCAGCGTCCGATCCTCTCCCTCTTCAAACGAGACGCGGTGCGCGTCGAGGACGGCCTCCACGGCGCGCTCAGAGCTGACATCGATCCCCTCCTGCGCGCAGAGATACGCGACAGCTCGATACATGGCGCCTGTGTCGACATACATCAGATTCAGCCGCTCCGCGACTCGCTTGGCCACCGTGCTCTTCCCGGCGCCCGCGGGTCCGTCGATGGCGATGGTCACAGGTGCCACGTCGAAACCTCCCTCCGGTTCGATCACTCATTTCCTCGATGGTAACACAACCGGAAAAGGCTCGGCAATGCACGCAAAGCTCAAAAGAAGGCCACGGGCTCGAGCGAAGCCGTCGCCGTCCCACCGCCGAGGGTGATGGTCTCTCCCGTCACCGGATAGAGCATGTCGCTCGCGCCGTCCTGCACGTATACCGTGACCGGCGGCCCCTGGGGCATCGTGTCGCGAAAGGAGATGACGTCGCCCGCGTGAACGAGAATCTGCATCTCGTCCGTCGTAAACGGCCCCAGCGAGACGCCGTTTCGGAACACGATCACGTCCGCCGCTCTCGCCGCGCTGTCCGCTGTCAGGATGATGCTTCCCGTCGCTCCGGCGAGCCCAGGCGGGGTACCCGTGTGCGTCGCCATGACAGGGCGCGATCGCGCCAAGGCCTCTACGCGGTCGCGCACGCGCGGCATCTGCATGGCCAGTTGTGCGAGCACCAGCGTAGTCAAGGTCCCGAACGCGACAGGAATCAAGATATCGTCCAACATGCGGCGCATCCGTCGAATCGCCATGGACATCCCTCCACGGCTAAACCTATGCGCCGCAAAACGCCCGATATGAATCGATCTATCTCCTCAGAGCGCGCTGGCGCATGAAGGTGTAGCGAATCACCTGATCGCGGACGCGTTCTGGGATATCGACGAACTGCATAGACAGGGTGCGGCCCACCCCTTCTTCTTCCACACGCACTACCTGGCACGAGACCTGCAACCGGTATCCCGTGTACGGCAGGGTGACATCGACTTGAACCCGATCCCGAAAGCCGATGTCGACGGGATCCCTCGTCCGGACCGCGAGCCCTCCTCCACTGATATCGACGGCCTGAGCCACGCAGGTGGCTCCCGTGCGCAGACAGGTCAGTTTCACCTGCGCGTCCAAGGAGACGCGGAAATATTCGCGGCGCTGGATGCGAACCAAGTCCGAGACCTTGAGCGGGTGCAGCAGGCGCACAGCTGGCGTCGGAATGTACGACAACCCCAAGACCCGAGAGTGGTATTGGTACACGTCGTTCTCCGACGCAGCGTATTCAATCACCCAGGTCGCGTCGACGTGAACGTCCATCTCTCGCCCGGTTCCCTGGTGAACGGGAACGTCCGCGTACAGAAATTCGTCATCCAGATCGGCAACACGCGACTTGTAGCTGTTCTCAGAGGTGTCCCCCGCAACGCGCACGCGCAACGGCGCCCCTATCGGTGGCACAATCGGCATACCGTTCCCCATCCCTTCCAATCTCCTGACTTATTATACACGCTGAAAGGAGGGTTGCGGGGAAACTTGGACAGAAAAGCTCGATTGCGCCAGAAGCCTCGAATTATGTCAAGCGTTCGATGCTCAGCTCATGCCCTGTGGTCACATCCAGCACGACGCGGTAGGGCTCGTCGCTGCCGCCGAAGGTGCCGTCGAACGCGACAGCTTGAACCCACTTCCCGTTGGGATCTTCGGCCAGCACGCGCTGTTCTTCCTGCACGTGAAACTGAGGACCCAACCGGGCGCGGAGATCCCGTTCAGACAGCGGGTGCAAGGCGGGCGGAAGGGATTTCGGCGGCCACTTGCCGCGATCGTAAAATCCGATGACCTGACCGTCATCCAGCGCCACGACGACCTTGCAACTCGCGTCCAAAGCCGGTACGCCTTGCACGACCGGCTGATAGGTGAACCGCGCGATCCCGTCTACCTGGCTCGCGTGAGTGCGCACCATGTTCGATAAACCGACCCGCTGCAACCACCGCGACGCCACGCCGGCCGCATCCGCCAGATCCACCCGAGCCTTCCCGGTCGGGCGCGCCCATCGATAGCTGGCGAGCGCGCCCGTGCTCGCAAACTCGATTCGCACCGGCCGCCCCGCCGCGGAGCCCGTCACGAGAACATACGATCCGTTGCGCGGATCGCGGACCTCCCTGACCGTCGGTTTGTCAATCCGCTGGCCCGCCACCTGCTCGGCTCTCCGAACCCAAAGTGTCGGATTCTTCGCCACGGACGCAGTCGTGCGGCTCGCCGCTCGGCTCGGTGGCGCGGCACTCGCCTGGATCCGGGCCAGTGCATTGCGGACGGCCGGCGCCAATTCGGTGCCTGCCTTGCCATCGACAACGGGCCCCGCGTGCCACGCAATCGGCTGCAGCTGCTCCTCGAGCTGCACCACGGTTTGATAAGCCCGCCGCAGGGCATCCTGGACGCTCGCGCTGTGCGGATCGGCATCCGTCACCATCCAGTGAGCCGCGTCGAGGTCAATCTGATGGAGTTCCTGGTTGACCCGATGATCCGGGCCGCCGTCGGGAATCCGCGCCATGTCCAACTGCGCCGCATACGCATATTTTTCGACATCCGCCAGGTGTCTGCGAAAGGAATCCGGATCGGCCATCATCGAGGCCGACGCCAATGCTGCGCGCAGCGAATCAAGGTCCGCGACCGCCGACCGCAAAGCGCCCGAATACCCCGCATCGACCATGGCTGCCATGGCCTGTGCCCGGTTTCGCTCGTGATCGCCCCATGCAAACGCCGCGCCTCCCACTGCGATCACGGCCGCCGCCGCTCCGGCCCACCATGTCCACGACCGCACGATGCTCACCCCCTTGTCAAGCTGTGAAGATGTGATGACCTATCGTGACCAGTTCCGGCTGCGCCCACATCCAAGCGTTCGACGTCTTGGCGGGATTGAAGTAATACAGCGCTCCATGCGTCGGATCCCATCCGTTCACCGCGTCAATCACCGCCTGCATGGCCTCCCGATTGGGCTGAAGGTTGATCTGGCCGTCGTTCACGCAATCAAACGCGCCCGGCTGATACACGATGGCCGGAATGGACTTGGGAAACTTCGGATCGTGGAGTCGGTTCAAGATGACGGCGGCCACAGCCACCTGGCCCTCGAACGGTTCCCCGCGAGCCTCCCCGTAGACGACGTGCGCCATGAGATTCAAGTCGCTTGCACTCAGGTTGTCCATCCCGTGCGTGAATCCGTCTCCAGATATCAGGGTGCCGCCCGTATCGGAGGCGGTCGCCGGCTGTCCGGAATTGCCGGACGAAGAGCCCGACGCGCCGGCGGGAAAGTCCATCTTGGAATTCCAATTTGGCGTCGCTTTGACGAGCATGATCTTGGTTCGCATGTCCACCTCGCCGGTCACCGGAAGGCCAAAATTGTACTGAAAGGTGCGGACAGCCCAATACGTCTTCCAACCGAAGATGCCGTCAATACGCCCCCAGTAGTACCCTAACAAGTGAAGACGCCCCTGCAACTCGTCGACGTCGTACCCCGTGCTGCCATAAATCAGGTTCCGGGCCGTGAACGCCTGCGTCGCGGCCGTCGGAAGAGACATTCCCGCGGCCATCCATGCGGCGAGGACGAGTGCCCATGCTGAGATGGCGCGTTTCGCCTTGATCATCGGGCAGACCTCCTTTCGCAGAAGCTCACGTGGGCGACACCCCGTAGTCTGTAGACGCGCAAAAAAAATATGCCCGGGTCAACCCCGGACACATCTATTCGCGAACCGCGCTCAGCCAATCACTTCAATATCAAAGTCCTTGTCGTTATCGCACAGGCAGCGTTTGAATCCCGTCTCGATATTGCCTTTCGAGTCGCGCGTGCCCCGCAGAATGAACGTCTCCCCGCACTTTCGACAACGGATCATGACCTTAATCCGATGTGCCGCTGGTGTCGATTCTTGAGCCGACAACGACGACTCTGCGCGCATACCGCTCCCTCCTTCACTTCCGTCCCGCTTCAGATCCATCCGCGCCAGCGGCTCGCCTCCGCCAACCGCTGCACCCCGACAATATAGGCCGCGAGACGCATGTTGACGCCGTACCGAACCGCCACCTGATACACCCGGTCGAAAGACTGCCGGACGCGATCGTCCAACTTCGCTTGGACTTCGGACTCACTCCAGTAATATCCCTGGTTGTTCTGAACCCATTCAAAGTACGAGACGACGACATCGCCCGCAAACGAAAGCACGTCCGGAATCACCAGAACCTCGCGTTCCGTCAGGATGTCCATGGCGTCTTTCGACGTCGACACGTTGGCCGCCTCGACTACCAGCGAGGCTTGGATTTTGTCGGCCAATTCCGCCGTGATGGCAGTGCCGGATGCCGCCAGCACCAGGATGTCGCACGGTTGTTCCAAGAGTTCGCGATTCGTCAGCACATCGCGGTACAGGCGCGTCACCGTACCGAACGAGTCCCGGCGCTCTAACAGCTCATCAACGTCCAATCCCGTCTCCCGGTACAAGGCGCCATACGCGTCGCCGACGCCGACAATGCGGGATCCCCGGTCGCTTAGGTACTTCGCCAGGTAGCTCCCGATCCCTCCAAAGCCCTGGACAATGACGCGCTGCCCTTCGAGGGTCTGCTTTCTCTGCCTGACGGCTTCTTCCAGTGTCAGGGCGATCCCGCGCGCGGCAGCGCCATCGCGCCCTCGGGTTCCGCCCAGAATCACGGGCTTGCCTGTGATAAACCCGGCACTGTCCGACTCGCGAATGTGGGAATACTCGTCCAACATCCACGCCATGTTTTGCGAATTGCTGAAGGCATCGGGCGTCGGGACGTCCTTCGCAGGTCCCACAATCTGACTCACCGCGCGCACGTAACTCCTGCTCACGCGCTCGATCTCGGCAAACGACATGTCGCGCGGGTCACACACAATGCCGCCCTTTGCGCCCCCGAAGGGCAGTTCGGCAATGCCACACCGAATCGACATCCAGATGGCCAGAGCCTCCATCTCCTCCGGCGTAATATCTGGATGCAAGCGAACACCGCCCTTCGTAGGACCGATGGCGTCATTGTGCTGGACGCGGTAGCCGGTGAACACGCGCACGGTTCCGTCATCCATGCGCACGGGGAATCTCACCGTCAAGACGCGCATGGGGAGCTTCAAGAGATCAAACGCCTCAGGCCCGTACCCCAGGACGTCAAGGGCCTGGCGAACGATGTCTTGCGTCTCCTGGAGCATGGATGTACCCTGTTGACGCTTGTCCGCGGACGCCACAGAATCTGCCACAGTGTGTACCACCTTTTCCCGGTTGTCGACCATATGGAATCGAATCAAGACAGCCCTAGTATACACGCCCACCCGCCTCCCGAAAAGCAATCGAAATTGCAGGTGGACACAAAAAACAGAGTAACTAGAGCGATCTAGTTACTCTCATATATGCAGAACGATCACGTCGGAAAGTTTCGGAGCAGTTGCTCGACGGCGTGATCGGCAAAAATGACCTTGCCGTACTCTTCGAGCACCCACGACGTCAGCCGACTCATCTCGCCGTACTCGACCAGAATGGAGAAGACCTCTTCCCACTGGTCCGGCCTCAGATCGCCGTGGATGACGAGCTGATAAGCCCCGTCGTGATGGTAGAGCGACGTGTGCACCGGATACTGGCGCAACGTCTTGGACGCATCCAAAAGGTCATCCAAATCGCGGAAAGCCATGACCATATGGGTCGGCGCTGACCGCGATGAAAAGCCGTGATCTCGCTCGAAATAGGTCTCCTCTTCGTCGCCGTAATCCCCGTCGTCATGGCCAGCTCCAGGCATAGACGGGATACGCGTGACGATCACCACCACGCCCTCTGTCGGCATCGTGAACGCCTCAACAGAAATCGGACCCGCGATATCGAACCCGACTTCCATATAAGCGGTCTCCATCATATCCCAGAAGAGATCCTGCACCTTTTTACCGTTGTGCCAAATTTCATCGCGATCGATCCCGCGTTCCTCGAGATCGTCGTAACTGATGAAAATCCGCACCTTGTCTCGGGCAATGCGCTCGACTCGCATCGGCGTTCCCTCCTTATCGCCAAAAGCCGAGTGAAAGGGCGTGTGATAAATTATATTATACCTCATTTGTTCCTCATGTCATGGCGTACACGCGCCATTCCGCGCCTGTCCACGCCCTCGGAAAGGCGGCCGCCTCGGGCCGGTGACATCACGTAGAGGCCCGCTCAACGATGTTGTGCTGCAAGATGACGGTGTAGTTGTCCACCGGCTCGTCCTGCAGCAACTTGGTCAGCAGGCGCATCGACACCGCACCAAAGTCGTACATCGGTTGGGCGATCACCGTCATCTCGGGGCGCACCATCACAGCGAGCCGCGTGTTGTCGAACGCGATCACCTTCACATCCTCAGGCACAGATTTGCCCATGTCCTGCACAGCATGAATCGCGGCCAGGCCCAGTTCATCCGAAGCGGCGACGACGCCGTCCAGATCATGCGCTTCAAAATACGCGCGGATGACGGGAAGCGACGTCTCGTAGCGGCCGCGCCCCGTTCGAATGACGTGAAGCTCTTGGCCGCGCATTCGATTCTGCGCACCTTGCAACCGCCGATCCGCCACCACCGAGAACCCTTCGTCCATGGTGATGAATCCAATGCGCTTGCAACCCTTCTGGAGCAAGAAGTTCACCGCATCGCGCCCTGAGCGATAATTGTCGATATTCACCGACGGGATCCGCCGCTCAGGATCCTCCGTCGCGCAGAGCACCACGGGAATCTGCGCTTCCTCAAACGCGTCGATCTCACGCGACGTCAACACGTTGGTCATGTATAAAATGCCATCGACCTGCTTCTCCCACATGGTGCCGATTAAACTGACCTCGCGATCCACCTGAGCGTCTGAATTCACGAGAAGAATGTTGTAATCATACATATTCGCGATGTCCTCGATGCCGCGCACCATCTCTGCGACGAATGCGGCTGAAACATCGGGAACGATCACGCCAATGGTTCTCGTCCGCTTGCTGGCCAACCCACGTGCCACGGCGTTAGGGCGATACCCTAGCTTCGCAATCGCCTCCAACACTCTCTTCTTCGTATCCTCTTTCACCACCGCCGTGCCGTTAATCACTCGGGACACCGTGGCCATGGAGACTTTCGCTTCTCGGGCAACATCGTATATTGTAACAGGCATGAAACCCCCACCTTCCGTGCGTCGTCGGCAATCCATGGTATTCGGAGTCGTGTCCTTATTATAATCAAGTTTGGCCAGTCTCTGTCCAGTGCTCCACCTCACGAAGTCCACATATGAAAAAAGCCCGCCGATGGCGAGGCCACCGATGGGCATGGCTGACGATGTCCATGCAACCAGATAGAGAATTCAGGACCACGAAAGACGCGGCACATGAAGAAAAGGGTCCGGAAGAATCCGAACCCACGCGCTTGTTTCATGCGGGTGGAGGGACTCGAACCCCCACGGTCGCCCGCCAGAACCTAAATCTGGTGCGTCTGCCAATTCCGCCACACCCGCATACATCTCTCGCCTGGCAACGACCTACCTTCCCAGGAGGCTTCCCTCCCAGTATTCTCGGCGCTGGAGGTCTTCACGTCCGTGTTCGGGATGGGTACGGGTGTTGCCCCTCCGCTATGGTCACCAGACCTGC
>Ga0167615_1000336_pt1 | contig 14629 bp, 20 predicted proteins | sample BED_Mat_host_9_1_FD_111800 | JGI IMG/M metagenome (GOLD analysis project Ga0167615, IMG submission 111800) | Extremophilic microbial mat communities from Yellowstone National Park, USA - BED_Mat_host_9_15 (v2) (version 2) | ecosystem: Environmental > Aquatic > Thermal springs > Hot (42-90C) >... | reverse complement strand
TGGTCAGAAGGGCTCCCGGAAGGGATTCGAGTTAGAAAATGAAAATACGAAGGCCCTGCCCGATTGACGGCAGGGCGTCTTCGTGAATGCGATGCGCAAGGTGTGGTTCGGTTGACGCTTACGGCGCAAACGCCGAGGCGTCAGGCGAAGTTGTCGAGCAACTTCGGCTTGAGACCAGCCCAATACAATGAGGTCAAAGAGGACCTCATGTTCCGGCGACGGCAACTGCTCAATCATCAACCGGACATCCGCGTCATCGAAGGCTCGGTGCGCATTAGGACAAGGTTCACGTTCTAACCAGTCTTCTTCGACATCGCCATTGTGTTCTGGACACAACCACTGCTCGCGTTGCCATCGTCGGTATCTGCGCGCGTGGCTTCGAGCCTGATTACGTGCAATTGCCTTCAGAGTCAAGACCAGCGCATGGGTAACGTCATCTGCACGAGTATTTGTGATCGTCACGCTGGATCGTCTCCTGTGATAAAATGGATGTCGACACGAGGTGAACGCTACCGGTGGCGACGGCAGCGACCAGGAGACCGTTTAGCAACAGGGTGACCCAAGCGGCGACACCCGATGGCAACACCGGTGAGGAGAGACCAAAGACCAACTCTCCGAAACCGACATCGAGCCAGTAGTCAGGCAACCGCTTGAGCACGGGCAGTCGATGGGCCATCTGTGTCAAGAGCAAGGTGGCCATCGCAGCCCCTGCGATCGTGTGAAGAGACGACGGCGTGAAAGCGTTGGGTATCATGGCAACCGCCTCGCTGTACGCAGATAGACGAACGAGAGAACCAACATGTGGCATGCGCGTGTTGCTCTTCTACCGACTTGATTGCATTGACAAGGAGAAATCGGACGCGGTGGTGAACGCCGTTTGTGAACGTTTTGTGAAATGTCGGCCATGATCGTGCGCACGAAATAGTTGCACTGTCGACCGCTGTGGTGAAAGTGGTTGGCGCTTACACAGAGCGGCAGTATACTGAAGGCAAACGGAGGTCATGATGGACATACCGAGGAATGCGAACGATCTCGTTGCGAAGCATTTGACGCTGGCACTGCCCGGGGAAGTGTTGTCGGTAATCGGCGTGCGTCACGCGCCTGTGGTGCGCGCCTTGGCGACGGAGATCCCCGAGATGAGGCTGCGTCAGACGATGACGGACATCATGCTGGAGCTTGTGGATGGACGTCTGCTTCATCTGGAGTTCCAGTCGACGAGGGAGCCGACGCTGTATCGGTTCGCGGCTTACGATGTGGCGCTGGCGGAACGCCATCGCCGGGCGATCCGCACGGTGGTGGTGTACACGGGCGACGTGCAGAAGGCGCCGTCGGAGCTCGACGCCGGGAGTTTCCGATACACGGTAGAGAACGTGTATCTGGGTCGGATGGACGGCGACGCGGCGTTGGAGACGGTGCGGCGGCACCTGGAGACGGGTGAGTGGACGCCGGAAGACCGAGTTCGGTTGGCGTTTGCGTTTCACATGCGATTCGAGCGGCGGACACGGGACGAGGCGTTTGACGCCATTGTGGAAACCTTGCAGCGTGTGCCGGATCGCGAGGAGCAGAACTACCTGGCGGCGTTGGTGTTCGGGTTCAGCGCGCGGGTGTTGACGGATGAGCAAAAAGCGGTGCTAAGGAGGGTTTTGGCGGTGACGGAGCTACTGAAGGAGATTGTGGAAGAAGCAAAGGATGAACGAAGCAAGGAAATCGCCGAGCGGATGTTCCGCAAGGGCGCGTCGGTTGCGGACGTTGTCGAGTTGACGGGGCTTTCGGAGCAGGAGGCCCAGGAGGTGCTGAAGCGGGTTCGAGGGGAGGCGTGATCCATGGGCAAAGTCCGCAACCGTCGCGCGAAGCGCATTCGAGAAGGAGGACTGGGTCCGACGATTGCGCGAGGGACGTGGTTGCGAAAGCCGCAGACGCAAGTGGTGCCGAACAAGAAAGCGGAGAGTCGCCGCGCAGCTTGCCGAAGGTGGCAGGGGCGCGGTGATTTTTTTGCCCTGCAAACGCCCCATAGACGAAGAAGCTTTTTCGTCAAGGAGGGCGATGGACGTGAACACGGATCTGTTGCTGGAGGTTCGCGAACTGCGGGATAGGCTGGTGGACAAGACGGATGTGCTGGAGAAGGTCAAGGCGTTGACGTTGTTGCCGGACGATTTGCATGCGACCATTGATATGGTTGCGAGTTATTACGAGGTGTCGAGAAAGGCTATTGAGAGCTTAATTGTGGATCACCGTGATGAACTAGAAAGTGACGGACTGCGGACGATTTCGGGCAAGGAACTCTCCTTCTTTAAGGAGGAGGGTGTAATTTCCAAGAATACTCCCTCACTCGTGATCATTCCCCGCCGCGCCATCCTGCGCATCGGTATGCTGCTTCGAGACAGTCATGTTGCGAAAGCCGTGCGCTCATACCTGCTCAACGTCGAAGAGGATGCACGCGTCGAAGCGCCGCAGGTCATCGATAGGGCGGTCAAGCGGATTTCGTGGCGTGAGGTCTACTCGACGGTGAATTACAAGAAGAAACTCGGCAAGTTGATTGGCTTGTCCAACGGCACCGCGACACTTCTGGCGCTGTCGCACACGGAGCGCGAGTTCGGCGTCGATCTCAGCGAGTACAAGCGGTATGTCCGCGACGACGACTTGGAGGAGACCTTCTCTCCGACGGAACTCGGCAAGCGGATGTCGCCGCCAGTGTCTGCACAGCGTGTTAATCGCATGCTGGCGGACGCAGGGCTCCAGCAATGGGACGAAAAAGCAAAGTCGTGGGTGCTGACGGACGCGGGCAAGCCGTACGCGAAGTTGTTGCCCGTTGAGGTCTTCCATCCGGACAAGAACGTGTCGACGACGAAGTATGCGGTTCGGTGGAAGTTTTCGGTTCTCCAGAAGATCACGAATTGATGGAGTACTTGGCTTGCGCATATGTCGAAGCGGGATACACTGATGTCAGGGATAGGTACAGCTTGCGTGATCAGGGCCGGGAGATGGAGAAATCGGCCCTGGTTTTAGGAAGTCGCTACAAGGTAGAACGACGACAGCAAAAAAAATGAACAGCCGACACTAAGGATTCTCCATCCATAAATGGATTCCCTGCTTGACGTTATTCGAACATTTCGTAAAGATCGATTGCGTCAAGGGGAACACATCCATTTCTGGGTTAGGGGGAATCCGCATGAGACCTTACGCTGTTGCCGAGGACCGGTATTCGTCGAGTCATACGGCTATCACGAATCAACTTGGCGGAAGAAGCGAACCGGATGACGACGAGATCGCCAGAGCGGGACACGAAGACATCGACGGAGCCTTCGGTGTCATTGGCGGCGGCGCACATCACGATTTCGGATGAGGCGTATCGGCTGTATTCGCAGTATCCTAAGATCACAAGCACAGGTGGCGAACGAAACGTCCAAGCCACGGGCGATTCCGGGGACGCTTCGCGAGCGAGTTCGTATGCGGTGAGTCGGGCTCAGGAAGCGTATTCACGGGCGCAAGCGCATGCGAATTCGTTTGAGTCGACGGGGGCGGTGAATGAACAGACAACGGCGAATCACACGCAAACCTCATCGAATGAGGACAATTGGCTTGAGGATGTCGCGAAAGTGGCTGGGTGGATTTCGGCAGGAGCAGGGACTACTGCGGTGCTCACTGCGTGGGTGCCAGAGGTCGCTGGAGTTGCTGAAGCCGTTTCGTTCGTCACTGGCGCTATCGCAGCAACCGCAGACGGAGTTTTAGCGTATGAAGGAAAACAGAGTCCAAGTACTGTTGGTTTGGATATAGGTGCACTTGTTCTATCGCTTGGGGTATTGAAAGAAGGAAAGGAAATTGTGGCAGGTATGAAAGACATATCGCGTGCTATCCAACATAGTGACGAACATTTTCGTGATAAAGCAGAATGGAAGACCGTACGCAACATCTACGGGGATCTTGGAGGAGCCATCGTTTCTACTGCCAGCGGGCTGAGTTCATCATCAACGTCAACAAGGAACGAAAAGGGAGATGACAATTGTGAAGAAAGCGGCAGAACAATTAGATGTAATGTATAAGGCGGGATTGACAATTATAATTACAGCTTTATTGTTTTGGGGCCTGTACTCAATTCCTTGGATCTATCAGCACGCACGATTGTATATATTATTGCTGTCTATTGTCTCTTACTCTTCTTGCTCTGTCATTATAGTTGTTGCTTGTGTTAGGTTTATTATCTTCTATAGAAGACGCATATGATTGCTTGCCCTTCATCCCCCTCTTGATCGAGATCACACATTCTCACTGGAGGGGATTTTTCATGTCCAGGTGTGTGCGTTGCGGTCGCCCTCTGCGTTCACCGTCCAGCATTCGCCGTGGTGCCGGGCCTGCGTGCGCGAAGTTGTTGTTGCGGCAGGTCGGGGTTGAGGGTCGGATACCACGAGGATGGTCCGCGTCATCGGACGAGTGGGTGCAACGGCTGTTGGTCGCAGGAGACCAAGTTGATGTGCCTGTGTCAACTCACGGTCAGTCTTCCAACACAGGAGTCGCCGCATCGCAGCCTGTGCGCATCACCGCTACCGACGCCAAGCGACTGATGATAGGCGCCGGCGTGCCCGCGCGGCATCGGGAACTGCTGTTGTCCGGCTTGCCTCACGTCACCCGTGAATATCGCTTCAGCAATGGCGGCGAGGAACTGGAGACGCTGCGCACGCGTAGGGTCGTCGGCTGGTTGTTCCGGGTGGAGGACGTGGAACGCGCCATCGCGGAGTACAAGGCGAACCCGGATATGGCCAGGCAGTGGGACGAGCAGATCCGGCAGGAGCGAGCGGCTGAACGCGCTCGACGAGCCGAGGAACGAGCTCGCGAAGAGGAGGCCGCGCGCGCTGCGGAGGAGGAGAGACGGCGCGATCATCGGGAGCTTGAGCGGGCCAACGCGAAGATCGCCAAGCTTGAAGAGCGACTGCAGGAGCTCGAGAACGAGCGGAATCGTGAGCTGACTGAGGACGAATTCGAGGCCTTTCTTCGGTCGATGGAGCAGTGGGCGAACTCCGGTGGTCGGGAAGACGAAGTGTCAACGATCCGAACGCAGCTTCACACGCTTCGTGAGTCCACCCATTGGCTGGAGCGAAAGATCGAGTACCTGGCCCATCGGTATGCTGCTGAGCAAGTCGAGATGTATCGACAGGCGTTGGCGACGATGCTCGGCTGATACGCCGGTGCGCCGTTCTGCCCTGCAAATCCCCTTTTCACGAGATCACTTTCTCGTCGGAGGGGGATTTTTCGTGACGCACTGCGTTCGCTGCACGCGCACACTGCGCGCGGAACCGAGCATTCGCCGCGGTGCCGGCCCGGTGTGCGCGAAATGGTTGTTGCGTCAGGTCGGGTGGACGGGGCGTGTGCCTAAGGGCTGGAGCGTCCTGGCGGACGAGCGCGTCCAGCGGTTTCTGAAGCGTCCGCTGGTGTCGCCGGACATTCCGGATGACCAGGCACCTCTCATTAGCACGCACGGGGCAACGGGGCGCTCGAGGCGATCGCGCCGAAGACGAGGCCGCTGAAGACGTGTTCAGCGGACCAACTGCGCAAGGCCGTGGCTGACGTGCCAAGCATCTCGCGACGGAGTATGCCAACGAAGCGTATCACGGTCCCAATCGAGAACTGTATCAGCGCGCGGGCTCTGGGACTGAACGAGTCCGGTGCGGCCCGGTGGGCGGAGACGGGATCGCCGCCTGAAAGCGTGGAGACGGAGGACGAAGTCCCGCTCGGCGGGCCTGCGACGGCGGACAACCCGGACGACGCGTTGCATGAGGCGACGGAACAGCGCGCGTTTGTGACGCACAGTCGGAACCCGAAGGTGCAGGAGGCCTTCGAGCGGCTCCATGCGCTGTTGGACACGTTCGAGGACAGCAAGCAGTTCAAGCGCTAACCGGGGTTTGCGGCGCGCGTGCCGCGGTACCGCTTCCACAACGTCATGCTGATTTACGCCCAGCGCCCGAACGCGTCGTGCGTCATGCCATCACGCTCGCTTGCCCCCATAGTGCTGCGTGACAATGGCGATGAACGTCTTCGTCAGCTCCTCGTGCTCAATGGCGTCCGGATACGCCAAGAAGGTGGGGCGGCAGAAATTCGGGTCAGACAGTGGGATGGCGATCACGCCCTTGGCTTCGGCGTCGTGCAGGGTCCGCCGCGGCAGAAGCGAAATGCCGAGCCCCTGTGCCACCATGGCCTTGATCCCGTCGATGGAATCGAGTTCCATGCGCACGTCCGGATACACGTTGTACTTCGCGAGGAGCATCGCGATGCGCCGGCGAAACGGGGCTGTCGTGTCCGCGAACGCGATGAACGGTTCCTCCGCGATCGCGCCGATGGATGGGAGATCGTGCGCAAAGCGATGCCCGCGCGGGACGACGAGGTCGATCGCGTCCGGCGGGTATTCGATGAGCCGGACGCGCGGGTGATGGATGGGCTCGCCGAGAAAGCAGAAGTCCACCTGGTTGCCGATGAGCGCCTCGACCATATCCTCGTACATGCCCATTCGAACTTGCAGGCGCACCTCGGCCACCTGCAAAATCTGGTGGAGGCACTTCGGCACGTCGGTGGAGACGAAGGCGCGCCCGCTCATGACGCGCAGCGTCCGTACGGCGCGCTTGGACGGCTCGAGCATGCGGCGCTCGAGGTCCACCATGCGCTCCGCGAGCGGATAAATGCGCCTGCCCTCCTCCGTCAGCTGGACGCCGCCCGGCGTGCGAGTGAACAGTTGGCAGCCGAGATCGCGCTCGAGCCGCTGCAGGCGGTTCGTCACGGTGGATTGGGACATATACAGCTGTTCTGCCGTGCGCGAGATGGACCGGTTGCGCGCCACGGCGAGAAACAGCTCCAGATCTTTCGTTTCCACGTGCTTCACTCCTCACTCGTCCACCGGTTCGCGCGACGCGATGATGCCGCCGCCGAGGCACACCTCGCCGTCGTAGAACACCACCGACTGGCCCGGCGTAATGGCCCGCTGGGGCTCATCAAAGATGACGCGGCACGTGTCTTCGCTCGTCATCTCGACCTCGACCGGCTGATCGTCCTGGCGGTAGCGGAACTTCGCCGTGCAGCGGAATCGCTTGGCAGGCGCCTGTTCCGCGACGAAGCTGACCGTGTCCGCTGTGAGCGCACGGCTGAAGAGGCGCGGGTGATCGTGACCCTGTGCCACCACGAGGACGTTTCGCGCGAGGTCCTTGTCCACCACGAACCACGGGGCCGGATCGCGACCGGGCAGGCCGCCGACGCGGAGTCCTTTCCGCTGGCCGATGGTGTAGTACATGAGTCCGTCGTGCTCGCCGATCACGCGCCCGTCCACGTCTTCGATGAGGCCCGGCTGCGCGGGCAGGTACTGCTGCAGGAAGGCGCGAAAGTTGCGCTCTCCGATGAAACAGATGCCTGTGGAATCCTTCTTCTGCGCCACGTGCAGGCCGTGATCGCGCGCAATCCGGCGCACCTCGGGCTTGGTCAGATGGCCGATGGGAAACATCGCGCGCCGCAGGGGGGCCTGGGTCAGCATGTGGAGGAAGTAGGTCTGGTCCTTGTTCCGATCTCGCCCCCTGAGAAGCGCTACCGTGCCATCTTCGTTCTTACGCACCTGCGCGTAGTGCCCTGTGGCGAGGTAATCGGCGCCGAGATCCAGGGCGCAGGCGAGAAGCTCTTTGAACTTGATCTCTCGGTTGCAGAGCACGTCCGGGTTTGGTGTGCGCCCGCGCCTGAATTCCTCCAAGAAATGCTGGAACACGCGCTCCTCGTACTCGCGCTCGAAGTTGACGCCGTAATACGGGATGCCAATCTGCTCGCACACCTGGCGCACGTCCTCGAAGTCCTGCTCCGCGGTGCAGGCGCCGTTTTCGTCCGTCTCGTCCCAGTTCTTCATGAACACGCCGATCACGTCGTAGCCCGCTTGCTTGAGGAGGAGCGCCGTCACGGACGAATCCACGCCGCCGGACATGCCCACCACCACGCGCGTCGCCATCTTCATTCCCTCCCTTCTCCGCGCTCTAGGGCGATCTTTGATACAATGATCACCGGCATTCGTTTCACCTCACAGGGAAAGGCGGGTGATGCGCGGTGTTCGAACTCGATCGATCCGCCATCCTGGAGCATCCACGGCTTCGGTTTCTCACCGATCTCGTTCCCGTCCATGAACATCTGGACAACATTGAAAAGTTTATTCGCATCTGTTTTGAAGAGCAAGGATGGCGCGTGGCGCAGGCAGGCCGCGTGGTGGTGCTGCGCGCGACGGACCAGGACAGGCTGTCGAGCGCCTTCAAGGCCAGCTTGTATCTGGGGAAATACAACGACATGGCGAACCGCGAGAGGTTTCTGCGCAGCATGGTGTCCGCGGGCCACTCGTACGAGCCCATCCGTGGCGAAACCATCTTGTTTCTTTTCATCGGCGTAGCGAAGCCGGTGTACGATCACCTCATCACGTACACCGTGGGGCGGCCCACGCGAATCGCAGGGGGGCAACGGGCGAACGTCCCTTGGGGCTTTGAACTGCCTGTCGAGGCTCGCCATCCGGAGGAGTATGAGGAGGAGTTGGAGCGCATCCGCGAGGTCATTCGCCTGGCGAAACAGGAGCGCGCCGAGCAGATGCAGGCGGCGCGGGCGAAGCTGCCCGTGGGCTACATCATGCCGCCCTTTTTGCTCGAGTTCTCCGAGGAGGCCCTCATCAAGCACGTGTTTCGCCAGCGCCTGTTCGAGCGCGGGGCGCAGGGCGCCACCGTGGAGGTGGTGTCCGACATGCTGAAGGCGTGCCTCGCCATTGACGAGGAGAAATGGACCTTTCTCATGGACTATCACGGCCCGCACATCCAGCAGTGGCAGAAGGCCATGCGCACGCTTCGCAAGGAGCGCCTGAGCCTTCGCCAGCTCGCGGAGATGGAGAATCTGTCACCCGAGGAGGCGCTGGACGCGGACCTCTACGATCTGCTCATGGCGACCGTCGGCAAACTGCCGCCGTCGATGTGGGACAAGATGCGGTGACGGGGCGCCGCCAGGAGAATCAGGTGATCTCCTCCACCGATTCAACCACCCAGATGCCGCCTGGGCCCTGTTTGACAGGCTGATACAGGCGGACCAAGTAGACGCAATCGCGGTGCTTGACGCGCACCACCGCGTGCATCAGCCCGCTGTCGGCATCGCGGTACTGTTCGACCAGGGTGTAGATGTCGTTCATTCGAAACCCCAGGTGGCGCGTCCCGACTTCCTGTGCGGTGCGGACAGGGCTTAGGCGCCACAGGTTTTGCCCGCGATCGACGGCCTCCTGAATGCGACGGAAATCCTCTCCAGGAATCGCGACGTGGCCGGTGACGACTTCGGGGCAAGGCATGGCGAGCATCCTCCTTCGCGCGAGGCAACTGTACAGTTTCAGCGTATGGCATCCTGGCGATCGCCGACACGACGGTCGCCCACAGGCCGTGAAAGGGAGTGAGCAGGGCATGGCAATCGACGGACGTGGCAAAGTTGCGGTGGTGACGGGGGCGTCGAGCGGCATCGGGCGGCAGACCGCCCTGGCGCTCGCGCGCGCGGGATTCGACGTGGCGGTCGGGGCGCGGCGCAAGGAGCGCTTGGCCGATCTCGTCGACGAGATCGCCCGGGAGACGGGGAAGGCTGCGTACGCCGCGGCGCTCGACGTGACGAGCGCATCGAGCATCGACGCGTTTGTGGAGGGCGTCCTCCAACATTTCGGTGTGGTGCACGTTCTCGTGAACAACGCCGGGAAGGCGCTGGGCCGAGATCCGGTGGAGAGCGCCGACGAGGCCGATTGGCAGGAGATGCTCGACACGAACGTGATGGGGCTCATGCGCATGACCAAGCGCTTCCTGCCCCACATCGTGGCGTCCGGCGACGGCCACATCGTCAACCTGGGGTCCATCGCGGGCCACGAGTCGTACGCCGGGGGCAGCGTGTACTGCGCGACGAAGTTCGCGGTTCGGGCTATCACCGAGGCGCTGCGCCACGAGTTGCTCGGCAAACCCGTGCGCGTGACGTCCATCGACCCGGGCATGGTGGAGACGGAATTTAGCCTCGTTCGATTCCATGGCGACGCCGCCGAGGCCGCGAAGGTGTACCAGGGCGTGCGGCCGCTCACGGCGGACGACATCGCCGACTGCATCGTGTTCGCGGTCACGCGGCCTGCGCACGTCAACATCGACGAGATGATCGTGACGTCCATCGATCAGGCGGGCGCGCGCGTATTCCACCGAAAGGGGACGCCGTCGTGATGGCATGTCTCATCCAACCGGACGATCTCGCCGCGCGGCTTGGCGCGGAGGAACTCGCCGTGTTTGACTGTCGGTTTCAATTGTCGGACCCGGAGGCGGGAGAACGCGCGTATCGGGAGGCGCACATTCCTGGCGCGTACTACCTGCACCTCGATCGCGACCTTTCTTCCCCGAAAGGACCGCACGGCGGGCGCCATCCCTTGCCGGACTGGAGCCGATTTGCCGCCCGGCTTTCGGCGTGCGGGGTGCGGCCGCATTCCACGGTCGTGGTCTACGACGCGGGAGAAGGGATGGCGGCGCGGGCGTGGTGGCTGATGCGCCACATCGGTCTCGCGGACGTGCGGATGTTAGACGGCGGATGGAAGCGATGGACGCGGGAAAAGCGGCCGGTGACGCCCGTCGTGCCCGAGCCTCGGCCGGGTGGTATCGAGGTCAGGCTGCGCGAGGGCGAGATCATCGAGATGGAAGAGGTGCGCCGAGGAGCGCGCGAGGGAAGCCTGGTGCTGGTGGACGCGCGCAGTCCCGAGCGCTACCGCGGGGACGTGGAACCGATCGATCCGAAGGCCGGGCACATCCCGGGCGCCCTGAACCATCCGTGGGAGCAGGGGCTTCGGGAGGACGGCACGTGGCGCTCGCCCGAAGAGCAGCGCGCGCGTTTCCGGGACCTGTTGGAGCAAGCCAAGCCCATCGCTGTCTACTGCGGATCGGGCGTGACGGCCTGTTCCACGCTCTTCGCGCTCGAACTCGCAGGCATCCCGGCGAAGTTGTACCCGGGGAGTTGGAGCGACTGGGTCTCGTATCCTGACAATCCCGTCGCCACAGGGGACGAACCAGGGGCGTGGACGCCATGAGGACGCTTGGCGCCATCGAGGCAAGGGAGCGGCTCGAGGCGTGGCGCGGCTCCCGAGTGTACGTGCATCTCGAGGTGAATCCGGAGGCGTATGTGCGAAACGCGAGCGCGACACTCGATGAGGTGGGTGTGTTCGGCGACGGGCTGTACCGCCTGCACCTTCGTTTTCGCGATCCCGACGGCCTCCTTTACATCCAGGACGTGACCGAGTTTATCGAAGACGGTTCGGCGGTTGTCGCCATGGGCCTGGACGGCCAGCATCGCGTTCGGCAGACAGTGACCGTGAGCCTGGTGCCGCTCGACGTGGGAAAGGTGGAATGAGCGCATGGCGACCGTCATAGGCGTGTTCGCCCACCCGGACGACGAAACGTTCATCGCGGGGGGCACCTTCGCCCGACTCGCGGCCGAGGGGCACCGCGTCGTCATCGCTTGTGCGACGCGCGGGGAGATGGGCCGCCGCCTCGGCGTGCCGCTCCGAGCCACCCGAGAGTCGCTCGGCGCGCTTCGCGAGCGGGAGCTTCGGGACGCGTGTGACGCGCTCGGCGTGAGCCGCCTCGTGCTTTTGGGCTACCGAGACAAAGAGGTGGAGATGGTGCCGGAGGGCGAGGGCGTGTCGCGGCTCGAGGCGCTCTTCGCCGAGGAGCGGCCCGACGCCATTATCACGTTTCACGATCCGCTCGGCGGCCACCCGGATCACGCGGCCATCGGGCGCTTGGCGACCGCGGCATTTGCCCGATACCGGCGCACGAACGATGCCGCGCGCCTGTTCTACCTCGCGTGGGGAGACGATCTCGCCGCCTTCCGGCGATACCCGCAGCCCGCGAAGGCGCTCGTCGAAGTGGACGTGCGCGCGTATCGAAAGCAGAAGCTCCTGGCGTTTCGAACGCACCGCACGCAGTCGGAACTCGACGGCGCCATTTGGGGAAACGAGGAGAAGGCCATCCGCCGCATGCGGGATCGAGAATACTTTGTGTTGACCCAGGGGCCGACACTGAGCCGCCCGGGAACGTTGACAGACTGAAAGCGGGGCGAACCACATGTACGACATCTATGGAGAAGCTGCACTGCCCGCGGACGTGCGCGATCGCCTGCGCATCACGCGCGATCTCGCCCAAACCTTCCACCAGCGCGCGCCCGAGCACGATCGGGCAGGCGACTTTCCGTTCGAGAACATCGAGGATCTGAAAATGTCGGGTTACGTGCGCTGGACGGTGCCGGTGGAATACGGGGGGCTCGGCATCAGCCTCGAGGAGATGCTGATGCATCAGGAGATGCTGGCGAGAGGCGACGGATCGACCGCACTCGCCATCGGCTGGCACGTCGGCATTCTGCTTCACCTGCGCGAGACGGGGGCGTTTCCGGATGAGCTGTTTCGCATGGTGTGCGAGTCCGTGGTGAAGGAGGGCGCGCTCATCAACAGCTGCGCCACGGAGCCCGCCACGGGGAGCCCGAGCCGGGGCGGGAAGCCGGAGACTATCGCCGTGAAGGTGCCGGGCGGGTACCGCATCACGGGCCGCAAGACGTTCAGCACGCTCTCGCCGGCGCTCACCTGGATCATGGTCACCGCCACGGTGGCGGACGAGGACGTGGTAGGGCAGTTTCTCGTCCGGCAGGAGGATGTGGAAATTGTCGAGACGTGGGACACGCTCGGCATGCGAGCCACGGGCAGCCACGACATTGTGCTGAAGGATGTGTTTGTGCCAGACGAGCGCGTCATCGTCATCCAGCGCCCGGGCGTCAAGGCGGAGCGCCGACCGGATGGAAGCGGATGGCTCCTCCACATTCCAGCGTGTTACCTCGGCATCGCGCTCGCCGCGCGCGACTTTGCGCTCGAATACGCCGCGACCTACCGGCCCAACACCTTGCCGCACCCCATCGCGGAGGTCCCGCACGTCGAGCAGAAGCTCGGCGAGATGGAGCTCAAGCTGCTCGCTGCGCGCACGCTCCTGTACGATCTCGCCCGCCGCTTCGACACCGCCTCGCCGGAAGAGCGCGTGCAGTTGCAACCCCAGTTCGGCGCGGTGAAGACGCTCGCGACGAACGCCGCGAACCAGGTGGTGGATCTCGCCATGCGGGTGGTCGGCGGCCGCAGCCTGTCGCGCGCGCTGCCGCTCGAGCGATACTATCGGGACGTCCGGGCCGGGCTGCACAATCCGCCCATGGACGACGTGGTCTACCGCAACCTGGCGAAAGCCGCGCTCGCGCGTCGAACGGCGAAAGAAGAGAAGCGCTGAACTCCGCATGCGCGCGGGTCACGACGTCTTCACTTTGGCGAAGTCGATGTAACCCGCGGTCCCGCTGCGGTCGACAAACAGGTCCACGGCCTCGTAGTCTTGGCCGTCGAATCGGATCTTCCCGCTCGCATCGTAGAGGACGCCCTGCGGCGTCCTCTGCTTCACGCCGATCCCTGGAAAGAGGAGTTGCTCGCGACCACTCATGTACAGGTTGGCCGTGTAGATCACCTGTCCGTTTTGGACGTGCTTCTCCAGATTCCATGCCTCGCCTATCGAATCGGTCGGCACGGGCTTCGCGTTGACGTGGATGCGAATGCCTCCTCCCGGGAGCTTATCGTAGCTCGGCGGGTACGGCACGCTGCCGCCGATGCGGATCTTCACCAAAAGGACGGCGAGCACCACGATAAAGATCCAGAAGTACTGGCGAAAGCGGGCGTCGCGCAACGTCTCGCACCTTCTTTACGATTCTTGGATTTGAATCGATTCAATGTACGCGGTCTTGAGCGGATAGCTGTCCTCCTGCGTCACCGGATTCGTGGTCACCGGAATGGCGGCGATCTTGTCGATCACGTCCATTCCAGAAATCACGCGTCCAAATTCCGTATACCGGTTGTTGGGCGGCTGGAACACCTGGGTGTCGTTCGCCGTGCAGATGAAGAATTGACTGCCGCCCGTGTGCGGCTGACCTGTGTTCGCCATTGCGACGATGCCTTTGGTGAACGGCACCTGGTGGCTCAGTTCGTCCGGGATGGTGTAGCCCGGCCCGCCCGTGCCGTTGTTGAGCGGATCGCCCGTCTGAATCACAAAATTTTTCACGATGCGGAAAAACGTGCAGTCGTGATAGAAGTTGTGTTCCGCGAGGAACACAAAGTTGTTGACCGTGATGGGCGCCTCTTTGGCGAACAGCTCGATGGTGAAGGTGCCGTAGTTGGTGTGAACGATGGCGTCGTACGTCTTGTTCGGGTTGATCATCATCTTGGGCATGCTCGACCATCGCTCGGTCGTGGTGTGAAGATACGGCGGATTGGCGGTATCGAGCGTCTGTCCGGTGCCATTCGACGCCGGGTTCACGGCGTTCTCGTCCGGCGCGTTCGTCCCCTGGTTGGACGAACCGGTTCCGCCGGACGTTCCACAGCCAGCGAGCGTGAGGATGGCTGCGAGCGAGGTAGCCATGAGCAAGGTGGTGCGACGTTTCATGCCTCTGCCTCCTCGTATGAAATGGTTTAGACCCAGTTCTCCATGAACGCACGCGCCAAGCTCAGGGGTTGAGTCGCTGAGGTGTCCCCAGAGACAATGGCCTTAAGCGTAGGGTCCGGGGCAGTTCT
>Ga0167615_1000335_pt1 | contig 14673 bp, 14 predicted proteins | sample BED_Mat_host_9_1_FD_111800 | JGI IMG/M metagenome (GOLD analysis project Ga0167615, IMG submission 111800) | Extremophilic microbial mat communities from Yellowstone National Park, USA - BED_Mat_host_9_15 (v2) (version 2) | ecosystem: Environmental > Aquatic > Thermal springs > Hot (42-90C) >... | reverse complement strand
CCAGTACTGGCATACTATTAGTTTCCAGTGTGTGTTTAAGATGGTTTCCAATTTTTCCTAGATGGTTTCCGACCTCGGCCATAACCTCTCAACCAACCTTTCAATTTAATGAAAAATTAGTGCTCCGGCCGGGATTTGAACCCGGGTCACAGGCTCGAAAGGCCTGCATACTCTCGGCGCGCTTAGGCTTGACCGGGCTATACTACCGGAGCGAGATATAATTAATAAGCTGAAATATTTAAAACTTTCTTACTTGTGTCTGGGTTAAATTTTTGGTTATAGGATATAAACTTTATGTCCACTCGAAGCGAATTATTAATCTAAGATAAGATATGTACTGATAATAACAAATTTAGACTAAGGGACTTTTATACATAATAAATAGTGAAAAGGCATGCTGAAAGAAATTTACTATCTAATAAAGGATAGAACTCTGTTTTATTTTTCTTTATCCTCTGGTTTTTCAACTTTCGCATATTCATTATTAGTATCCTATTTTCCTGTTATTATTAATTTATTTAATATTAGCACATTTATTATTGGAACAATATATAGTACAATAAATTTTTTATATGAAATCTTGAACATTCCTTTAGGTATTATAGTTGATAAAATAGGTAGTAAAAACGCTCTTGTCATCTCTGTGGTTTATTTTATGTTTAAATGGATTTTAATATTCTCTGTATTAATAATCTTTGTATCATCTCTTTTCTATGAGTTGCATTTGATTTATCAATCCTCTTCTAGTATAGTATACAACAATTGTAAGAATATAGCCAGCTCAACAGTTTATGGCAATATCAATGAGACAGTAGTACTTCGTTTTAATGGCGTGAACTATTGCGTATTTATTTATCTAACTGATAATAGGCAATGAGCCGGTAACGTTGCACGTAACAACTCTTTCAAGCCTAATTCCACTTTAACGCAACTATGCCCGACATTTAATATAAAAATTGTTAATCTAGAGAATAACAAGACATACATAGCTTTTCCTCAAGGAATGGAAATTTTGCCATTTATTGGTTACAAGAACTATACTTTATATTCGCATCAAACTATTTGGTTTAGGGACGTATTTTTATACATTTGTCCTCCTGGAATGGGAAGGCGTTGGTACTGTAATTTAACTGTTTTATTGCCAGGAAAGTATGAGCTAGTAGTTTGTTCGTTCCTTAATGGTTCTAGTCCTTTAATTATAACAAAACAATTCAACGCTAAATATCCAATAGGTAATTATCTAATATACCATGATGGAGTATTATACGTTGTCCTTCCTCAGAATGCTAGTGAAATAAAGATAGGTAACGCTACTGGATATTTGAAAGAAGTGTCCAATTACGTGTACGAAATTACTAACTCTTAACAAGTATTGCAAGAATGCAGTAATCTTAAATATATTTGCCCTGCATTTCCTATAAGAGTAACAGTTTTAATTGATAGTGAGAATTATAGTGCAGAGGTTCTAGGAATTAAGTATTTCCCATTAATGAGTTAGTATTTCTACTTTATTCTTAAAATTTTCTTGGCGATATTTTACTTTTGCTTATGTCTCCTTATTTATTATTTTTGTCTTCAATACATGCAGAAGTTAAGCATTAGTTTATTAGATGCAATAGAAAGGGTTAGGAAATTAAAAGAAAACCACGAAGTTTTTCCTTTTATTGCGGGCAAGGTCGTGTCTTTCATAATTAAGTCTCCCTCTGACCTAGAGGAAATAACGTTTGTTGAAAGAGGTGAAGAAGGAGTTGACGTTTTTTATACATCAGAGAAAGTATTTAAGGAGGTTATGGGCGAAAACAACCAGTAACCCTTTTTTACTTCTGTTCGGGAATTTAATAGATGTCAATCAAAGAATTAATTACCAGACCCCCTGTTACTATTTCTTCTTCTGCTTCTCTTAAGGATTGTGCAAAGCTGATGAGGAAAGAAAACGTAGGTTCTTTACTAGTTGTTGATGGAGATACTCCTAAGGGAATAATAACAGAGAGAGATATAATACAAGCAATAGCTGACGATTATCCTTTAGAAACTCCAGCAAGTAAGGTTATGTCGACTAATCTAATTACTGCAGATGCAAGTACTGAAGTTGGGGATGCTGCTCTTTTGATGACTAATCATAAAATAAGGCATTTAGTAGTTACTGAAGGCGGAAAAATAATTGGCGTAATATCTTTAAGGGACGTTGCTCGTTCTTTGGGCTTAATAACCACTGATGCAAGCTTTTGGTGACTAATCTGGAATTATTAAACTTCTAGTTGCCTCTCCTTGGTTAAGTAATTTTACTGCTTCGTTTATTTCTTCTAATTTAAACCTTCCTGTTATTAGTTTAGATGGGTCATATTTACCAAGTCTCACTAGATCCAAAAGTCTGGGCATGTCTATTCTTGGTCTTCCTCCGTAGTTTCCTATTATTGTTATTCCGTTTCTAACAATTGACGCAACTCTGAAAGGTATCATTGCATTCACTGGAGGCAAACCAACTAATACTACTCTACCTCCTATTCTTACAGAATCCATTGCCATTTTTATGGTTTCTTCATTTCCGCCTGCCTCTATTACTACATCTGCTCCTCCGTTAGTTAATTCTTTTATTGCTTTTATTGGGTCAGTCTCCTTTGAGTTAACTACGTCTGTTGCTCCTAATTCTATTGCTCTATCTAATTTCCATTTTTTAGTACCTACTGCTATTATTCTTCCTGCTCCGCTTGCCTTAAGCAATTGAATTACTGATAATCCTACTCCTCCAACTCCTATTACTGCAACTGACTCTCCTGGCTCTATTTTTGCTGAGTTTACTGCTCCATAACCAGTAAGACCCGCACAACCTAGTACTGCAATTTTCTCTAAATCGACTTCTGGTGGAACTACAGTTAATGCGTTTTCTCCTACAACAGCATATTCGGCAAATCCTCCACCTAAGAAAGTCCTAACTTCCTTTCCGTCAAGCCTTACCCTAGTAGTGCCGTCCATCATTGTGCCCTTTAACCTTACTGCGGAGAACGTTTCGCATAAGTTTTCATGGCCAGAAATGCAATTTCTACATTTTCCGCATGGGTGTATAAATGCTGAGACTACTCTATCTCCAGGTTTAACTCTAGTAACACCTGGACCTACTTCTTCAATTATTCCCGCAATCTCGTGGCCGGCAATTACCGGAGGAGGTACTGGAGTTTTTCCTTCAAATACGTTAATATCTGAATGGCACATTCCTGTAGCTACAATTTTGACTTTAACTTCTCCTTCTTTGGGAGATTGAATTTGTAGATTATCTTCAATTTTTAAAGGTTCATTATAATTATACAGAACAGCTCCTTTCATGGTATAAATTATCTAATGGAATTTAAACCTTATAAACTTCTCTGTTATTAGTAAAGTCATGAAATTTGCTGTAGTTGGATCTGGAACTATGGGTCATGGAATAGCTGAAGTTTTGGCAATATATGGGCACCAAGTTAAATTAATTGATATTTCTTGGGATATATTAAATAGAGCTAAGCAAAGAATGGAGGAGTCTTTAAGAAAATTTTATGAGAAAGGTACTGTTAAGGAGGATCCATCAGTAATCCTTTCCAGAATTGAAATGTCGACTTCTTATGACGTAGCAAAGGATATAGATTTTGCTATTGAAGCCGTTCCAGAAATCCTAGACTTAAAGAGGAAAGTTTTTCAAAGTTTGGACGAAATAACTCCTAAGGAAGCAATACTTGCTACTAATACTAGCTCAATACCGATTTCTGAAATTGCAGAATTCACTTCAAGAAAAGATAAGGTTATAGGAATGCACTTTTTTAATCCTCCTCAAATAATGAAATTAGTTGAAGTCATTCCGTCTAAATATACTTCAGAGGATACTGCAAACAAAACTGTAGAGTTGGCAAGAAGCTTGGGAAAAGTTCCCGTAAAGCTTAGGATAGAAGTTCCTGGCTTTATAGGTAATAGAATATTCCTTAGACTTATGCAGGAAGCTTGTAGAGAAGTTGAAAGCGGAGAAGCTAGTATAGAAGAAGTAGATAGTTGTGCTAGGAATAAAATAGGCCTTCCCATGGGTATCTTTGAGCTTTCAGATTACGTTGGGCTTGATATAGATGTAGATCTTTGGGAAAACATAGTAAAAAGAGGTACTTCTGACGTGCCGTGTAAATTATTTAAGGAAAAAGTTGCGAGAAAAGAGCTAGGAGTCAAGTCTGGTAAGGGATTTTACGAGTATCCTGGTAATAAATATTTAAAGGCGAAGTTACCTGCCACATCAAAAGTGGATCCAGCTAGATTACTCTCTCTAGCAGTTAATGAAGCGGCTTGGCTTGTTGAAAATAATATAGTTAAGCCTAGCGAAGTTGATGACGTAATGAAGTATGGATATAATTTTCCTAAAGGTTTATTAGAAATTGCAGACGAATTAGGTATTGATAACATCCTAAGAAATTTGGAGGATATATATAACAAGGGTTATTCTGCATATAAACCTCAAGATTTGCTAGTTAAGATGGTTAAAGAAGGTAAGGTAGGTAAAAAATCTGGAGAAGGATTCTACAAATATGCTTAAATTTTTTAAATAGTATAAGTAGATGAGAGAAATGAGTTCAGTTCTCCAGGAATATGAAGCTATACACAAGGAGTTAAGAGATGAGGGATTTATTAGAACTGACTATATCCATTCAGATAAGTTATGGAACCCGAAAATAATGACAATGAAAAGGGAAGATTTAGAGAAATTAAAAACTTTTAGATTAAAAAGGATAGTTAAATGGGCTTGGGATCATTCAGAATTTTATAGGAGATTCTGGAAGTCAAAGGGCTTTGAGCCGGACATGATAAAAGATTGGAGGGATGTAGTTAAAATTCCGATTCTGAGAAAAGACGAGTTAAGGAAGGATTTGCAGTCTAATCCTCCTTTCGGTACAATCATGGTTCCGGAACTTGCTAGAAGAATAAGGTTTGTGGGTGCAACATCTGGTTCAACTGGAATGCCTACTTTTCAAGGTTGGGGTGCATTAGAGTTAGATTATTTTGAAGAAGGCCAAGCAAGGTATTTATGGACCTTCGCAGATGTGAAACCTACAACTGTTTATGCTAATTATCTAAATATGAGCGGTTTCTATAGTTGGGGTCCTCCGTTAGTAGAAACAGCAATGTGGAGATGCGGTGCTACAGCCATTGCTGGAGGCGGTGAGACATACTTTAGCTGGAAGAATAGGCATAATCTAATATTTAAATTATGGAAAGTTGACGTTTTAGCTACTACTCCGTGGCTTCATAGGTTAATAGGAGAAGAAGCCGTGAAAGAAGGTTGGGAAACACCTTTTAAGGTTTTATTGCTTCATGGCGGAGCTGCTGCAGAAAATACTAAGAAGAAACTTTTCGCCGTTCATCCTAACGCTAAGCTTGCCATAAGCGTTTGGGGAACAACAGATGGCCATATGGCGATAGAAGTTCCTAACTTGCCAGGGCAGTTAGTGGTTTGGGAAGACATGGAAATATTTGATATAGTAGATCCTAAGACTGACGAACCTGCTGCAGAAGGAGAAAGGGGAGAATTAATAGCAACATTACTTAATCATTTCACAATGCCTTTAATAAGGTATAGCCTGGGAGATTACGTTAAGAACGAGTTCTTAACTGATCCTGACCCTACTTATGGTATAACTCACATGAGGTTTGCGGAGCCAATACCTGGCAGAGTAGAGTGGATGTTTAAGGTTAAGGGCAAGCTACTCTTGCCAATTTATGTTGAGGACGCGGTAAACGAAATTCCAGATACTACTGGTATGTTCAATATATTTGTTTATGATAATGAGATGGATAAGCTTAAGATAAGGATAGAGACTATTAGAAATCCTGATAGAAAATACGACGAAGAAGCTAGGCAAAAATTAGCTGAAAGAATTGGCTTAGATAAGGATGATGTAGAAATTGAATGGGTAAAGCCTGGAGAAACTATATGGACTGGTTACAAATTACAAGTATTCGTAGATCAACGTAAGAAAAAATAGATTTTTCTTGTAGGCCTATTTATAAGGAGTATAAAGGATCTACATTTTTCACTTAAGATGAGATTATATTATTTAATGACCTAAATACTTCTGCCACACTCCATGCCTGGGCTATGCATCCACCCCATTTATACGGCGGTATGTCTTCAAAGAGTTCCGGGATATATCCATTATTTTCCATGGCAACGTTGATTAATGGCTGTAAATAATTTATTAACTTCTTGATCTCTATTATATTTCCTCTTTCTAATTTTATCTTTGCATCTATATATGAGCCTATTAGCCATGGCCATATTGGTCCATTATGATAAGCAAGATCTCTGCTTCTTCTATCTCCTCTATAGAATGGAATGTATTTTTTGTCACTCTTAGATAACGTACTTAAACCGTAAGGCCTTAAGAGTTCTTTCTCTACTGTATTTACTATTCTTTTTCCTATGTTTTCATCTACTACATTAAATGGTAGTGAAAATGCGAATAACTGATTTGGTCTTATAGAGCTATCTGGAGTCAAATCTGGATTTAAATAATCATATAATCCCCAAGGAGATACAAATTTTTCTATAAATTGAGCCTTAACTTTTTCTGCTTTTATCTCAAATTCATCCGAATTTATTTTTAATTCTTTAGATAGAAAATCCATAATTTTTAATGCATTATACCATAAAGCGTTAATTTCTACGGCAGCACCTTCTCTAGGCGTAACTATTGTTGTGTCGAATTCTGCATCCATCCAGGTTCTAGGCGAGCCCGTATGAAAGAGTAAGCCGTTAATTGTTTCCACTATTCCGTTACCTTTCCAATACCAATCTATAATTTCTATTAGCTTTGGAAAGATCTTTTTTATGAAATCTAAATCTCGAGAATATACATAGTATTTATAAATAGCATTTATTGCCCATAGTGAAACATCTACTCCTTTATAAATTGGCTCTCCATTATGCAGGAAACCGTTAGGTAAAAATCCTCTTTCTTCATATTCTAAATATCTAGATATTATATCCTTAGCTATGCTATATTCACCGTTAATTAAAACTAAGCCTTCCATTGAGATGAAGGAATCTCTTCCCCATTCGTCAAACCAATGGTAACCAGCTATAATTGTCCAGCCATCTTTTCCTTTAACTACAAAATCTCTTCCTGCTGAGGATAACATCTGAAGCACATCTTTTCTTAAATGAATTTTTGTGGATTTTACGAAGCTGTCTACATAAGCCGTTATTGTGATTTCGTTATTTTTAGTGATTATACAGAATGGATTATACAGATCCTCAAGGTAATTTGATCCTCTTTCATAATCTAGTTTATAAAAGAAGTTATAATACCAGTAACCTGTATTTTCTATGTTAAATTCTCCCTCTATTTTAAAATTAAGAATTTTATTATCATTTAAAGTGACAACAATTGTGTCTCCTTTAGTTTGAAAGTCAAAGAAACCTGGCCTTTCCTTTAACGCTACATGGTGGCTTCTGTACGTTATTAAAGGACAGATTTTAAATAATCCTTTATCGCTCTCATATGTTATTGTAACGGAATTAGTCCCTTTATTTACGACTAGGGTTTTCCTAACTAAAGAATTTTCAAAGTTATACTCCCAAACTACAAAGTTTGAGCCCAATATGAATCTATTAAGAAATTTGTACCCTTCTGGATAGTATACTTGAAAATTGTATCTATTTGTGGAAATAGGGTACTCAATTCCGTTTTGAATAAAGAAATCCTCAAATTTTGAAAGAACTAAGTGTCTAAAGTGAGGAGGATTTTTAGGCACTATTAAATATCCGTGATAAGTTCTAGAGTTAATTCCGCAAATAGTTGATGAAGAATAACCTCCAGTACCAGTAGGTATTATCCATTCTCTATCTTCGCATTCCTCAGGGTTTATCATACTCTTTTTTCTTTATACTTTCATATTTATTTAAAGCAATTATATACTCAGCATGAGACCATACTAGAGGAATTACTGATACTGATTCGAAAGTTTCTGGATCTACCTGCTCTGGTAAAAGCCCGGATTTTGTTGCTCTATTTATTACCCAGTTTATTAACTTTTCCGCTTCAGATATTTTACCAGTATCTATGTAATATTCTGCTAACCATAAAGTGGTTATTATCCAAGGATTTGGTAGTTGCTTTCTACGTTGATAATAATCGTTTTCATATCTTATTATTCCATTGCTTACATTTAATTTCTGAGCTATTAGCTCCATGGTATTTTGCACAACTTCATCGGCCGGATCGAACATACCAAAGAAGTATGGGGCATACATACTTGCGTCTATAGTTAGATCCTTATTTCCATTCTCATCTATTCTTCTAACAAATCTACCATTATAAACCATGCGTTTTTTAACTTCGTCCTTTAATGTTTTTGCCACTTCCATAGAGTCTTCTGCTAATGTCTCGTCGCCCATTCCTTCAGCTAATATAGATCCCTTAGTTAGTGCTCCATATACTGTAGCTACAGTATAGATGTGTATTCCGTACCTCTCTTCCCATAAGTCAAAGGAATACTTAGGTAGACCGTCTTCCATGAAGTCCATAATAAACTGAAGTCCAGGCTTTACAAATTTTTTATAAATTTCGCTTAATTCGTCTAAATCTTTATATCTTTCATAATGACTTCCTATTGCCCAAATTTCTAATGCAGTCTCATCTTCTTGAATTGGGTAGATTCCTTTTCCTCTATATATCCAAGGGTGCCAAGAACTGGCTAATGTTTTATTAGGGTTATATTTGTGGTAAAGAAACCCTTCTGGGCTAACTAAATCTTTTATGAAATTAAAATGCCTAACAGCTAATTCCCCATAGCCTGAGATATCTAAAGCATAAGCAGCATATGCACAGTCTCTTGGCCAACAATATTGATAAGAATCTCCATAAAGATTTACGAACGAGAAATCTGAAGATGCAATGAAAGAACCATTAATATCCATGTGATTCTTAATTACAAAGAGGCTTACATTGTATAATTTATTCAAGGAATTTCTTTCTTTACTACCTTTATTAACCCAGCTCTTCCAAAACATATAAGTTGAAACGAAATTGGATTCTATCTCTGCAGTGTTCAATTTTGTTAACTTTTTCCTTAAATCATCGAGGTTTCTCTCCGCAGTTATTACATAATATATTTTAGAAGAGGATGAAGAGTTAACTTTTATTTCCATGCCTATAGATGATTGTACATTTCCGTGGGCTATGGGATTTTGATCTAATTTTCCGTCATAAATGTCGTCTAAGGGATTTCCTTTTGTTGTATTATATTCGACGTCGAATGTTCCTGCAGAAAGTAATTTTATTCCAATATATCTCTTGGATTTGTAGTGTATTATTGAAGAAGTATATGGATCAAAGAATGCGGTATCTCCAAAAGGATTTGAATAGATATTAAAATCATGAGTGAAAAATATTTTTATCCTCTTATTTTCTCCGCTATTATTTTGGATTTTCATTATTAAATAATACGTTGGAGAATCTGGGTCAATAAATGCAAAGGACGAAATACTTAGCCAATCCTTTTTAGATTCAATTTGTATTATATTACTATCATCTAAATAACTTAACGACGTAATTAAGTCAGTATCAAGGATAGCTTTATTGTCAACCCAAAAGGAATACCTAATTGGGGTACCGGCGGTCTGATTTTCCATTCCAATATAGGGAAAATAGAAATCTACTATTCTACCAAACTCATCCAAGTTTACTAGTAACCTTCCATTGCCTATGCTTGCATATCTCATTTATCTCACGTTAGTATTGTATCATGAAGTTTGCTCCCAGAGTTTATAACTCTGTGGGGGTAAATTCTAGAGTTAACTATTTCAGAGTTTTCTCCTATAGTAACGTCATCTGCTATTACGCTATTTATTATTTTAACTCCGTCCTTAATTTCTACATGCCTACCTATTATTGAATTCTGTATCTCAACGTTATTTCCTAAATAAACTCTATCCATTATTGAGCTTTTTACGATTTTTACATTATTCTTAACTATAGTAAAGTTATCTATTACTGAGTTCTCTATATAGACACCATTACCTAACTGGCAATGCCTACCTATTAGAGCGTTACCCTCAACTTTTATTTTACCTTTCTTGTATTTTGAAATTATTATATTTCTTCTCCTTATTGAATCTGGAGAAGTCCCTTGGACAAAGATTCTTTTATCTTCATCTATTCTTTTACCTCCTATTTCACTATCTGGCAATGTTGCTAACAAAGTTTGCATTGCATCTAAATATCTATCTGGAGTGCCAACATCAAACCAAATGTCTTCTGTTATGTATCCGTAAACTGGATAATCGTGATTTATCAAGTAAGGTATAATATCTTTTCCGAAATCCATCTTACCCTCTTCTCTCATTTTTATTACGTCTTCGCTTTCAAAGACTTTTTTAATATCTGGAGAAAGAACATAAATTCCAGTGTTAATTAGATTTGACGGTGCTTCCTCTTTTTTAGGTTTCTCTACGAATCTTTTTATTCTAAGGTCATTATCAACATCTGCTACTCCAAATTCCTCTACATTATCCCATTTCTTTAATACAATAGTCATCATGGCTTTTTTCTCTAAATGATAATTGATTAATTTTTTAACATTTAATCTAAAAATATTGTCTCCCTGAATTATTAACGTAATATCATTTATCCTATAGTAATCCATATTAATCCTTACACTGTCAGCGTTTCCAACGCTATCAACTCTTGGCTGGTATTTGAAGTGTACTCTTGGCTTTATTTTATACCTAGCAGAAAAACCTATTCCCTCCTTAAATGTGTCAAATAAAGATCTATAATTTACGTAACCTCTAACTCCAAATATAAATTCTTTTATTCCTTGTTTTGCTAATTCGTAAATGGAAAATTCTATTAAAGGTCTGTTAAGTAATCTTACTGTAGCCTTTGATGTTTCTATAGTTAAAGGCCTTAATCTTGTTGCCTCTCCACCTATTGGAATAATGACTTTAACATCTTCAATCTTCCATTCCATATAATTTTTATTATGTACACCGTATAAGAATTTATGGTAGACAAAATAATACTTGGCTTTGAGGTTCACCAACCTTTTAGGATCAGAAAGGACGCGTTCTGGAATCCTAGGTTTAGAGGTAATGTACTAGAGCAATTCTTCGACATGGAATTAAACAAGGAAATCTTTGATCGAGTTAAGAGGAAGTGTTACATTCCCGCTACTAAAATAATCTTAGAAGAAATAGAGAATGCGGAAGACGAAGGTAGAGAAGTAAAATTCTTCTTTTCACTTTCTGGTACATTTATAGAACAAGCTGAAAAATGGGGCAAAGACGTATTAGAACTTTTCCAAGTTCTTTCATCTACAAAAAAGGTAGAATTTTTAGGACAAACTTATTACCATTCGATTTCTTCCTTATGGGAAGATAAGACTGAGTGGAAAGAGCAAGTTAGAGAGCAGAAAGAGATAATAAAGGAGTATTTTAAACAAGAGCCTCAAGTTTTCGAGAATACTGAACTCTTAACTAATCCTCAAATATTAGATATGGTACAAGAGATAGGATATAAAGGAATAATAATGGAAGGCAAGGAGAGTACATTGAATGGTAAAAGCCCTAATTTTGTGTATAGAAGAAAAGGACTTACTATCCTTTTTAGAAATTATAGGCTAAGCGACGATATAGCGTTTAGATTTTCCTCAAGGAATTGGGATCAATATCCTTTAACTGCGGATAAATTTGCAAACTGGGTTAAGGACTCTCCTGGTCAAGTTGTCACAATATTTGTTGACTATGAAACTTTTGGAGAACATCATTGGCCAGAATCAGGAATTTTAGATTTTCTCAGATGGTTACCAAGAGAGCTCAATAAGAGGGGAGTGAAGTTTGCTTTGCCTAGAGAATTAATAAATGAATCATATTATGATATAGACATACAAGGAACTTCCTCTTGGGCTGATATAAATAAGGATGAGAGTAGTTGGTTAGGCAATATAATGCAATGGGCTTATGACGAGGCAGTAAGGAGAGCTGAAATGCCATCAAAGGAACTAGGAGGAGATTATTTGAAAGCTTGGAAGTATTTTACTACTAGTGATAATTATTATTACTTATTTACAGGTGGAGGAGGTCCTGCAGAAGTTCATAATTACTTTAATGCGTATTCTACTCCCGTTGACGCATTTATAAATGAATTTTATGCAATAAACGCTTTTCTCAATGAAGAGCTTCATAAACTTGGCATAAATAATGAACCTTTCTTCTTTATTAAAAACGGTAAAAGAGGTTCTGTAGCATGGAATAAAAAGGAATTCGAGGAGATAATTAAAAGAGATGAGAGTTTGAAAGATCATTTGAAATATCTAAAGGAGTGGTTAGGAAATGAAAAGGATTGAGTCTTTATGGATTCCAGATAAAATTGAAAAGATATGGTTACTTACTTTTGAATTATCTAAAATAGCTAGCGTGGGTGGTTTAGGCACTGCAGTATATAACTTAGGCAAGGAGCTAGCATCACTTGGTAAACAAGTTACTGTCATAATGCCAAGCCATGGAAGGCATATGAATGATTACTATAGGAGCTTATTAAAACTTAGGGATTCTGGAATAACAATTTATGGCATTAGAAAAGGAATGAACGGTGCATATTATCCTTACAAGTTGGGATTTGAAATAGGCGAATTGGACGGAATGAAAATAATGCTGGTTAAAGGCCTTGATTATGATACTGGAAGAATAATGGATTCTTGGGGAATTTACGATTACGCGATGGAAAAATCTGCACTATTAGCTAGAGCTATAGAAGGTTTAATTCAGAACATGAGTCTAGATGATGTTCCTTCAATAATACACGTTAATGATTGGCATTCAGTATTAGCTGGGGTAAAGGCAAAATTAATGTTTGAACAAAGGAGAGTCATCGTACCACTAATGTATACAATACACTTACTAAATAAAGTAGGTGCACCTTGGCATTACGCATCCCCAGATTGGGGAGGTCTTGAAGATTATTATCATTATATTTGGATGGTAGCAAAGCACATAGCATACAAAACTAGCGTTTTATGGGATTATTGTGAAGGTAAGATAGAAAGGTTTGGCGCTTATGAGGCGGATATAATAGCTACAGTTAGTAAAAGTTACTTAAATTACGATGTTTTTCCTTATATAGGGAATTTTATGGAAAATAAGAGCTGTGTAACTTATAATGGAACAGATTGGAAGCTTGAGGAAGCTTCCGCACTCTCTATAAAGTACTTTGGTACTGCAGATAGGAAAGTTGCAAGGAAATCTGCATATAAATTAATTTCCTTGCAAAAGGCAATTCCAGAAGATTATACTACTGGTAACATATTATGGAATAATAGACATAGGGTAGGAATAAAAGATGACTGGACTACTGAAGAGCTTCAAGACGGTCCACTAGTTCTCTTTACTGGTAGAATAATTTATCAAAAAGGAATCGACTTACTCCTTAGAGCATTCAAAGATGTAGTTAATGAGATTTGGAACGCTAGATTAATAGTCTTTGGTGTTCCTACTGGAGATTACGGCTTATTACAAGATATAATAGATAGGTCTGCAGAAATTAGGGACAATGTTCGCTTATTAATTTCTCATGGAATTAATCCAGAAATTTATAAGGTAACGCATTACGTAGCGTCAGTATTTGTAGTTCCTTCTAGATGGGAACCTTTTGGTATTAATGCTATCGAGGCAATGGCGGTAGGAACTCCTGTAATAGCTTACTCTGTGGGCGGTCTGACTGAATCAATCCTAGATTTAAGTTGGAATAAGGACGGAACAGGATTTTTAGTCGAACCAGAGAGTATATCATCCTTAGCTACTGCAATTAAAACTGCTATTTATTTATCCTTAGCAGATGAAAACGAGGATAGGAGTTATCTTAACAAGAGCTATATTTACAAGACCGATAATGTCCATATATGGTCTGTAGTTAGAGAAAACGCAGTAAAAAGAGTTGAGGAAAACTTTAGGTGGAATAAAGTAGCAAATTCCGTACTTAACTGCTATGAAAAGGGGTTAATTATGGCAAAATATAGGGCTTTGGCGTATATGTAATGCTAGTCTGTAGACAAGGATTGAAAGATAATGACGTTACTCTTTATGATTATGGAAGTTATCAAGTTATCGAGAATGGGAAAGTGCGTTATTTTTACTCTGGGGAAATAATTTTAAAGGTAAGCGATATTTCTTCTAACGTTTTAGATAAACTAATTTATGCAATTAACAAAGGGATAAGATATTTCTTCTTTGAAGGATATTTATTACAGTATATTCCTAGTTTTGGATATGGAAATTATTTTGTATTTAAAACGGAAATCAAAGACGAAGAACTAAATAATAAATCTTTACAACTTTTAGAAGGGGTTCGGGCTTCATTGAATTTTCATGAATTTGTATCCAATTCTCAGCCCTTGGGCTTCAACAGGGTCACTTCCGTTACCCCTCCGCCCCTTTAGCGGGATAACCCCACGCATCAGAGTGTTGCCATCTGATGGGGAAACCCGCACATCTTTTAGCCACACCTTTCGGGAAAACCCATCCACATCTGGTGTGACTTTACTCATATTTACCATTAAAGTATATAAACTTCACGGTCTATCGGAAACTGCTGACAACTGCAAAGTAAGTGAGGATGTGTACATTGATTATTTAATGAAATACCAAGGAGTTAAAGGGGAAACTAT
>Ga0167615_1000330_pt1 | contig 14869 bp, 12 predicted proteins | sample BED_Mat_host_9_1_FD_111800 | JGI IMG/M metagenome (GOLD analysis project Ga0167615, IMG submission 111800) | Extremophilic microbial mat communities from Yellowstone National Park, USA - BED_Mat_host_9_15 (v2) (version 2) | ecosystem: Environmental > Aquatic > Thermal springs > Hot (42-90C) >... | reverse complement strand
GAGGCGACTTGTTCGGCGTAGACTTCTTGATCGACCGGCAGCCGAATCAAGAGTTCGCGCGAAACTTCGGACATTCGAGCCCCTCCTCAAACCGCAGGATTCCACCACCAATCTATGTCCCGCAGGGGCGAGATATGTCGATGGTGCCGCGGTTTGCGGGGGCAAGGGACGGCAAGACGGCGCCTTATCGCCGCCGCTCTGCAATGCGCGGAAAGACGCGCTCCATGGCCGCAATGGTCCGCTCGATCTCGGCCTCGCCGTGCACCATCGACATGAAGCCGCTCTCCAGCTGAGCGGGCGCAAACGCCACGCCCTCCGCCAGCATCTCATGGAAGAAATCCGCGTAGAGCGCCTGATCCGACGCTTTCGCCGTCTCAAAATCGACGACGGGCCCCTCGTGGAAGAAGAGGCCAAACATGCCGCCGATGGCGTGGCCGGTCGCCGGGAGCCCGTGCGCGGCGGCCAAGCGGCAGAACGCCTCCGCGAGCCTCTGGCCATAGGCTTCAAGGCGCTCGTAGGCGCCATCGGCCGCCGCCTGTTTGAGCATGCGAAGCGACGTGAGGCCCGCCGCCATGGCGAGCGGATTGCCAGAGAGCGTGCCCGCCTGATACACGGGCCCCTCCGGCGCAATGAGTGCCATGAGATCGCTGCGCCCGCCGTACGCCCCCACCGGCAGGCCGGCGCCAATGACCTTTCCGAACGTCGTCAGATCCGGCATGACCCCAAATCGCGCCTGGGCACCGCCAAGTCCGACCCGAAAGCCCGTGATGACCTCATCGAAGATGAGCAGAGCCCCGTGGCGGCGGGTGATCTCGCGCACCGCCTCCAGGTACCCGGGCAGAGGCAACACGCAGCCCATGTTGCCCGCCACCGGCTCCAAAATCACCGCCGCGATCTCGTCGCCGCGATCGGCGAACAGCTTCTCCATGGCGTCGACGTCGTTGTAGGGCACCGTCAGCGTGCGCTCCGCCACGGACTGCGGCACGCCAGGCGAATCCGGAAGTCCGAGGGCGGCCACGCCCGATCCGGCCTTGACGAGAAACGAGTCCGCGTGTCCGTGGTAACACCCGATGCACTTGACGATGGCCGTCCGGCCTGTGGCGGCGCGAGCCAGCCGGATAGCGCTCATGGTCGCCTCGGTGCCGCTCGAGACCATGCGCACCTTCTCAACCGACGGCACGAGCTCCACTATCGCCTCCGCCATCTCGGTCTCGAGTTCGGTCGGCACGCCAAAGCTCGTCCCGCGCGCCGCGGTCTCTGTGATGGCGCGCACAATCTCCGGGTGCGCGTGGCCCCAGATGAGCGGGCCCCAGCTCATGAGGTAATCGATGTAGCGGTGGCCGTCGATGTCATACAGGTACGGCCCCGCGCCGCGATCCGCGAAATACGGCGTTCCGCCGACCGCGCGGAACGCCCGGACGGGCGAATTTACGCCCCCCACGAGGACGCGCTGCGCCCTCGTGAATGCCTGCTTGGATCGCTCTCCGACCATGTCCACCCCTCCTCAGCGCTCGTCCTCCCGCAGCCAGCGGAGCACGTCCGGCGCGTGATATGTGAGAATCAGATCAGCGCCCGCGCGCTTGAACGACGTCATCATTTCCATGACGATGGCGCGTTCGTCGATCCACCCGCGCTGCGCTGCCGCTTTGACCATGCTGTACTCGCCGCTGACGTTGTACGTGGCGATGGGCACATCGAACGCTTCGCGCAGGCGAGCCGTGACGTCCATGTACGCGAGCGCCGGTTTCACCATCAGCATGTCGGCCCCTTCTTCCAGGTCCGATCTCGCCTCGCGCATCGCCTCCCGCCCGTTGGCCGGGTCCATCTGATAGCTCTTGCGATCGCCGAACTGCGGCGCCGAATCCGCCGCCTCGCGGAACGGACCGTAAAACGACGACGCGTATTTGACCGCGTACGAGAGGATGATCACGTCCTCGTATCCGTTCGCATCCAGCGCAGCCCGAATGGCGGCCACGCGCCCGTCCATCATATCGGAAGGCGCCACGATGTCCGCGCCCGCCTGCGCGTGCGACACGGCGGTCTTCGCCAGCAGTTCGAGCGTCGGATCGTTCACAATCTTTCCGTCTTGCACCAGACCGCACTGGCCGAGCGGATTGTATTCACACAGGCACACGTCCGTCATGACCACGAGGTCGGGGTTTTCCGCCTTGATGGCGCGGATGGCCTCTTGCACCACACCGTGCTCGTGATAGGCGGACGACGAGCGTTCATCCTTCTCGCGGGGAATGCCGAAGAGAATCACCGATTTCAGCCCGATTTCCGACAGGGACGCGATTTCCCTGCGCAGCGCGTCCAGGCCATAGCGCGCCACGCCCGGCATGGACTGGATGGGCGAAGTCCCCTGAAGTCCCTCCTCGACGAACATGGGGTAGACGAGATCGTCCGCGTGGACGCGGTGCTCCCGGACGAGATCGCGCAGGTACGGGGTGCGGCGCAGGCGCCGATGGCGGCGAAACGGAATCATGTGCATCACGCTCCCAACGGATACAAAGTCTCGAGATGGCGAATCAGCCCTTCGTGCGACGGCTCGGGCGGCGGCGCGAGGTGTTGCACGCCCAGTTGACGGAGGGCGCGGGCGGTGGTGGCGCCAAACGGCAGCCAGATGAAACGCCCGGGCGCAAAGATCAGGTCGCGCGCAGCGTGCGCGGCGATGGCCGCGACGGCGGACGGGCTGAAGACGACGACGACATCGCCGGTGCGCGCCGTCAGCCGATCCGCGGCCCACGGCTGGAGGACGGTGTCATACACGACCCACTCCTGCACACGGCGGCCCGCGCGGCGCAGTTCGTCAGGCAGCGCCTCAAGGGTGAGGCGCCCGCGCGGGAAGATGAAGCCGCAAGGCGGTGGACACGTCTCGACGAGCCGCTTTGCAAAGTCCTGCGCGCCGCGCACGCCCGAAAAACACACGGACTGTGGGGCGACAGATTGAAGCGCTCGCCACGTGCCGGCGCCGAGCGCATAGGCCGCTGGCGCTGCACGAAGCTTCGCCACGGCCGGTTCGTGCCCCGCGAGGGCCCGGACGGCCGCGGCCGAGGTGAACACCCACACATCGCCGTCCGGCGCGCCATCGGCAAGCTGCTTCACGGCCTCAGCCAGCGGCACCGTCTCGATGAGCGGCAGATGCTCGGCAGAAAACCCGCGTTCGGAAAGCACCCCAGCGAGGAGAGCGCCGCGATCGCCGGACTGCGTCACGATGATGCCGGGCCGCGGCATCTCAATCACCTCGCCCGGGTCTGAGCCAGTCCGCGGCGCCCTGGCGCAGCGCCTCTTCCGCCAGCGCGATGCCGAGCGCTCGGGCGTCGGCGGCCGTTCGCTCAAGCTGGAGGCAGTGGGAGCCGGACGGATCGGCGACGAACGCGAGCAGGCGGAGGTCGCGGCCGACGGGTTCGGCGTAGGCGCCGATGGGCACCTGGCAGCCTCCCTCGAGCCGCGAGAGGAAAGCGCGCTCCGCCTCGACCGCGCGGGTGGCATCCGGATCCGCGATGGCGGCGAGGCACTGCATCACCTCGTCGTCCTCGGCTCGGCATTCCACCGCAAGGGCACCCTGACCGACCGCGGGGACAAAGCGATCCACGGGAAGGTATTCGGTGATCCTGTCGCTGAGCCCTAGGCGGTGCAGCCCGCTTGCGGCGAGCACGATGGCGTCAAACTGCCCCTCCTCGAGGCGCCGGAGCCGCGTGTCGACGTTGCCGCGAAGCGTGGCCACAACCAGATCTGGCCGGAGACGGCGGAGGGCCGCTTGCCGTCGCAAACTGCTGGTTCCCACGCGCGCGCCCGGCGGTAGGTCGAACAGCCCTTGGCCCGTCCGGCTGATGAGAGCGTCCCTCGGATCTTCGCGGCGCGGCACGGCCCCGATGGTGAGGCCGTCGCGCAGTTCAAAAGGGACGTCCTTGAGGCTGTGTACCGCGAGATCCGCCCGTCCCGTAGCGAGCGCTTCCTCGATATCCGCGACAAACAGCCCCTTGCCCCCCACCTCCGACAGGGCTCGATCCACGATCTCGTCGCCGCGCGTCCGGATGGGCACGAGTTCAAAGTCCACGCCGCGCGTCACCTGCTTCAACCGTTCCACCACGTAATTCGTCTGCGTGAGCGCGAGCGCGCTCCGCCTCGTCGCGACTCGTAACGTGCGCAACCGTCCATCCTCCCTCGGATCACGGCAGCCTTCCGCCGACAAACAGCAAATTGGAGAGCACCGCGACAAAACAAAGGATCTGAAAGACCATCATGCCGCGGGTCGCAACTCTCCGGCGCACGCGCCAGACCAAGTAGCTGACATAAAGCATCAGGCAAAACGCCGTGACCATGAACTTGGGCCACGTCAGCAGCCACTGGTGAAGCACCCTATCGCCCCACCAGAGCCCCGTGACCATGGCCAGAAACAGCAAACCTGCCCCCGTCGCGCTCGCGAACAGCGCCAAGCTGTCGAGCGTGGCGAGCGAAGGCAGGTGCAGATACCAGCGGTCGAACAATCGGCGGCGAAGGCGCGCCTCCAGCACGAGATGCATCAGGGCAAACGAAAAGCTGAACGCAAACGCCGTGTCTCCGAGAACCGCCAGCGCGACGTGGAGCGCGAGGAGGCTCGCCGCGGGGAGAAACGGCGCACTCGACTGCGCCTGCAGACCTCCCGCCAAAAGCGCCAAGCCGAACCCCACGCCGTTCAGCAGTAAGGCCACCGGGCTCGACGCGCCGCCGCGCCCCATCGCGACCGTAACGGTGATCATGAGCCACGCGATGAACAGGGCGAGATCGCCGCGCGAATAATCTGCCGCGCCGCGCAGAGAAGCCAATCGGCTGAGAAACACCACGGTGACGAGCGCGAAGGCCGCCATAAACAGCCCGTAGCCGACGCGCGGCGATGACGGGCGCGCCTGGGCGAACGACCACCCCGACCACACGAGCGCCAGCGCGTACGCGACCATGCTCAGGACATACCACGTCCCCATGTCGATCGATCACCCTAGGAGAGCGCCGGCCGCGGCACAGCGTCAGCCGCATAGGAAGGCGTTTCTCCCCACTCGACGCGAACGCGGTTATGACGCGTCTCCGGCGCCAAGCCAAACAGCGCGGCGAGCGTCTCCGCGTAAGTCGGATCGCCGGACTGCAGCGACAGCTCCTTGACGTTCTTCACGGGCTCGCGCAACAGCTGATGCACAATGCTCATCATGTGCTTGTGAATGACCTTCTGATCCCGCTCCGTGAGATGCGGCAGTTTGCGGAGGAGACTCGCCATGACCTCGCGCTCGATGGCCTCTCCCCGCTGGTGAAGCGCGGCAATAACGGGCACCACCGCCTGCTCCGCGAGCCATTGCGAGAAGTCCCGCACGCCCTCTTCGATCATCGCCGCCACCGCAGCCTCCTGGCGTACCCGCTCCTCGAGGTTCGCCGCGACGACACCCTCGAGATCGTCCACATCGTACCGATACAACGACGCCGAACTCGGCACGTCAGGATCCACGTCCCTGGGCACCGCGATGTCCAGGATGACGAGCGGCCGACCCCGCCTCGCCACCAGTGCTTTCGCGACCATTTCCTTGGTCACCACGTACTGCCCTCGACCGATGGCGCTGAGCACCACGTCCGCGTGGATCAGCGCCTCCGCAATCCCCTCCTCGTCCAGCGGACGCGCGTCCCCTCCGACTTCGGCGGCGAGCGCCTGCGCCCTCTCGAGCGTCCGGTTGAAGATGAGGAGGGACTTCGGCTGTTGGGCGGCAAAATGGCGAGCCGCGAGCCCCGCCATGTGCCCGGCGCCGATCACGACCACCTGTCTCTCGCGAAGCTCTCCGAGCACCTTGCGCGCCAGCTGTACGGCAGCGTAGCTGACGGACACGGCCTCGCGGCCGATGGAGGTTTCGGTCTGCGCCCGCTTGCCCACGTGAATGATCTCGCGGAACAGCCGATTGAACACCGAACCGGTCGCGCCCTCCTCAAGCGCCAGCTGGTATGCGTCGCGCATCTGGCCCAAGATCTGCGTCTCGCCGAACACCACCGAGTCGAGCCCACACGCCACCCGCATGGCGTGCCGCACCGCATCTTCCCCTTCCCGGAGATAGGCATGGCGCTTGAGCTCGTCTCGATCCACGCCCGCGTGGGTGGCCACAGTGGAGAGCGCAAAATCGGACCCAGCCCGCGCACTCGGGCCGAGGCCGTAGATCTCGAGACGGTTGCAGGTGGACACCACGACACTTTCGAGGACCGTTCGCGAATCGCGGAGCTGCGTCAAGACGTGACGAACCTCGGCCTCGCCGAGGCTCACGCGCTCACGCAGTTCCACGGGCGCCGTTTTGTGGCTGAGCCCCACGACAAAGATTTTCACGCACCTCACCCCCGCGTCCTCCCACATTATATAGCAGGGGGAGCGCCTGCCCAAGCGCCGAAACCCCTGGGCTGTGACGCTCCCTTGAACGTTCATCGGCGCTTCGGTTCGCGCCTCGCTCCTCACGACTGCTGCTCTGGGTCCGCCGAGGCAAGGGGAAGGTCGGGATCGGACGAGTTGACCTGGTGATCCGGCGCGTCCGGCACGGCGAGATCGCCCTCCATGACGGCCCACAGCGCCTCGAGCCCCGTGCGCTTCTCCGCAGAAACCGGCCAGATGTCGACCGGCGTGCGAAGCGTCTCGCGAATCACGTTCACGTGCTTCGGAATGTGGCTTCTCCCGATTTTATCCGCCTTCGTCGCCACCACCGACACCATCACGCCAAGCTCGAGCAGACCCGCGTGAACCGCGACGTCGTCCTTGGTCGGCTCGTGGCGAATATCGATGAGATGGAAGACGCGCCGCAAGCACGCCCGTTGGTTCAGATACCGGTCGATCATCGCCGCAAACTGCTCGCGCTGCTGCTTGCTGACTGCGGCGTACCCATAGCCCGGGAGGTCGACGAACCGAAACGTTCCATTGATCAGATAGAAATTGATCTGGCGTGTCTTCCCGGGTTGTGACGAGACGCGCGCGAGCTGCTTTCGGTTCAAGAGCCGGTTGAGCAACGTGGATTTCCCCACGTTGCTCCGGCCGAGAAACGCGAATTCGGGCAACAAGGTCTTCGGCCACTGATCCGGCCGAACCGTCACCGCTTCCAGTTCAGCACTGCGGATGATCACTGGTGCGCCTCTCCCCCTCCGAGTCGGCTGTCCGACCACACTTCCGTCCACCAAGGTTCGTCTGCCAGCGAACCCCCGGCGTGATCGAGCGGATTGTCGACGAGCGCAAGGCGCAAAACCTCATCCATGTGCGAGACCGGAACGAAGGCCACTTCGGATTTCACCAGATCCGGCACGTCGTCGAGGTCTTTGACGTTCCCCTTTGGGATGAGAATGGTGCGAATGCCCGCGCGGTGGGCAGCAAGGCTTTTTTCCTTGAGCCCTCCAATCGGGAGGACTCGGCCGCGCAGCGTGATCTCGCCGGTCATCGCCACGTCGCGGCGCACCTTGATGTGCGTCAGCGCAGAGACCAAAGCAGTGGCCATCGTGATGCCAGCGGAAGGCCCGTCTTTGGGGATGGCGCCCTCCGGGACATGGATGTGGATGTCCACCTTTTCGTGAAAATCCGGCGGGAGCCGCAGGGCGCGGCCACGGGAACGAACGTACGACAAGGCCGTCTGCGCGCTCTCCTTCATCACGTCGCCGAGTTGCCCCGTGAGCACCAGTTTTCCCGAACCAGGCACGATCGAGACCTCGACGAGCAGAAGATCGCCGCCCATCTCCGTCCATGCGAGCCCGGCGACCACGCCAACCTGATCCTCCGCCTCCATCTCGCCGAACTCGTACTTGCGCGGCCCCAGATACGACTGGAGGACCGCACTTGTGACCGTCACGCGCTTCGCCTCGCCGGCGGCCACGGCCCGCGCCACCTTGCGGCAGACGGCGGCCAACTGCCGATCCAACTGCCTGACGCCTGCCTCGCGCGTGTAGTGGCGAATGATCTCCAAAAGCACGTCGTCCGAGATGCGAATCCGGTCTCCCTTGAGCGCGTGAGCGGCACGCTGTTTCGGCAAAAGGTGCTCCCTGGCGATGTGAAGCTTCTCGATCTCCGTATACCCGGAGAGCTGGATGACCTCCATGCGGTCGCGAAGCGGAGCAGGGATCTGGTAGACATTGTTGGCCGTCGTGATGAACAGCACGTTGGACAGGTCGTATGGAATCTCGATGTAGTGGTCGGAAAACGCGTGATTCTGCTCAGGATCGAGCACTTCAAGCATGGCCGAGGCCGGATCGCCCCGAAAGTCGCTGGCCATCTTGTCGATCTCGTCGAGCAAAAACACGGGATTCATGACGCCGGCCTGACGCATGCCCTGCAGAATGCGCCCGGGCATGGAACCGATGTACGTCCGACGATGGCCCCGGATCTCGGCCTCGTCGCGCACGCCGCCGAGCGACACGCGCACGAACGGCCGCTTGAGCGACTTTGCGATGGACCGCGCCAGCGACGTCTTCCCGACGCCAGGCGGTCCGGCCAAACAGATGATGGGGCCTGCCTGCTTGTCAGTGAGCGCCTGCACGGCGATGAACTCCAGGATGCGCTCCTTGACCTTGTCGAGGCCGTAGTGCTCCTCGTTCAGAATGCGCTCCGCCCGCGCGACGTCGGCCGTCGATTTCGCCATCTCCAGCCACGGCAGCGCGAGCAACCATTCGACGTAATTGCGCACCACCGTGCCCTCGGCCGATGCGGGCGGAATCCGTTCGAGGCGCGCGATTTCCTTTTCCACCCGATCGCGGACGTCGTCCGGCATGGGTTTCGCCGCGAGTTTCTCGCGCAGTTCGTCGACCTCAGCTTGACGCCCCTCTTTGTCCCCGAGTTCCCGCTGAATGGCCTTCATCTGCTCGCGAAGATAGTATTCCTTCTGCGTCCGCTCCATCTGCTTGCGAACGCGCTGGTGGATCTTTCGCTCGAGCTCGAGGACCTCGCGCTCATCCGACAGGATCTGCAAAAGGCGCTCGAGGCGCTTCTCGATGTCGAACGCCTCGAGGATGTCCTGTTTCTCCCGCACCTTCAAGGGCAGGTGGGAAGCCACCGCGTCCGCAAATTGGCCCGGGTGCGACATGTCCACGACCGTCGCGTACGTGTCGAGATCGAGCTTGCGGGACAGGCGCACGTATTGCTCGAACTGCTGGGTGACGGAACGGCGCATCGCCTCGATGGCCGGGGTGGTGGACACCTCCTCGGGCTCATCGTACGTCTCGACGCGCACCGTGAACGACTCCTCTTCCGACACGAACTCGCGCACCACGGCGCGCTTCAGTCCCTCGACCAGCACGCGGATGGTCCCGTTCGGCAACTTGAGCATCTGCTTCACGCGGGCGAGCGTGCCGACCCGGTACAGGTCGTCCGCGGACGGATCGTCCACCTGGCCGTCCTCTTGGGACGCCAGCACAATGAGGTGGTCGCCCGAGACCGCCTGCTCCAGCGCGCGGACGGACTTCGGCCGACCGACGTCGAAATGCAGGACCATGCCTGGGAACACGAGCAGCCCGCGGAGCGGCAGCAGCGGATACACGTCCTTGGTCTGTGGCGCCGAATGCCCCTCGGTCACCATCCCCCACCTCCGAACTCTCTCCCTGACGATGCCCTTCATTGTATCCAATCGCGGCGGCAAAGTCGAACGCGCCGCGGTGCAGATCTCACTGCGCCAGCGGTTTCTGCATGATGGCCGCCGCCACGTCAGGCCGGACGCCGGGATCATCGAGCCCGCCGACGAGCGAAAGGCGCAGCACGTCTTCCAGCCGTTCGACGGGGACGACCTGAATGTCCGCGCGATGGCGGAAGGACTCCTGCCAATTCGCCTTGGGAATCAGCACGACCTTCGCACCCGCTTCGGCCGCCGCGGCAATCTTCGCCGTCACGCCGCCGACCGGACGGACCAAACCCAGGATGGAGAGTTCCCCCGTCATCGCGACGGTATGCAGCACGGGCTCCTTCCGGATGGCCGAGTAAATCGCCACCGCCATGGCGACGCCCGCACTGGGCCCATCTACAGGGACGCCGCCTGGAAAGTTGACGTGCAGGTGGTAGTCGGAGGCTCGGATGCCAAAGAGGCGATCCAACGTGGTCAACACATTCTCGAGTGACGACTTGGCCATGCTCTTCCGCCGAACAGAGCGATCCCGCCCTCCAATGGTCTCCTCCTCCACGAGTCCCGTGATGATCAGGCGGCCGTCTCCGGCCGGTGCGGGAGTGGCCGTCACTTCAATCTCGAGCAGCATGCCGAGCTGAGGCCCATACACAGCCAGGCCATTCACGACGCCCACCTGCGGCTTGTCCGCCACTTTCCGGTCCGGCCGCGGCGTGAGCCGGCTGAACTCGACGACCCATTCAATGTCCTCGCGCCGAATGCTCGCTCGCCGCTCGATCATGGCCAGGCTTCCCGCCATCTGAACGAGATTGACCGCGTCGCGCCCATTCGTCGCGTAATCGGCGACGGTTTCCGCCGCGCCCTCTTCGAGCGGCATGCCGAGCTTATCCGCCGCACCCTCGGCCACCTGGCGAATCTCTTCTCGCGTGAGGGCGCGGAAGAAGATTTCCACACAGCGCGAACGAAGCGCCGGCGGCAACTCCTCTGGCGATCGCGTCGTCGCCCCGACGAGCCTGAAGTCGGCGGGCAAGCCATTCTGAAAGATGTCATGAATGTGCATCGGAATGTTGGTATCCTCGCTGCTGTAATACGCGCTCTCGAGAAACACCTTTCGATCCTCGAGCACCTTGAGCAGCTTGTTCATCTGAATCGGGTGCAATTCGCCGATCTCGTCGATGAACAGCACCCCACCGTGCGCCTTCGTGACGGCGCCCTGCTTGGGCTGCGGAATGCCCGCAATGCCCATGGCGCCCGCGCCTTGATAGATCGGATCGTGCACGGAGCCAATCAACGGATCCGCAATTCCGCGCTCGTCAAAGCGCGCCGTGGTCGCATCGAGTTCGATGAACTTCGCGTCCGCTTTGAACGGCGAGCCCGGCGTCCGCTTGGCTTCCTCGAGAATGAGGCGGGCGGCCGCCGTCTTGCCGACGCCCGGCGGCCCATAGATGATCACGTGCTGGGGATTCGGCCCGCACAGCGCGGCGCGAAGCGCGCGCACGCCGTCCTGCTGACCGATAATATCGTCAATTCTTTGCGGCCGGGTGCGCTCCGCGAGCGGTTCCGTGAGCGAGATGGCGCGCATCCGACGCAACTTCTCCAGTTCTTTCTTCGACTCGCGCTCGATGGCGTGTCGGCTCTGATTCTGGGTGCGTAGCAAATTCCAAAAATACATCCCAATCACGAGCGCGAAGAACAGTTGCACGGCTGCCAAAATACTGGCCGTCATCCGGGTCCCTCCCTCTTCCTGCTGCGCTATGCAGTATTGCCCGGCAGGAAGGGGGATAAACGAAGAGCCAGCCCGCTGCTGGGGCTGGCCCGAAACCGCCATCACGCGGTCTCTTCTCGCTGGAAGGGAATGACCGTGCCATCTTTGCGGAGGACAATCGGCGGCCCCTCGCGCAGCACGGCAGCCTTCGTGATGATGCACTTTTGCACGTCGTCGCGGGAGGGCAACTCGTACATCACGTCGAGCATGATGGACTCAATGATGGCCCTCAACCCGCGCGCGCCCGTGCCCCGGCGAATGGCCTCTTTGGCGATGGTTTCAAGCGCGTCCTCGTGAAACTCCAGCACGACGTTGTCCATGTCCAACAACTTCTGAAACTGCTTCACAATCGCGTTCTTCGGTTCCGTGAGGATGCGCTTCAAGGCCTCTTCGTCGAGAGCATCCAGCGTCGCGATGACAGGCAAGCGCCCGATGAATTCCGGAATCAACCCGAACTTCAACAGGTCTTCCGGCAACACGTGCTGCAGGATGGCAGAATCCTTGGTCTCACTGGAGGCCGATCCGGCTGCGCCAAACCCGATGACCTTGCTCCCCAACCGGCGCTTGATGATGGTCTCCAGGCCGTCGAACGCTCCGCCGCAAATGAACAAGATGTTCGTCGTATCAATCTGAATGAACTCCTGATGCGGATGTTTTCTTCCGCCCTGCGGCGGCACGCTCGCGATGGTGCCTTCCAAGATCTTCAACAAAGCCTGCTGCACGCCCTCGCCGGAGACGTCGCGCGTAATGGACGGGTTCTCCGACTTGCGCGCAATCTTGTCGATCTCGTCGATATAGATGATCCCGCGCTCCGCCTTCTCGATGTCGTAGTCGGCCGCCTGGATCAACTTGAGCAAGATGTTCTCCACGTCCTCGCCGACATAGCCGGCCTCCGTGAGCGACGTGGCATCGGCAATGGCGAACGGCACGTTGAGCGTCCGCGCCAAGGTCTGCGCGAGCAGCGTCTTGCCGCTGCCCGTGGGTCCAATGAGCAAGATGTTGCTCTTCGACAGTTCCACGTCGTCGTTCTTCTGTGAGCCCGCGTTGATGCGCTTATAGTGGTTGTACACCGCGACAGACAACGCCCGCTTCGCGTGCTCTTGACCAATTACATATTGATCCAAAACCGCCTTAATCTCGGTCGGCTTCGGCACATCCTTCAGCTCGAAGTCGTCGTCTTCACCGAGCTGTTCCTCGACAATCTCGTTGCACAGCTCGATGCACTCGTCACAGATATATACGCCGGGGCCAGCGACCAACTTCCGCACTTGCTCCTGCGTCTTGCCGCAGAAGGAGCACTTCAGTTGGCCCTTTTCCTCGTTAAACTTGAACATGGTTCGTTCCCCTCCTGTTACGAGGTTACCACACCGGCCGCACAAGGCAAAGGCATCCGATTTCCCATCTTCACCGAATCGGATGCAGCGGATGCAACACCTCGTCGATCAGGCCATAGGCTTTTGCCTCCTCGGCCGTCATGAAGTGGTCGCGATCCGTATCCCTCTCGATGACCTCGAGCGGCTGCCCCGTCCGTTCGGAAAGCAGTCGATTCAATTTATCCTTTGTCTTCAAGATCCACTCCGCGTGGATCTTAATATCCGATGCCTGGCCCTCGACGCCGCCGAGCGGCTGGTGAATCATGATCTCTGCATTCGGCAGCGCATACCGTTTTCCCTTCTCACCCGCCGCCAACAGGAATGCGCCCATGCTCGCGGCCATGCCAATGCACAACGTGGAGACCGCCGGGCGGATGTGTTGCATGGTGTCGTATATGGCCATGCCCGCAGTCACAGAACCGCCAGGGCTGTTGATGTACATTTGAATATCCTTCTCAGGATCGTCGGCCGCCAGGAACAGAAGCTGTGCGACGATCGAGTTCGCGACCTGATCGTCGATCGGCGTTCCCAGGATCACGATCCGATCCTTCAGCAACCGAGAGTAAATGTCGTACGTCCGCTCGCCGCGACTCGTCTGTTCGATTACGTACGGAATCGGATAATACATGCAACAGCCTCCCTCTCCCTGCGGCCATGTAGAGCACAAGACAAGGCCCGGGCCTTGTCTTGTCCTTCAATCGCCTCGAATTAGTTGTCGGTCGGCGGCACAATCTTCGCGTGTTCCACCAACAAGCGCACCGTCTTGCGCGTCTTGAGATCCGCCTGCAGGCTCGCGAGCTCCGGATCTCGGAAACTCAGGAGCTGGCGCACGCGATCCGCCTCGAGACCGGTCTGCTCGGCCATGCGTGCAATCTCCTGTTGCACGTCTTCCTCGGTGACCTCGACCTTCTCCGCGTCAGCGATGGCTTCGAGCACAAGGCTCGTGCGGACATTTTGCTCGGCCAGTTCGCGGTATTGGTCGCGTAATTCCTCCATCGTCAACCCCGTGAACTCCAGGTACGCGTCCAGCGGAATCTGTTGCATTTGCAACTGTTGCGCGAAGTGACCGATCTGATGATCGATTTCCCGCTCGATCATCACGGGCGGGATCTCGATGGTCGCCCCCTCAGCCGCCTTCCTCACGACCTCATTCTCAATATATCGTTCATGGTCGAGTTTTGCCCGCTCTTCGAGTTTCTTGCGAAGGTCAGCGACGTATTCGTCGACCGTCTGAAATTCGCTGACCTCCTGCACAAACTCGTCGTTCAGCTCGCGCAGCACGGGCCGACGGATCTCATGAAGCTTGACGTGGAAGCGCGCCACCTTGCCGCGCAAGGACTTCACGTGATACTCCTCTGGGAAGGTCACCTCGATGTCTCGCTCCTCGCCGGGCTTCATGGCGATCAACTGATCTTCAAAGCCCGCCACGAGCGATCCGCTGCCGATCTCCAGCCGGAAGCCCTCGGCCTCTCCGCCTTCGAAAGGCTCGCCGTCCACCGTTCCCTCGAAATCGATGGTGACCACGTCGCCCTTTTCGACCGCCCCGTCTTCTACGGTCTCGATCTGGGCATGGCTCCGCAGGATATTCTGGATCTCCCGTTCCACATCTTCGTCGGTGACCTCGAACACCTTGTCCTGAACCTCGATGCCCTTATATTCGCCGAGGTGCACCTCAGGTTTCACGGTGACGGTCGCCTTGAAGATGAAAGGCTTCCCGCTTTCCACCTGGACGACGTCGACCGCCGGCTGATCCACCGGCTCGATCCCGGTTTCCATGACGGCTTCTTGATAGGCCTGCGGCAAGAGGATGTTGACCGCGTCCTCGTACAGCGACTCCACGCCAAACCGTTTTTCGAACAGCTTGCGCGGAACCTTTCCCTTCCGGAAGCCCGGAACGACAACGCGCTTCACCACGCGTTTAAATGCCTCATCCAGCGCTTGGGCGAATCGCTCGCTGTCGACCTCCACCTCGAGCACACCCACATTTGCGCCAGTCTTTTCCCACTTTGCTGCCATTCAACCGTTCCTCCTAACTGTGTCCCACAAACCATCCGACGAACCCGCGTGCGCGCGTTCGCGGTCACCACTCTCGCTTGAACCGCGTGCGAGGCCCATCTGTGAATTGAGCACCCCGGTGGGTGCTCATG
>Ga0167615_1000328_pt1 | contig 14880 bp, 18 predicted proteins | sample BED_Mat_host_9_1_FD_111800 | JGI IMG/M metagenome (GOLD analysis project Ga0167615, IMG submission 111800) | Extremophilic microbial mat communities from Yellowstone National Park, USA - BED_Mat_host_9_15 (v2) (version 2) | ecosystem: Environmental > Aquatic > Thermal springs > Hot (42-90C) >... | reverse complement strand
GCTTTTGCAACATTCCACCACATACCTATAGAGTTTCCGCTTGCAAGCCAGGATAACCATAGCAAGGAAGGCGTTTCCAGAAATGGGCGCGCTAGCTCGCCCTTCTCGTAGGGCGAAACGCCTGTTTGTATGGTGAAATGCCAGAACCCTCGCCTATAGTACACTAGCTCAAAATTCGATGTCAACGCACAAACCCTGCGGAATACCAGGGATTTTGCTAGGCTGTCCCGGTTTGTTCACAAAATCCTCGACCTTGGGGCTGCCATCGGGGAGCGAGCCGTCTGTTCCACAATTGGAAGTGAAAGCGCAAGCACATGCTGGAAATTCTCATCGACGCTGAAACGGCCCCTCGGATTCCAGATAGCGAAACGGCTGAGGCCGTTCGGCGAGGCCGAAGTGGTACAGAATGGCTTGTACGATGCGCTCTGACGCGCGGCCATCCCCATACGGATTTTTCCGCATGGCCATGTCCCGGTAGGCTGCCTCGTCCGTCAACAGCCGCTTGGCCTCGGTGAAAATCGTCTCCTCATCCGTCCCCACGAGTTTCAACGTTCCCGCCTCGATGCCCTCCGGTCTCTCCGTCGTATCCCGCAGCACCAGCACCGGTACACCGAGCGAAGGCGCCTCTTCCTGAATGCCGCCGGAGTCCGTCAGGATGAGCGTCGAGCGCGCCATGAAGTTGTGGTTGTCGATCACGCCGAGCGGATCGAGCAGATGAATCCGCGGATGACCGCCCAGGATGGAGAAGACCGTGTCGCGGACGCGCGGATTCAGATGGACGGGGTAGACCAGGTGGATGTCTTCCGCGAGATCCACCACCCTCCGCGCCGCCCGGCAGATGCTCTCGAGCTTCTCTCCCCAGTTCTCCCGCCGATGGCTCGTCATGTAGATGAGGCGAGCGCCCTTGGGCATCTCATCCAAAACCGGATGCGTGTACGCTTCGCGGACGGTCGTGCGCATGGCGTCGATCGCCGTGTTGCCCGTCACAAAGATGGCTTCCTCCGGGCGACCTTCCTGCCTGAGATGCGCCGCGGCGACGTCCGTCGGGGCAAAGAACAGATCACACAGCACGTCCGTCAATTGGCGATTCATCTCTTCCGGGAACGGGCTGTATTTCTGATACGTTCGAAGCCCGGCCTCGACGTGGCCAATGGCAATCTGTTGATAAAACGCCGCGAGGCTCGCGGCGAAGGTGGTGGTCGTATCGCCATGCACGAGCACGAGATCCGGTTTGCGCCGCACGAGGACGCCTTCCAACCCCGCGAGCGCCTTCACCGTGATGGTGGCCAGCGTCTGTTTGGGCTCCATGATGTCGAGATCGTCGTCCACGCGGATGGAGAACACCTCGAGCACCTGGTCCAGCATCTCGCGGTGCTGCGCGGTGACGCACACCAGCGATTCGATTTGCGGATGCGCCTCGAGCGCCTGCACGAGCGGCGCCATTTTGATGGCCTCAGGCCGCGTTCCGAACACGGTGAGCACACGGACGGGCGTGGATTTCAACGATAGGACCCCCTCATTGTCTCTCGCCGGCTCGTCCGAAGCAATGGACTTACTTCGTCCCGAAAAGGCGATCCCCCGCGTCGCCGAGGCCGGGGACGATGTAGCCGTGATCGTTCAGATGGTCATCGACAGCGGCGAGGTAGATGTCGACGTCCGGATGGTGCTCCTGCACGGCGCGGATGCCTTCGGGCACGCCGACGAGGCACATGAGTTTTGGCCGCTGCGCCCCGCGCTCCTTGACCGCCCGGAGCGCTGCCACCGCGGAACCCCCCGTGGCGAGCATCGGGTCGACCACGTACACGTCCCGCTCCTCGAGATGAGCCGGGAGTTTGCAATAGTATTCGACGGGCATGAGCGTCTCGGGATCGCGATACAGCCCGATATGACCGACCTTCGCACCGGGAATCAAGTTCAAAATCCCTTCGACCATGCCGAGCCCTGCGCGCAAAACCGGCACAATGGCGAGCGTCTTGCCTGCGATGACCTTCGCCGAGGCGACGCCGACCGGCGTCTCCACCGTGACCTCCTTGAGCGGCAGATCGCGCGTGATCTCGTAGACCATGAGCATCGCGACTTCTTGGACGAGCGCCCGAAACTCCTTCGTCCCCGTGTTTTTGTCGCGAATCAGGGTCAACTTGTGCTGAATGAGCGGATGGTCAAGCACATGGACGTGTCCCAAGAAAAACGCTCCTTTGCCAAAATGGGGCCGCCCTCGCGGGCGGCTCTTCACCATGTCGAAATGACCTTTCGAGCTCGAGTCTCATTCCACGTAAGACAATGCCGGATAGAGCGGGAACCGGTCCGTCAAGCTGTCGACGCGAGCGCGCGCCTCGCGCTTCACCTCGTCGCTGAAGTCGCTCTGCAGCACGAGCTTGAAGATCTCGGCGATCTCCTGCATCGCGCCCTCGTCCATGCCGCGCGACGTCGCGGCGGGCGTGCCGACGCGGATGCCGCTCGTCACCATGGGGCTTTCCGGGTCAAAGGGGATGGCGTTCTTGTTGACCGTGATGCCGATCTCGTCGAGCCTCCGCTCGGCCTCTTTGCCCGTAAGGCCCACGCTGCGGACGTCGATGAGCATCAGGTGGTTGTCCGTGCCTCCCGACACGAGGCGGAAGCCATACCCTTTCAGCGCTTCGGCGAGCGCCTTCGCGTTCTTGACAATCTGTTCCTGGTAGGCCTTGAATTCGGGTTTCAGCGCTTCCCCAAAGGCGACAGCCTTCGCTGCAATCACGTGCATGAGGGGCCCGCCCTGGACGCCGGGGAAGTTCGTCTTGTCGATAAGCTTGGCCACGTCCTTCTGACATAGGATGAACCCGCCGCGCGGCCCCCGGAGGGTCTTGTGAGTTGTGGACGTCACAAAGTGGGCGTGCGGCACAGGAGACGGGTGAAGCCCAGCCGCGATGAGTCCTGCGATGTGCGCCATGTCCACCATGAGATACGCGCCGACCTCGTCCGCGATCTCCCGCATGCGCTTGAAGTCGATCACCCGCGGGTACGCGCTCGCACCGGCGACAATCATCTTCGGCCGGTGTTCTTTCGCGACCTTGCGCACCTCGTCGTAATCGATGAGGTGCGTCTCGGGGTCCACGCCGTACGAGACGAACTTGTACAGCTGCCCGGAAAAGTTCACGGGGCTGCCGTGCGTCAAATGACCGCCATGCGCCAGGTTCATGCCGAGCACCGTGTCGCCCGGCTTGAGGACGCTGAAGTAGACCGTCATGTTGGCCTGCGAGCCGCTGTGCGGCTGAACATTCGCGTACTCGGCGCCGAACAGCTCCTTGACGCGATCGATGGCGATGCGCTCGACCACGTCGACAAACTCGCACCCGCCGTAGTATCGGCGGCCTGGGTAGCCTTCGGCGTATTTGTTGGTCAGGACGGATCCAAGGGCCTCGAGGACGGCCTCGCTGACAAAGTTTTCTGAAGCGATGAGCTCGATGTTCCGCTGCTGCCGACGGAGCTCGGCCTGCATCGCAGACGCGACATCCGGGTCAACCTGCTGCAGAAGGGTGGTCAATCCTTGGCAACTCCTTTCATCCAGCGCCGCATGCGAGAGGACGCCGCGATTCACATTCATCTTACGGTTCGAACCGAGGGCGCACAAGCCCTGAACCGAGCGCGGGCGCGGGATGACGGGACACGCCGCTCGCTTGCCTCACGCGTCTGGCTGAGGCGGCGCGTCTGCGGCCATCCGGCGGCGCGCTTCCTCCAGATGGTACACCGCCCGAGCGCCACCGATGAGCGGCGGGCGGCATCGCGCCATGACGACGTGGGCCTGGCCAATGTCGCGGATGGGGCCGCGGACCGGCACCGCGACGGGCCGCAGGTGCATGCCGATGAGCGTGTCGCCGATGTCGATGCCCGCGTCCGCGGCCACAGCGCTCACCAGGCAGGCATCCGCCATGGCCAGGTACGCCGCGGCCGCCACGGCACCGCCCGCGCCGGGGACCGGGATGGCTGTCACTTCCTGAAGGCCGCGCGATCTCGCCACGGCCTTTTCCACGACAAGCGCCCGGTTCAGGTGCTCGCAACACTGGAATGCCACGTCGCAGCCCGCTTCGCGCGCAAACGCGAGCACGACCTCCGCGATGGCCTGTCCGATGGCGACCGACGTGGCGCTGCCGATGCGCGCGCCCGCCACCTCGCTCGTCGACGCGCCGACCACGAGGAGCTTGCCAGGGCCAAGATCCGCCTCGCGCGCGAGATGCGCCAAAAGCACCGGCAGGTCTCGCCGCACGGCCGCCATCGACTCGGCCTCAATCGCTTTGCTCAACGGCGCCATCCCCGCTTTCCCCCTTCGCGTCCGCGCCGCCCGCCGCGTCGCGCATCAGCCGAGCGAACGCGCGATGGACGAGATCGGCAAGGTGTTCAGCGCACGCCTCGTAGACCTCCTCGCCGCCGCCAAACGGATCAACCACGTCCTGCGCCTCATCCTCCGGCACCTCGTGCGCGAAGGCGTGCAACGTGTGGACCTTCTCGGCGAGCTCGGGAAAGACGTCCACCAGTGCCTGCCGATGCGATCGCGACATGGTGAGGACGAGATCGGCCTCGCGCAGCATGTCCCGGGTCAGCCGCTTGGCGGCGTGTCCCTCGGCCGGGACCTGTCGGCGGGCGAGGGCCTGCGCTGCGTGCTCGGTCATCGGCGCCCCCTCCATGGCCATGAGGCCCGCCGAATCGACCTTCCAATCGAGCGCACGCTCCTCGACGAGCCGACGCAAGAACGCCGCAGCCATGGGACTGCGGCACGTGTTTCCGGTGCAGACGAAGAGAATGTACATGGTTTCCTCCATGCTTTTGCCTTTGATTTGTTTTCTACGTTTGCCTTCAGTATAGGGGGTTCGGGTGGCGCTCGCAAATCGAACCTCGCCCCTTGTCACACGAGCCACAGCAGCCCGCAGAGGATGAGAATCACGCTGCCCGCCATTTCGCCGAGGCGCCCGATGGCGCGCCCAAACTTTCGTCCAATGACTAACCCCACGCCGCACATCAGGGTGCTTGCCACGCCGAACGCCAGGGCGGAAGTCACCCCGTAGGCCACCGTCTTCAGCCCGAGGCCGAAGCCCACCGAAAGCGCGTCCACGGAGACGCTCGCCGCAAAGGTCATGCGTCCAAACCAGTTCTCGAGCGGCCGGGGAGGGGGATCTTGAGAAGGCTTCCAGGTGTGATACGCCATGTGCAGTCCAAGGCTCACGATTACCAGTGCGGCGAACCAGCGCGCGACGTGGCCCAGGTAGTGGCCGACGAGATCGCCGAAGACGAGCCCGACGAGCGTGAGCATGATGTGCCAGACGCCGATGGTCAAGGCGAGTTCGAGGCCCTCCTTGCGCGTGATGGCACCGAGCCCCACGCCGATGCTCAGCGACAGCGCATCCATCCCGAGCGCGACCGCCATCATGGCGATCTCGATCACCGCCTGCAGATTGGACAACGAGGCCCCCTCCTTTGTACCTCTCCATCTATATGCGCGGCCTGTCCGCGCCATGATGGCGCGGATAGGAAGGGTCTCGAAGAGGAAACCTATTCCACAAACAGCGAACAAGGTGGGGTCCCATTGGTGCGAGGAACTTGGATGCTGGGCGGTGTGATGTTGGGGCTCGCGGTGGCTGCCGGGTTCTCGCCCCCCGCGCATGCGAATCCATCGCTCTGGCGGATCGAGGAAACCATCGAAGACAAGGGCACGGGCCAGCTGACCCTCGTGGTCCAGCCGGACCCCAAAGCGGTGGGCGACAGCGCGATGGTCTTAACGCCCACCGCGGTCGAGAATTACCTGAGAGCGCACCCGGGTCTCGGGGACCTCCGGCGCGCCGTGTGCAAGACGGAAGACGGGCGGGACCTGCTCGCGACCGAGCTCAGCCGCAGCCGACGTGTCGAACCCGCCGTCGACGGCGAGCGCGCCGAGATGGCCGTCGGGCCCTCGCTCGCCGAGCCCCCGCCCGGCGTGACGCTCGATCCGTCCGCGCCGGCGAAGCGCGCGGAGCCGGAACCGGTCAAGGTAGCCGCCGTCCTGCAGGCCGCGGAGGAGCTCATCGGCACCCCGCTCGCCTGGGGCGCCGACCCCGCGGCGGGCTTTTGCGATCCCGCCACGTTCGTCGCGGCCGTCTACCGCCGGGCCCTCGGGTACCGCCTGCCGCCCACGCTCGACGGCCTCTGGGAGGGGACCGGCGTGAGTGTCCCCGTGTGGGACGTGCGGCCGGGCGATCTCGTCCTCCTCGATCGCGGCGAACTCGTGGGCATCTACCTAGGCGCGGACGAGATCGCCGCGTGCGATCCATCGGCCGGCGAGGTGGTGCGCTTGAACGTCGGGCCGGGAAGTGGCCTCACGGCCCGCATCGCGGATGTCCGCCGGCTCTTTTAACCTTCGCCTCAGCGGTCCACGGCCGCTCGGCCCGCCGCTCTGAGCTCGCCCTTCGGGCGCGTCTGATACAGCCCCCACGCGATGGTGATGACCACCAGCGCGACGGGGATCACCATCTCGTTGTAACCGGCGTGCGCAATGACCAGGCTCGCGAGTCCTGCGCCAACGCCGTAGACCACGACCGCCAACACCCACATCCACACGAGCCACGGCTTGGTGGATTCGAACGGCTCCGGGCTGTTTCGGCGGGAAGGCGCAAGCCCCATCAGCTTCCACACCAACGTCTCCATCAGGCCGGTGGTCGTGCTGGTGATGACCGTCGTGGTGATGCCGTTGACCCCCACGCGCCGCGCCATGGAGCCCTGGGCACCCATGCCGAACGCGAGCGTGAACAAAAGCGCGCCGGTGTGGCGGGCCACGCCAGCCGGTCCCAGCAGGTCCGCGGCAATCCAAAACACGACAAGTGCGGCGAGCTCGAGCCACAGGGCGTGCGTCACCGTCCGGCTCCACCCGGACCGCTTCCGCTCGCTCGCCGCCACCCAGCCGGACGCCGCAGCGCCGAAGGCAAAGCCGACGAGGGCGACCAGGTAGTGAACCGCATGCCGAAAGTCGCCTGCGGCGACCGCGATCCCGCCGAGCACGGTGTTGCCCGTCATGGCCGCCGTGAACACCTGGCCGAGCCGCATGAAGCTCATCGCGTCCACGCAGCCCGAAACGGCCGTCAACACCAACAAAAACACGCGAGCCGAGGCGGCGGACATCTCTCGTCGCTCCAACCCGTATCTCCTCCCCCAGGTCTCCTCGAACTGGATGTTTGCTTCTGGGTATCTTCCTTCATCATACCACGGCTCGGGCCACACAAATCTCTCGCAAAATTCGACCGGGTGCGCGATAATGTTGTCGACGCTTTGTGGACAAATGGAGCGGATAAGCCGTGAACAAGAGCCGATGGCCCAAGCGACGAGTGGCCAAGTGGATCGCGGGAGGCGCAGGGTGCGCCGTTCTGGCGGGCTATGCGTGGTTCATGATCTTCGGGCTGAACCCGCACTGGCAGGCGTATGCCCTGGCGGCGGCCCACCAGGCGCCGAGATCGAACGCGACAAAGGGCGCGACGCAAGCGTCCACGGGATCCGGCGAAGGCACCACGGGTTCATCCGGAACCCACGAGGTGGTGCCGACCAACGAACCCGTTTGGTCGCCGAATGAACAGGTGGCGACGGTGCAAAATCCGCTGACCATGCCGCCGCAGACGACGACCGTGAGCACGTCGACGGGAACGAGCGCGAACAGCGCGCCCCATTCGGGCACGCCGCCCTCCACCTCGACACCTTCCTCCTCAGGCGGCGGAGCGCCGCCGGCGAACGCGACGGGTGCTGGCGGAGAAAGCGCATACGGGAACGCCGCGGGTTCAAACGGCGCCCCCGCGGGTGAAGCGGGCGGCACGAGCGGGATATCCAATGGGACAGGCCTGAATTCGTCCACGGGATCCGGCGAGACGGGCGCAGGGCAGATGGGCAACTCGACAGCTGGCAACGCGACCTCGCCTGGCGCGTCGAGCGGGAGCACCGGACCCGCGACGGGTGGGCAATCCTCAGCGCCGACGGGCAATGCCATCAGCGCATCGCCCGCGCCGCAGGCGACGACCAACAGCGCGTCGACGGGGACGAGCCCGGCGAGCACCGAATCGCCGCGCGCCAACGCGCAAGGTGTCGCAAACGCGGCGTCGGGACTTCCCTCCTCGGCGAGCGGCGGCGCAACGGCCAATCGCGCCACCGCCCCCTGAGCTCGGGCGCTTGGCGCTCGCCTCGCCCCCGACCGATCGCGACGACGGTGTGGCGCGCCCAGAGCCGCAGTGCAGGTCCAAGCAGCTCAGGTCCCATGAGAGAGCAAAGCGGGGCAGCCCCTGGTGCATAAGGGGCTGCCCCGTCCACCTGATGTATGAGAAGCGCTGGCCGAAGGCGAGATGACCCACCTTACGCCGACGTGCGCTGCCGATTGCGAGCAGCCGCCTCGGCGAGGAGCGCCTCGGCCTCGCGCGAGTCCTCATGAACCATCCGGTCCACCACGCGGTTGCCGATGAGGAGCGCCGAACCCACGACCAAGATCAGTGCGATGGTGATGATGAACAAAGCCAGCTCCATTTTGCTCATCTCCCGCTTTTCATCGTTCTTCCCTGCCGACACCGCCATTATATCCGGCGCTCTCCGCGGCATCTGCCGATGAAAGCGGCTTCAGGAGACTTGTCGCACTTTGTTCGAATTGGCGCCGAAGTTTCGCCATACATCCGGGTAATTTTGGAACGCGATTTAGCCGACCCACCGCACGCGGCCTGCCGACGCCTTGTACAATCGATTCATCACAGCCGCGCCCACGCCGTGCGTCGGGTCCACGCCATGGACGAGCACGTCCGTCGCGCCGGCGCGATCAAAGGCGCGCAACAGGCGGTACAAATGGCGCGCGAGTTCCTCTGCGTACGCGTCCGCGGGCAGCGCGGCCTGGCGCTCATCCGACAGCGCCCACCCGAAGCGCCGCACGAAGTCGTCCGGTGCGATGAGCGCCGGCACCATCACCTCGCCCACCTCGTCGTCCTGCACGGCCTCGAGCAGGAAGGCGCGCATCGCCTCGTCAATGGCCTCCGGCGCCCCCCACCACACGTGCACGCTCGCGTTCGGCGCGTAGTGCCGGTATTTCATGCCGGGCGCAAGCGGCGCGGACGACACGTCGAAGGCGTCGGCCGCATACAGCACCGGCCGGTCGATCACGCTCGCAATCATCTCCTGCGTCACGCCGCCAGGCCGCAGAATGCGGGCGCAGTCCGGTTCGAGCAGGAGCACCGTCGACTCCACGCCTATCGGGCACGGCCCGCCGTCGATGAGCCAGTCCACCTGCCCGCCGAGGTCGGCCTCCACGTCGTCCGCGGTCGTCGGACTCGGTCTGCCGGACCGATTGGCGCTCGGCGCGGCCACCGGCACACCCGCCTCCGCGATGAGCGCCCGCGCCACCGGATGATCCGGCATCCGCACGCCGACGAGCGGCTGGCCAGGGTGAACGGACGGCGCGAGCCGCGCCCCAGCTGGCAACAGCAGCGTAAGCGGCCCCGGCCAGAACGCGCGCATGAGCCGCACCGCGTCCTCGTGCAGGGGTTGGCTCTCGTCGATCACGTCCCGAAGCTGCTCATCCTGCGCGATGTGCACGATGAGCGGGTTGTCGCGCGGCCGCTCCTTGGCCTCGAAGATGCGCCTCACCGCCTCCTCCACAAGCGCGTTCGCGCCGAGGCCGTACACCGTTTCGGTGGGAAACGCCACGAGCCCGCCGCGTCGCAGGGACTGAGCGGGCTCCCTCAACATCTCGCGCAGTTGCGCCTCCTGGCGTATTCCTTCCACCGTCAATCGCTGCATTCGATTCCTCTCCTCGTGCTCGTCAATGAAAGCGCGCCGCAATCGCGCGAATCCATTCTTCGGCGTGATCGAGCGTCCAAAGCCGAACCTGGACCTTCTCGGTGTGTCCGTCGCCCGTCGGGATGGACAGGGTCTCGAGCGGCGGCAGGTCGGGAAAGCCCCCTGTGTTCGGCACGGCATCGCCCTCCGTGATGTCGATGAAGCAAAGCGGCGGATACAGGACGCACCACCAGTTCGCGCCCTGCCCTCGTCCGAGCACAATGCGCAGGGCCTCATACTCGCCCGCGGGATACACGAGGTTGCCGTACTCCTTCGTCGGAAACGGCACCCGCGCCACCTCCACCTGGACGGGCTCGTCCATGTGCCACGCCGCCTCCACCGCGAGCGCGGTCGCGCGAATCTGCGGCACGTGGGCCTCCACGATGGCGCGCGCCTGCGCTGCGGAGTGCGCACCCTTCAACCACCCGCCCACCTGCTCGATCACGGCGTTGCGCACCGCGAGTTTCAGCGCCTGATCGCGCGGGCTGTCGCTGTTCGCAATGATTCGAAGCCGCAGCGCGTCCTCCGGAATGGCCGGCGCGTGCGGCGTGGCCACGCTCGCCAGCACGTCGCCATCGCCCGCCCCGCGCACATTCGCGTGTGCCATGGCCGCTCGGCCCACTGCCACGCCGACCAGGATGGCGGTGACAAACCCCGCAAACCGCTTCGCAAACCCCATCGTCCATCCCTCCTGCCGTTCTGGCAGTCAGTATGGACGGAAGAGGTGAATCTTAAACGGCTAGCGGCGCGCGTCACTAGATTCAGAGATTCTCCGACTCCCCAGGAGCCCCAGGTTCCCGCGTCACGGCAATGACGCGATCGATCCCCCGCAGATCCTTCACCTTCCGCACGCGAAATCCTCGTTCTCTCCACGGGGCAAACAGGCGGGCCACGTCGTCCGCTTGGTTGTGGCCCACCTCGAGGAAGACCCCCGCCCGGCCCCGGGCCAACACGTACGGCGGCAGCGCGGCCATCCGCCTGTAGAACGCGAGGCCGTCCTCACCGCCGTCGAGCGCGAGCCTCGGCTCGTAGTCGCGCACGGACGGCTCCAGTTGATCGATCTCGCCCGTCGGAACGTACGGCGGATTGCTGACGATGGCGTGCCACGGGCGCCCGCGTTCCGCCCGTTCGATGAGCCACTCGATGCCGTCCGCCGCTGCCCAATCCACAACCGCGCCGAACCGTTCGGCGTTGCGGCGAGCCACCGCCAGCGCGTCCATCGACAAGTCCACCGCCGTGACCGACACGCCCGGGCACGCAAGTGCAATGGAGACCGCAATGCACCCAGATCCCGTCCCGACGTCGATCACGCGCGTCCCGCTGGGCATGCGCTTCAGGAAGCGAATGGCTTCCTCCACCAGGACCTCGGTGTCGGGACGCGGGATGAGACAATCCGGACCGACTTCAAACGTCCGGCCGTAAAAATCCTGTTTCCCGAGGACGTATGCGAGCGGCTCCCCCTGGACCCGCAGAGCCGCCAGGCGCGCGGCGCGTTCGGCGATCTCGTCCGGCACCTCGTCGCCAAGCGACTGAAGCAGTTTCACGCGGTCCCAGCCGAGCGCGTGCGCCACAATCTGCTCCGCCTCGCGCTCTGCGAGCCGCTTGCGCTCATCGAGCGGCAACGCTCGGTACGCCGGTGACTGGGGAAGTTGTTCCGCGATTGCCTTCAACAATCTTGCGACAAAATACTTGGCCTCGCTCATGCTTCCCTGACCCTCAGCATCTCCGCCTGGCTCTCGACGATGAGTGCCTGAATGATCTCATCCAGCTCACCGTCCAAGACGGCGTCAAGTTTGTGTAGCGTTAAGCCAATGCGATGATCCGTCACTCGGCTTTGCGGAAAGTTGTACGTTCGAATGCGCTCGCTGCGGTCGCCCGTGCCCACCTGGAGGCGACGCTTGGCCGCGAGCTCCTCCTGCTGTTCGCGCTGAGCTTTCTCGTACAGGCGCGCGCGCAGCACGCGCATCGCTTTTTCTTTATTCTTCAGCTGGGACTTCTCGTCCTGACAGGACACCACAATTCCCGTCGGAAGATGCGTGATGCGCACGGCGGACTGCGTGGTATTCACGCTCTGCCCACCGGGGCCCGTCGAGCAGAAGGTGTCGATGCGGAGATCCTTTTCGTGGATTTCCACCTCGACCTCCTCCACCTCTGGCAGGACCGCCACGGTGGCCGTTGACGTGTGGATGCGGCCGCCCGACTCCGTGACCGGGACGCGCTGCACGCGGTGCGTGCCGCTCTCGAACTTGAGCTTCGCGTACGCGCCCTTGCCGTGCACGGCCATGACGACTTCGCGGAATCCACCCATGTCCGTGTAGCTTGCGTCGATGATCTCCGTCTTCCAGCCGTGTTTCTCGGCGTAGCGCTGATACATCCGCAAAAGCTCCGCGGCAAAGAGGGCGGCTTCCTCGCCGCCCGCCGCAGCGCGAATTTCGACGAACACGTCCTTGTCGTCATTAGGATCTTTGGGGAGGAGGAGAATCTTGAGCCGATGCTCCAGGCCCTCCCGCCGACGCTGCAGTTCCGCCAGTTCAGCCTTGACGAATTCCCGCATTTCGTCGTCGATCTTCTCCTGCAGCATGGCCTTGGCCTCGTCGATGTTCTGGGAGACCCTCTTCCACTCGCGGTAAGCTTCCACCGTCTCCGCCAGCTCCGCCTGCTCTTTGGCATACAACCGGAGCTTTTCCGGATCAGAGGCGACATCCGGCCTGCAGAGCAGTTGACTCAAGTGTTCGTACCGCTCTTCCATGCTCGCCAACCGATCGAACATCGACGCACCCCCTTCCCGAGCCCGCTGTTCCCCGCTCGCGGGTGCAGCCGGGCGAAACGCCTATGAACAGAAAAAGCCAAAGCAGGCCCACCCGCCCTCCCTCGCGGCCGGTGAGCCAACCATGGCTTGAGTCTCCTTTGCGCTCAGCGCTCGCCCTGAGCCTGAAGCCCATACTTGCGGTTGAACCGATCGACGCGGCCGCCCGTATCGACCAGCTTCTGCTTGCCGGTGAAGAACGGATGGCACTTCGAGCAGATTTCCACGCGGATGGACTCCTTCGTCGATCCGGTTTCGAACGTCTCTCCGCAAGCGCACGTCACCGTCACTGTATGGTAGGGCGGATGAATGTCCGGCTTCATGATTTCACCCCTATCTGCTTAAACACACTGCCGATGATTATAACAAAAGCCTTCCCACTTGTCACGCGCCATTCACGGCTGCAGAGCAACCGCCCCGCCGGGATCCGCCTCTTTACAAAGTTTTATCCCATCCGTACTTCTTCGCATTGCTGCCCGCGCGCGGGAGCCTGTATGTTCAAGGTGCGCGCGAGGATCCAAGAGCTCTTGGATAAGCAACAGGATGGAAACCCGAAGCACGAACACAACAACGAAGCAGGGAGGATGACCCTTCGTGAACACGTCTCGATGGATGGCCCGCGTCCTAGCTCTTTCCGCCGCAGCCATGAGCACCGGAAGCCTGGTGTGGGCGAGCACCGCGTTCGCCGACACGGTTCCGCATTCGCACAGCACCTCTGCGCAGGCTGCGGCGTCCGCACAGCCGACGCCCAACCAGCCGAATTTTATCTTCCTGCCCCCGTGGCCGGACGACGACGAATGAGCCCCGCGAGCGGCGAGACGGCGTCCAACACTGGCAAAGCCGAGGTGCGCCCGCCGCGGCCTTTTGCACTCCGATGCCCCAACCCCTCCACCCAAGGGTCGGAGGGGTGTTTCATTTGCGCTCAGGTTTCGCTCGTGACGGGCTGTGCGGCGGGTTTCTCCGTGCTTGCAACCGGCTTCCGCTCGACGCGGTTGAGGCTCAGGCTGTCGAGGAACTCCCGGTTCGTCTTGTAATGGCGGAACTTGCGCAGGAACATTTCGGTGAAGTCCTGGTTGTCGCCCATGGACTTGCGAATCGCCCACACCTTTTCGAGCTCCTCCTTGGGCATGAGCGCCTCTTCTCGGCGCGTCCCCGAACGGCGGATGTCAATGGACGGGAATACGCGCTTCTCCGCGAGCCTGCGGTCGAGATGCAGCTCCATGTTGCCGGTGCCCTTGAACTCCTCGTAGATGACGTCGTCCATGCGCGAACCCGTGTCGATGAGCGCCGTCGCCAGGATGGTCAGGCTGCCACCCTCCTCGACGTTGCGCGCCGCTCCGAAGAACCGCTTCGGCCGGTGAAAAGCTGCCGGATCGATCCCGCCAGAAAGCGTTCGGCCCGACGGGGGAACGACGAGGTTGTATGCGCGCGTCAGCCGTGTCAGGCTGTCCAGCAGAATGACCACGTCCTGCTTGTGCTCCACAAGCCGCAGCGCCCGCTCCAAGACCAGTTCCGAGACCTTGATGTGGTTTTCAGGAACCTCGTCGAACGTCGATGCAATCACCTCGCCCTTGACCGAGCGCTGCATGTCGGTCACCTCTTCCGGCCGCTCGTCGATGAGCAGGACAAACAGGTGAACGTCGGGATAATTGGTGGCAATGCTGTGCGCAATCTCCTTCAAGAGCACCGTCTTGCCTGCCTTCGGAGGCGCCACAATCATGCCGCGCTGGCCGAAGCCGATGGGCGCAAACAGGTCGATGAGGCGCGTGGCTAAATTTTCCGGTGCGGTCTCGAGCACGATGCGTTTGGAAGGGAAGAGCGGAGTGAGCGCCGCGAAATGAAGCCGTTCGGCAGCGACCTCGGGACTGTAGCCGTTGACGGCCTCCACGTGCAGAAGGCCGAAGTACCGTTCGTTCTCTTTCGGGGGTCTGACTTTTCCGCTGACGAGATCGCCCGTGCGGAGATCAAAGCGCCGAATTTGGGAGGCCGCGACATAGATGTCCTCCTGACTCGGCAGGTACCCCACGGGCCGGAGAAATCCGTAGCCTTCCGGCATGATCTCCAGCACGCCTTCGGCGAACATCAGGCCGTCCCGCTCGGCCTGCGCTTTGAGAATGGCAAAAATCAGCTCTTTCTTTTTCATCGATCCGTAGTGTGGGATCTGAAATTCTCGAGCATATTTGTATAGCTCTGTTAATTTCTTTTCTTCAAGTTCTCGAATGTCCAAGCATCGTCCCTCACATTCGTGTCCCGGCGGCACACGCCGCGCCCGGGTAAAT
>Ga0167615_1000326_pt1 | contig 14896 bp, 13 predicted proteins | sample BED_Mat_host_9_1_FD_111800 | JGI IMG/M metagenome (GOLD analysis project Ga0167615, IMG submission 111800) | Extremophilic microbial mat communities from Yellowstone National Park, USA - BED_Mat_host_9_15 (v2) (version 2) | ecosystem: Environmental > Aquatic > Thermal springs > Hot (42-90C) >... | reverse complement strand
TCTCCAGTCCCCAGTACAAAATCATCAGGGTAGTCCTGCTGCATCATCATCCACATACCCCTCACATAATCTGCAGCATAACCCCAGTCTTTCCTTGCATCTAAATTACCCAATATTATTGGTTCTTTTGATCCTTTTATTATCCTAGCTACACCCAGCGATATCTTTCTTGTAACAAACTCTGGGCCCCTCACCTCACTCTCATGGTTGAAAAGTATTCCATTCGTCATGTACAGCTTGTAGGCATCCCTGTAAGTCCTCACTGTCCAAAATCCAGCGAGTTTGGAAACCGCGTATGGGCTCCTCGGGAGGAAAGGGGTGTTCTCATTCTGAGGTGATTCCTTAGGTTGACCAAACATTTCAGATGTGGCAGCAAAATACATCCTCGTATCGGGAGAATAATCCTTGATTGCGTTGCACACATTCAACGTTCCAGCTATATTGACCTCGTATGTTGAAAGAGCATTCTGGAAACTGTAACCAACGAAACTCTGCGCGGCAAGATGGTATATTTCATCAGGTTTCTCCTTCCCCAGTAAATTGGAAAGAAAATTACCGTCTGTTATATCACCATAATGTACCACAATCTGTCTTCTGATATCATCTGGAAGCAGTTCCATCGTACCTCTTGTCATGGAACTGTTCCTTCTAAGTATACCATGAACCTCGTAACCTTTTGATATTAAAAACTGAGAGAGGAAATAACCATCCTGACCAGAAATGCCTGTTATTATTGCTTTCATAAGTGGAAATTGAATTTACAGTATAAAAATTTTCTTGAACTTGAGCTTTCTTAGCTTCTTTCAAGACTTGTAATTTTTAAAATGTCATACTTACACATCCAGCCAGCATAATCCCTCGTGCAGCCCGAGACCTTCACTGACGTTAGGTTATCGAGTACAATGGATTTCTCGCGTCTAACTGAGGCCCCCATACACCCAATTCGTTGTTTAAAAAGATGCCGTTGTTCTTGTAGAGCCTATATACATCCCTATATGTTTCAAGCTGTCAAGCCTCTAGCCAATTTCTAGACGGCAAAAGGACTTCTCGGTTAGAATGTCAACATCTCGTTCCGTAACCCTCCCGGGACTGACACAAAGTTCACAAATGGACGCAAAAAATATCATCGTATCCCGCAATGAATCCTTGATTACATTGCACAAATTCAGTGTGCAGCAAATGCTGACAGCATATGTCAAAAGAAAATTCTGGAAGCTGCATCTCATAAAGCTCCACGCTGCAATATAATAAAATCCCTCGGGTTTCTTCTTTTGAATGAGTTTGAAAAAATCTTCCGTCTGCGATTTCATCATAATGTAAGGTAATCGGTTTTTTATATGCCCCGAAAGAAGATCAACAGTTCCCTAGGTCATTGAGCAGTTCATCCTCAATATGCAGTGGACCTGCTATCCATCTGACCTAAAAAACTATTAGAGTAAATAGCAGTCACGTTATGAAATATCTGTTATGATCGCCTTCATTGCTGGATATTGTTATGATTGTGTTTTCGGATTTTGAGTTTGGGACATAAATTGCAGAAGCATGTTCCACTGGTATTTTCTAGCATTTATTCTGAGCAAAAATTTAAGAAAAGTAACATTATATATAGTGAGAATGAGGATTGCGTACGTGGGTGATTTCGTAAACCATGGAAAATCGCTTGCTCCCACTGGAACATCAATTGTTTTTCTTTTAAGCATGATAGAAGAAGTAGAATCGATAGATGTTTACTGCCCGGTCGAAAATGAACGCGTCGAACCAATTAATCTCCCGCCTAAAATAAGGCTGATAGAAACTTACAGATATGACAGAGCTTCTTCATTGATGAAATTGTTTCTTATAAATCGTGATTCATACGATAAGATCATTTTTAATATACTTCCTACAGCTTTTGGAAACTCAAGTGTTGCAAATGCATTTGGCATCTGCATACCCCTTATTCTGGTGAAAATTTTTAGAATGCATACTGTTGAGATTGTGTATCACAACTCTGTTTTTACAAACGATATAATAAGGCTAGGCTACACCTCAATGTATGATAGATTTAGATCTAGAATACTCAAAATCATGGAGGGGTCAATTTTCAAAAGCGTACCGACCTTTGTTCTTTTGAAAATATACAAAGAGCGAATACAAAGTGCTTTGAAGAAGGATAAGGTCAGGTACCTGAATGCAAAGTATCTAGAAGCATTTGCTACTGTTTTTCTTAACAATATTCAGGGAATGGATATGGTAACAGTAGAAAGAAGTAAAAACTTACCGAACATACTTTTGCATGGAAGTTGGGGACCTCAGAAAAATATTGATCTTGCATTAGAAACACTGAATAAAATCAGGGAGGATGGAATGAATTTTAATTTAATTATAACTGGAGGTATAAACCATCATTTTCCAGAGTATGAAAAGCACTTCAGGGAAATTTTAGATAAATATCATTTCGCTGGCTGCTATAAGGGACCAGTAACAGAGAAGGAGATATTCAAAATCTTTACTAATTCTGATCTGCTACTCTTACCGTATAATACCCCTGGGGGACATTCAGCAGTGCTGGAGCAGGCTATTTTTTTTGAGGTACCCACTGTTGCAATTGACTTTCCTGAGTACAGGGAACAAGCGACGGGGGTAAAAAATGTTACACTTGTGACTTCCGAAAATTTCTATGATGCCGTACGGAATAATCTTCTAACCGCGCCAAGAAAAGACAAGTTATTCCTGAGGGAGAAATTAGATTTTGCAATGAGAAACGTAAGGTTATTATTAGAATAAATAAGCCATATGATTAATAAAATTATTTATTTCATCTACTATCAAAGGAAAAATCCCTGTCTTAATCTACTAAGAGGTATTACGGTGCCATATTCATTGCTCACAGACCTTTTTAATTATAGCGTTCAGCGCTTCAAACTGCCTTTCAGAAGAAAATATCTTAGATCGTTCCAAACCTTTACGAACCAACTCAGCTTTTAAAGAATCATTTTCTGTTATTTCCAAAATGGAATCACGCATAAATTCTAGATCGAAAGGATCGCATACGATACCAGCATCCCCCACCACCTCTGGTAGAGAAGCTCTATCTGACGTTATTACCGGTATACCAGAGGCCATTGCCTCCAAAACAGGGATTCCGAACCCCTCAAATAGAGACGGGAATATGAAAATGTCTGAACCCCTGTATAAATTTGCAAGCATATCTGAATCAACATTTCCAAGAAATATCACCCTCTTACCAAGATTTAGCTCACTCGCCAATTTGATGGTGCCAAAATTCCTGCCGACTCTAATAAGCTTATAGTTATCAGGCAATAATTTAAGCAGCCTAATCACAGTCTCAATATTTTTATTAGGCTGGTCCCCAGCGACGCTCAATAGAATTTTTTCATTTTCACCTATATTCAATATATCCCTTATGTTAGATTCTCCAGGGTGGAATATGCTTGAATCAAAATACGGGTAAACCACCTTTATTTTATCTTTATTAATCTGCAGGCGCCTCGTAAATTCTTTCTTTGTAAATTCAGAATCAGTTATTATAAATTTAGATTTATTAAATAAATTATACATCTTCTTCATATATAATTGCTCAATGGTTGATCTCCCTCGATGATTAAGGTAATAAAGGTCGTGACCAACAACGACTGTGTTGTGATAATAGTCTGTAAGGGGTAGCAAAGTTGGCCCGGAAAGTATCTGGATGTTACCATCGAGTCCTTTAAATGATCTCCAATTCTTCCCTATCAAAAAATTTGCTCCAAGTTTTAAGTTATAGATGAAACTATATTTTGAATTGAGAAATGAAAAGAGACCCTCTTTAATAACCGCCCCAGGAGGGAGGGAATTGATATCACTCTGCAGGGAGAAATGATAAAATTTACTATCATACCCGTGAATTCTGAGATTTTCATAAATCTTAACGATATGCGTGTAAGTACCTGAAAAAATATGCTGATCGTTAATTATATCTATGCTCAGCGATTTCATTTGAAATTACCTCTCATTTCTTTGGGACATACTCATCACTTCTGATTTTTATCATCTTTAATGCTATTTAGATACTCGAGGTGAAGACGTAATGAAACCTCCTTGGAAAAGTTATTGTAGTAGTAATCCCTCGCACCTCTTGAAAGTTTCTCTCGCAACCCTCTGTCCTGTGCAAGTAGTTTAATTTTTTCAACAAATTGCGCCGGATCATCCTCTACTAGCACATGCTCACCGTTCTCAAGCCCTGGAAACTCGTCAGCTATTACAGATGTTGTTATGATTGGCTTTGCTTTTGATAGCGCTTCTGCCATCTTAGTTTGAAGACCGCTACCCGATATTAAAGGTAAAATAATGATTGAACTCCTCTCAAAAAGATCTTCGAATTTGTCCTTTTCAAGGAATCCTGTAAATTTCAGATTGTCAGGGATGTCAATAGTGGAAATAAAATCAGGTGCAAATCCTGTAATAAAAAATTGCACATCTTTGACTTTTCTAGCTGCAGCAAGTATGAATCTACAGGCTATTTGCGCAGCAAGAGAGTCGCCTGAAAAGAAGAGTGCAATCCTGTTGTCGCTTACCTTCGCAACTTCTGTATTGAAATCAAGAAGTGGTGGTATGTATTGAACCTTCAGTCTAGGTACATTTTCAAGCATTTTTCTATCAACTTGACTTATGACAATCACATTCCTAGAAGCTAATGAAGAAACATAAAACTTAAAGACAATTCTCCTCATAACTCTGTAAAGAAACTTAAACGGTTTCATGGATATAGGAGAGAACAATCCGATGTATCTTGTCCAATCATCAATGTTCGAAAGGTAGTGTGGAAGACCACCAACAATCGCGAGTTCCACTACAGGAGTGCTCTGGCGTTTTTTTAACCATTTTGGTATTTTGTTATTGTTGTATGAAACTCTGATTGCAACATCAAACCCCTCTTTAATTATATCAAGCACATTACTTACAGAGGGCCCTTTTTTTCTTTGCAGAAAAATCATATAGTGAAAACCAAGGTAGGCCAAGGTATCTATAAGGAATCCCAGACGTTTTCCCCTTTTCACTAAATTGTGCTTTTTCCTACCATTACCAAAGTGCACAATGGTAAGATTCCCTTCACTGACTGTCTTCGACTCTCCTTCGCCCCATGTCATGACATAGACTATATTCGCTTCCGAGAGAATTTTTGCCGTGGTGTATATGTATTGATCCGCTCCCGGCCTCTTTTCGAATATGCTTGAATGATATAATATGAGTATCCTCGTTGCCATCACCCCGTTGCTGATATTTAGTTGCTGCTATGTGTTTCTTTCATAGTTATAATCAACTTCCTATATTATGTTTCTGTTTGATTCGGTAGATTCAACTAATATATTCTTTCATTATGGAATTGATGATTGAATATGCTTTTCTTACCTTTTGAGCCTCAATATTCAGTTCTCTATGAATTCTTCCCATTCTACTTTTTTGCTCCAAAAACTCCACGCAGATGCCCTACATACTGAATTCAGGATACAAAATCAATCGTAACGTTCCTTTGCGCCGTTATCCAACAAATAAGGCAACTTATTGGAATCCCACAGGGAAGCAGGTTTAAAAACATTAAACGAATTAGGTCTTGTGGGTAGAGAGGAAATGGGCTTGAAAGTATCGATTTTCACTGGCTCTAGAATCACATATTTTGGGGGAGGCGAGAGATATGCTATCGACCTTGGCAATGAGTTAGTTAGGAGAGGATTCAAAGTTCTCATATTCACGCAGAGGGATGATAGCAACTCAAATTTGCCCTTAAGCGAAATTGAAAAAATGTGTAATTTTGAGATTGTCAGATATAATATATTACCGTTTATTCGTTCTCCCACAGTCCCTGTGCCTAACAAAATGCTATTTTCAAAGCTGAAGGACACCAATATCGTGTATAACATAGACGATTCCCTCTTTACCACATTTCTACTTATCATTTTTTCACGTGTCAATCACATACGATATATTAGTGGAATGCACATCCCAAGATCATTTATGTTTGGTTTTGAAGCGAGTACTCATCCAAATTTGAAATCCATATGGCGAATATATAAATACTTCCTGAGAGCCTTATACAAGGGCTTTATTGATAATGTACATATATTGAATAAGGAACAGATGAAAGACCTCGATTCTCTAAAATATTCTGGGAAAATATACTTCATACCCAATTACATTAATGACAAAAGAGAAAAAGTAGAAGTGAATAAAAATGACTTCATAGTACTTTTTACAGCTAACATAAATATAAAAATTAAGGGAGTAGACCTTCTTTGCGATATAGTTGAAAGAACACTTCTTGAAGGAAACGATATAAAATTCAAGATAACAGGGCAATCAGGTGATGGGGTTGATCTCGTAGATAGACTCGTAAAGAAATATCCAAACAATGTCTTTTATTTAGGCTTTATTTCAGACAAGGAATTAAAAGATTTGCTAAGAACGGCTTCACTTTTCATCCTGACATCCAGATTCGAATCATTCTCTCTGTCGGTTCTAAGAGCCCAGGCCTTTGGGCTTCCTGTTGTAGCTTTTAACATAACAGGACCAAATGAAATTATAATTAGGGACATAACTGGAAAATTGATTGAACCGTATGACACGGCCAAGTTTTCGGAAGCGATACTTACGTACTATCATATTTGGAGAGAGGATGTTTTACTTTATTCAAAAATAAAGGAAGATATCCAGAATTTTGCTTATGATAAATTCGGAAAAGAGAAAACAATTAAAGAATTAATTTCTATGCTGACTGGAGAAACTCTGACACAAGATTAAAATCCAATGATTATAAAGCGCCAATATCGGAAATTATTAATTATGGTTTATAGCTAAACTATGATATGCAGGAAAAAGAAGTTAATGAGATAGCTGATTTCTACGATCGCCTGAAGCAGATAGATTCAGCCAAAAGGACTCTAGAGAGCGAATTGGAAGGACGTAGATATGAAATCATTAATCACGGAATTATATATTATATTATGAGAGAGATAAAACGATTTCTCGGTAATAATATCAATAGTGTTTTGAATGCAGGGGGTCTTAGGTATTGATTTAATACTTTTGCGAGAGAATGGAATAAATATGGAAAACGCATATTCACTGGATCTCTTTCTGCCACAGTATCAAAACGATTTTCCAAAATATGTAAAAGGCAGTATATATAATCTTACTGAAATTTTTAAAGAATAGAAATTCTCAGAAGTGTATAGAAATCCCAAAGAGAAAATCAGAATCGTTATGGTGGCGCTTATTAGCTGTCCCAAAAGTTAAATATTCTTGATTCATAACAAACAATACCAGAAAGGGCTTCAAAAAAAGAAGGTGGTCGTGTAAGATTGCAGCCTTTAGTTATTTGGGATTCATTTAAAAGGTTTAGACACACTTATAGAAATTACCTCTCAGTTATTTACCATATGACCAAAAATCAAAGCTTAATAAATGTGACGTTCAGAGATGGCTATTCCACTTTATTACCCAATAGGATAGCTAGTATTGCCACGTTCTTTGAGCCAATGCAAATTGGATCAGAAAATTTTGTAAGTACACTCATGGCGAACCAAGTATATTATGAGAATAAGCTTTTGACGTTATCCGGCATTATAGAGGAGGGTGAAATAGGCTTTATTTTTGGTAGAAAAGGTCACGATTGGTTAAAAGTCGAAAATAGAGTAGTATTCGATGTTGGTGCTTCAATTGGTGATAGTTCTGTATTTTTTGCTTTAAAAAACGCACAGAAAGTCATTGCACTTGAGCCATTCGCAAAAATTTATAAATACTTAAATACTAACATTGAGGCCAACAACCTGCATGGGATTGTAATTCCTATAATGGCTGGATATGGAACGGGGGAGCCAGTCAGGATCGAACCTGAAAAAAATAAAAGAGCGTCCGTCTTATTAAATGATGAAGGTACCGGTATCATAATTAATACTTATAACTTTAAGCAACTATTTGAAACATTTAATGTGGACTCGGCAGTATTAAAGATGGATTGTGAAGGCTGTGAATATAATATAATTCAAGAAGACAACAACACTATAGCTAAATTTGAACAGATTATGATGGAGTTCCATTTTGGAGATAGGGGTATTGTAAAAAAGCTAAAAGAAGCAGGTTTTCAAGTGGAGTCTCGTAAATATTTCGGAGGGACCGGCGGGATGATTAGAGCAATTCGGGTTTAACGGTTGATGTAAAATTAGTAATTCGAATTATTATCTCGCGGCATCTATAGCAAAAAGGAAAAACTAATTTAGGATAGTTCCATTTACCCACGTTGAATAAAAATAGGTCTGAGGTTCAAGGAAATACAATTGCTCTGATGCACGATGGCGGGCCAATAAGTGGCATCTCGACGTATATGTACAACCTGTATTTAAACCTAAGGCAGCATAAGGTTCCAGCAACTTTGTATCAATATCTTAGATTGGAGCCTGAAATTAACCTTCCTGAGGGCACCATTGTTGTCAACAGGTACCGCCGAAACAAATATAACAATAGCTACACTAGACAGGTTGCTACAGCCTTCAATTTGTTTCTGGGTCTCAACTGGCGTAAATTCAGGAATATAGATGCGGATATTACAATATTATCAAATCCTTCATTGCTTAAACTTACAAAGTACAAAAAAAATTGCGGCATAATTGCCCATGACCTATATTATTTGCATGAAAATAGGGATTCGAGAATTCTTAACATTTACTTCAAAAGGCAGTACAGTTTTTTTAGTAATGCAAAATTCATCCTGTCTGTTTCAAATTTCACAAAAAAAGAGCTCATTGAATTACTTGATATTAGCCCTGATGTTATTACCACTGTTTACCCTTATTTTAACAGTTCCATGTTTCACCCTGGTGAAAGCAAATTCAGGCAATTCTCTAAAATTGATCGTAATGACAAAGTATTACTCAGCGTTGGTTCCGACCAGCCAAATAAAAATATTGAAACTGTACTGAGGGTTCTAGCAAAACTCCCTCCAAATTACAAGCTTGTAAGGGTAGGAAGGAGTACTTCGACATTGAATTTAATTCATCAGCTAGGTCTTGATGGGAGAATAATTTATAGAGAAAATTTGCCGGAGAATGAACTAGCAGATATATACCGTGGTTCAGAAATGCTCATTTTTCCATCTCTATTTGAGGGGTTCGGAATCCCTGTTCTGGAGGCAATGGCCAGCGGCATATGCGTACTCGTATCGGATCGCGGGTCCCTCCCTGAGGTTGCCGGAAAAGCTGGAGTAGTTTCGGACCCATATGATGTGGAAGGCATGGCTGAAAGCATAATGCGCATACTCGAAGACAGGAAGGAATGTGAAAGGCGCAAGCAACTGAGTCTTGAAAGATCCAGTTATTTTACTATGGAAAGTCAGTATGAAACGTTAATGAATGTCATCCATCGTATTCTCTAAGGTTGATTGATTTTACTAATATTGAAGCCGAAGTGGTTTATTTTTGAGGAAAACCTGTAAGATGGAGTTCACGAAAAATATATCCTGAGGGTCTAATTCGGTTCCACTTGCTGTATTGTAATTCCTTTTAGCCATAAACTTCCGTTCCAGTATCCAGTAACCGCCTGAAATTGTATCCCCAGACCGGAATTGAAATTATCAAATGTCACTTCGACTGTGAAATTTGTCCAGAGGTTTACACCTGAGAACATGCTACCATTGATATGCAAAGTGTTAAATAATGTGATATTGATACCATTATTGATCATTACAAACGCATCTAACTTGTTTTTTGCACTTGTGTTTGATGTTTTCATTTCATACGTAATTTTGTATGTACCCGGATAGAAATTTGTCCATCCCCCAGCCCATATTACCTCCCCCGATGTGACATTTGAAACCTCTATGTACCCGTTAGATGAGATTGCAGTGTTGACGGGCTCGAATCCATCTATTCCGACGTTGATTGTTTTACTCATAGGTACAAAATAAACAGGCGCCCCTTTATATCCCAATTTATACACGTACGCATTCTCAATCTCTTCGAATATACCATAGGAAGAGTTGTAAGCAAAATGGTTGGCCCAATATAAACTATATCCAGAGTAAGCGCTAGATATTGGACTAAATCCGAATGGAATGATTACGGCATAGTCGACAGTCTGGTTGTTGTAGTAGCCTGGCATGTAAACAACGGCCCTGTTCATAAGTTGCGGGATGTCGTTCTGGATGAAAACTGAAGCATTCATCGGAATGAGACTGAGACCGTTTGTCAAATAAATATCAAATTGCGAAACTGATGAGAGCTTTTGTATACTGCCATTCTGGAAATTGCTAACACTGAACGGAGAGTTTAAGGAAAATGAAACAAGTGAGGCTATGATCATTATGAACAGTAGTTTTTTAATCAAATTTCCAGATTTCAGCGCCTTCTTGGCATTTTTGAAGAAATGCACAGCTCCAACGAATATAAAAGATATGAAAATATAAGAATAGTGCTGTGAAATAATAAAATAAGGTAGTGTAATACTGGGATTCGTGTCCCAGATTATCAACAGGTAAATCAGTACTGGAAGAAAATATATAGTAGCAGCAGGCACGTACAGAAATGGATACAATATATCATTAAGGAATGGTAATTTTGTATTCCCAAATCCGATAGGATACTGATTAAGCAAACGTGATCCCGACCCGGTGGATGAGACAGCGGAAACAGATGTAAGTCTCGAATTTCCTAGAACCCCTGAAATCCCACCTTCCAGTGTTACAACTGTTGTAAGTATAATTGCACTAAATACAATTGTATATAGCAGGAATAATGCTTCACGTCTTTCCGATATTAAATAATCCCTTATTTCCTTAAGTCTATTCTTAGATTTAAAGAGACTGCCGACGTTCTTATTTGCAAGAAAATCTGTGCAAAGGAAAACTATAACAATTAGCGGGCCCCAGGTGTTACTAATAGACGCAAATAAAAAGAACAAGAAAGAGTAATAATACTTCTTCCTGAGATAAAAGTAATATCCAATTAAAATAAAAGCAGCTAAATAACCAATATAATTAGCGCCGTTGGCCATAAAGCCGTAGTTGGCTGGGTACAGAAAATACATAATTTCGAGGGAAATGGCTACTGCGTAACTTTCTGTCTTAATTTTTGAAATACCGAAGAGTGCATATCCACCAATTGAAATGACAGAAATCTGAATTAATAGGGGCATATACATAGAGTTGTTTAAATAGAGGAAAAATGACAGGGGGACAAATATCATTTTCGAGTATGGTACTGGTGAGAAAACAATATCTTTCCCGCTCCATATTATTGTGTGACTATGATAAAATAGAAACATCAGCCTATAGGTTAAACCTAGATCAAAAATAGTATAGTTATATGATTCCACCATTAAGTAGTTAAAGTAGCCCAGCAATATTGCCCATATTACTGCAACAGCAATTCCTACTGATTCTAATATCAATTTTTTCGTGATCCGATTATATATCCTTCTCACCCACAGTAACCCCTTTTGGAGAGATTGATCCAATCCAGCAGAATTTGGAATACTTTTTTCATATTTCACTTACTCTCACCCATTTTCTCTCTTCCCCACACCTTTTCTTGATCTTGGGTCATCCAGGAAATCCTCCTGTGCTCCATTAAAGGAAGAAAATCAATGGAGGAGTACTCTATGTATCTATAGCAGTTTATGAACGTTTTTCCTGTTACTGTATATGAATTATGCGTCTCCTTTACCTTCGTGAATGCACGACATCCCATCATAGCCCCTTCCTTAATCCAATGCTGGAGCTGTTTGCAGTTGTCGAAGCTATTGTAGAACCTCACGGTGTTCTTTGTGTTATTGCCTGAAAAGAGGTCGCTTCGGAAATCAATAAGGCCAAAGGACAAACTCCTATAGTTTTCTTCAGTTTCGGATCGCTTTTGATCAGGTGGTGCGGTTTTAGAAAGGTTTAGCATATTTTGATTCTAGAATTGCTTGTAATATATATATTTTCACATTCATCTGCTCAATTAAATATGTGCTCCTAAGGCTGCAATAGTGGGTATCGTCAATTATAATTACCTGAGTTAGTTTCCTTAGATACGGTGTGGAAGTACTCCAACAGCTTGGAATTTAAGTAGGCGAGATTTATTATATCTTTCAGCATTCTGTTCTTAGATCCAATGGTTCCCCCACCTATGGATGAAATTCTATAGTGGAGGAGAACATAATTAATCTTTATTAAGTAAAGTCGAATAGATAGATCAATATCTTCTCCCCCATTAATGAATGTTTCATCATATAATGTAGAAAAATCCCTAAATAAGTCAGAACTCAGGACTGCGAAATCAGATATGGCCCTTACTTCCAGTAAATTTCTAAACAAATGATTCCATGGAAATTTCAACCCTTCCACGAAGAAACGTATGTCGAATTTTTTCTCGTAAGTTAAGATAGAGCGAGTATAAGAATTTCTCATAAGAAACAAAAAATTGCGTAGGCGCTTAGGATGACCTATCCTTGCACGGTTAGCCTCTTTCTATCTACTTCTACAGACTGCCATTGTTTTTACGCTATTTATTCCATCTAGCTCTTTGATTAATGATGAAATTTCATCTATCTTCACCACATCATCATTCGACAAAACAACCCACTTTGGATTGTATTCCATCGCTTTATTTATTCCAACATTGCAGTTGTGCGCATAGTTGAAATAATTATTACCTTTTCCGCTAACAACAAATATTATATGTAAGCCTTTAAAAATTTCTTCACAGCATCTTTTCGCATATTCTCCTTCAAAATCTGCTGTGGGAATAATTACAATGATATCTTTTTTCCCTTCACTTCCTTTATTTCGCAGGAACCTTTTGGTCTTTCTTTCATCCATTCTATGAGCTCATCACGACTCTCAAATCCCTCATAGAAATGAATTATGTCTTTTGGATCGCTGCTTAAAAAATAGTTGTTCCTGTAATCCACTAGGCTAAAGAAAATTTTAGGCAATTCTTTATCTTTCAGGCTTCTCAAAGTGCTTTTCCTGATATTACATCCGGAATCATTCGTCACTTTCAATCAATCCTCTGACCTCATTAATTTAAGGCATTTTATGTCTAATCTTTTTAAAAGTGGCATAAATTGTTCGTACGAGATCATTCTTAATTAACCAAAATTTCAATAAATGAAGTTATTCTCTGCATCCCTTAATTCTGGGCATTTCTAATCTTTCTCAATAACTATAGCTTCTTTCTGTGGCCACCTTATACCTATCTCATCGCTAAGCCAATTTATACACCTTTTGTGTGGTGGAGAATATTCCTTTGTTACAAAGTAAACAACCAATGAGTCCTCAAGTGCCTGAAAACCATGGGCAAAACCCGGTAGTACCCAAAATAAAGATCTGTCTTGATCATTAAGCTCTACACCGACAAATTTTCCATAGGACGGCGATCCCTTTCTAATATCCACCGCAACATCGTAAATCTTATCTTTCATCACAGTTACAAGTTTTCCCTGTTCCATTGGACTCATTTGATAATGTAAACCTCTAATCACCCCGCGCCTTGAATTGCTCAGGTTAACCTGAACAAAATCATATGGAACCTTTTCAGACAGAAAGTCTGTTCTTTTGTATATCTCAGAAAAGAAACCTCTGACATCATCGAATATATAAGGGGTGATTAGTAAAACGTCCTGAATGTCCATTTTTTTAAAATTAAATGGCATAGAATTCACCTTTGAATATCTCCAGTGATTTATTAATATTGTTCCAGTCCATTCCAGTTAGTTCATTCCTAAGTGAATTATCTAAACTTGAATCCTTAGGTCTCGGTGATTTGAAATTGAATGAGTCGATTGTAATCGGATTAATATTGGATGCATCAAATCCCAACGTTTTATATATTTCCAAGGAAAAGCTTCGGAAATAGTGAAAATTGACGAAAAAGTAATGGATACGAGGGGTGCAATTCTAGTTCCTTCAAAGAGGGGAAGGAAGTAAAATTATATTCGTTAGAAATGTTGCTTAATGAATTTGATATAAATGAAGCAGTGCTAAAAATGGATTGTGAAGGATGTGGATATAACATATTAAATGAAGACGATGATGTCTTAAGAAAATTCAAAAGAATTGTACTTGAATTTCATTATGGATACAAAAACATTGAAAGTAAACTTAAGAGTGCGGGTTTTTCAACCGAGGTTCTTAGAAAATACAAATTTGGTGGAGAAGAACCGTCACTAAAGTCTACTGCTTTAAAAAACAATGACTATACTTCTGGGATTCTATATGCTGAATTGATCTAAATTCATTCTTTTTTATGTTATTAATAGACTATTCAGAAATGTTGAAAAGTTTAGAAATCTCATTCCTGCTGTAAGGCCGAGGATGTCAGACATAAGGGAATATCACAACAAGCTTTGTATTATCAAAAATCACTAATCAGAAATGGAAAGAGTTTGGATATCAAGCAAAAGGTTGTCAGAAGGCTATCTGAAATATACAAACAAAGTAAAGATGTTTTAAAGGAATAATATTTGTTTACTAATATATTTCGATCAAAACTCACAAAACTTTTGGTTGTTACCTATATCCCCTCTAAAGAAAAGGGGGGGGGATATAGATAATGCTTTGAAATTTTGACCTTTTAAGAATGAATAAAATAAGATGTTAATTATTTAATTTCCTTTCTTTATAAACCTTGTAAATTCCCTTCAAAGCTTTGGATATGTATTTCATTTCATTTTTACGAATCCTTTTCTTGATATTCCATAGAGTTTGTTTAGATATCCCTTTATCTCTTACATCCTTAGGTTTCAATAAAAGAATCCACTGTTTGAAATCTTCAATGTTCTCATATTCAAGGTATGAATCATCATCTATTCCTAAAACAGAGGCCTCATCAATATTATTTGATTCCTTTCCTATGTATCTTATCCTATCAGCAATAATGTTTTT
>Ga0167615_1000325_pt1 | contig 14898 bp, 10 predicted proteins | sample BED_Mat_host_9_1_FD_111800 | JGI IMG/M metagenome (GOLD analysis project Ga0167615, IMG submission 111800) | Extremophilic microbial mat communities from Yellowstone National Park, USA - BED_Mat_host_9_15 (v2) (version 2) | ecosystem: Environmental > Aquatic > Thermal springs > Hot (42-90C) >... | reverse complement strand
TTATCCCAACTTTGACAATCCCCTGCTGGCGAACCTGGCGGTTCGTCAGGCGATAAATCTCGCCATCAACCGCAAGGCGATTCAGCAAATCGGAGAGACCGATTATTCGGTCCTTCCGGTTCCGACGAGCTTGATACCTTCGCAAATGTCCTGGTTGGATCCGAACCTACCCAGTCAGGATCGACAGTTCACGGTAAACGACGCAAAGGCGATTCAAATTCTCGAGAAGGCCGGCTTTAAACGGAATAGCCGTGGTATTTTTGAAAAGGACGGGAAAGAGCTGTCCTTTAACTTGCTCACGGTGTCGGGATGGAGCGACTGGGACGAAGATGCCCTCCTTATTAAGCAGGAGCTTCAGCCCATTGGGATCAACATCAATGTTGTCCAAGAGCAGTTCAATGCCTATTTCAACTCCATCAATCCAGGGGTGGGGATCAAGCCAAATTACGATCTCGCCCTTTCCTGGACCAATGAGGGCCCGACGCCTTACACGATTTACTACGATATGCTCGACTCCAAGGGCAACTGGAATATCGAACAGTATCGAAATCCGCAGGTTGACGAGGCGCTTCGCCAATTTGCTTCGACGACAAATCCTGCGGTCGAGCGGCAGGCGCTCTATCAGGTTGAGCGGATTGCGGCCGAGGATCTGCCGGTCATCCCGGTCTTTGACGGCGAGCTTTGGTACGAATACAACGACGCACACTTTACGGGCTGGCCGACGAAGCAAAATATGTGGATCAATCCCGCGCCTTACACGTTCCAGGCGGCCGCGATCATCATGGATCATCTCAAACCGGTGTCCTAAGACGCTTCATCGCGAAGGAAGCCACGTGGTCATACAACGGCCCCGTGGCTTTTTCTCGTGTGGCTTGCAACATCTGCGGTATTGCGATATACCTCTGAAATGACTCGAACCTGTTCCTACTCCTTGAGGCGAGAGGGGTTTCCGCATGATTCAAGTTTGCGCGCTACACCGCCTCTCTCTGCCGCTCAAGTTTCCCATGGAGACGGCTCATGGCCCCGTTCGCGAGAAACAGGCGATCCTCGTGCGGATGATCGATGAGGATGGGGCTGAAGGTTGGGCCGAATGTGTGGCGCTCGCGGAACCGACCTACACAGAGGAGTGCACGGACACCGCCTGGGCCATGCTCGTCCATCATCTCGTGCCAAGATTGGCGAGATGGCTTCGGAGTCAAGCGACGGAGGCAGATCCGAGGAGCGTCGGCGCCGCCTTTCGCGACGTGCGCGGAAATTTCATGAGTAAGGCTGCGCTGGAAATGGCGATGTGGGATTGGTATGCGGCGAGGACGGGTCAGCCCTTGATCAGGCTGCTCGGAGGCAGCCGTGACCGGGTGGAAGTCGGCGCGACGCTCGGGTTGTCCGAATCGGTGGATGCTCTGATCCGGTCCGTGGATAAGGCGGTAGAGCAGGGGGTTCGAAGGGTGAAACTGAAGATTGCGCCGGGACGGGATCGCGAAGCCATCGAGGCGATCCGCCGGCGTTACCCGGACCTTGCCCTTGCGGCCGATGCCAATGGGAGTTATCGCCGAGAAGACGCCTTGGCGCTGCAACAGCTCGACACATACCAGCTCCAGTTTATCGAGCAGCCGCTTCCAGAAGGCGACTGGTTTGATTTGGCCGATCTCCAAGGGGTGCTCAGGACCCCCATTTGCCTGGACGAAAGTATTCGGACGGTGCGAGAGCTGAAGCTTGCGGCTCGGCTCGGCGCGGCCCGCGTGTTGAACGTGAAGCCTGGACGGCTAGGTGGGTTTCAGGCGACGTTGGATGTCCTACACCTGGCTCGTGAAGCCGGGATGTCCGCTTGGGTCGGGGGAATGTACGAGACGGGCGTTGGCCGTGTGCACGGGCTCATTGTCGCTTCTCTGCCTCTGATGCGGTACGCGACCGATCTCGGCCCGAGCGATCGATACTTCGAACAGGACGTGCTCAAGGCCCCTATTGTCTTCGCCGAACCAGGCGTGATCACCGTCCCGCAGTGCGCCGGCGTGGGGGATTGGGTCGATCTCGACGCCGTACGTCGGTTTTCGACAGCCACTTGGACGGTGGACCTGCGCACGCTCTGAAGTCGCGTTCGAACATTGGACACCATTTGCCAACAGGATTTTTGGGGTGCGGTGTCGAAGTGGGTCAGCGTGTGTCGTGGGGGTCGAATGTGCCGCGGGGCAAGATGTTCACGCATGTTGGACAGACAAGAGAGAAGAACATGGTCACTACATCATGGGATGAGGGGTAGATCCACACAGTGATTGAAATGCAGGACGTCTGGAAGGAGTATCCCAACGGGACCCAGGCCTTGAATGGCATTTCGGTCCGCATTCAAAAGGGCGAGTTCGTGTACATCGTCGGCCCGAGCGGAGCCGGAAAGTCGACCTTCATCAAGTTGATGTACCGCGAGGAGCGACCGACGCGCGGGCACATCTTCATCAATGGATTCAACATCGAGAAGTTGAAGGATCGCAAGATCCCCTTGCTGCGCCGGACCATCGGCGTGGTCTTTCAGGATTTTAAGTTGCTGCCCAAACTGACAGCGGCGGAGAACGTTGCGTTTGCGCTCGAAGTCATCGGAGCGCCACCGAAGTACATTCGCAAGCGGGTTCGAGAAGTTCTCGAACAAGTGGGTTTGGAAGATAAGATGAACATGTATCCGCATCAGTTGTCGGGCGGCGAGCAGCAGCGCGTGGCCGTCGCAAGGTCGCTCGCGAACAACCCGGCCGTGGTCATTGCGGACGAGCCGACGGGAAATCTGGACCCAGAGACGTCATGGGACGTGATGCGCCTTTTTCAGCGGATCAACGATCTCGGCACGACCATCGTGATGGCGACACACAACCGGGAGATTGTCAACACGATGCGCAAGCGCGTCATCGCGATTGAGAATGGCGTGATCGTGCGAGACGAGGAGAAAGGGTATTACGGCTATGATGACTAGATGGCTGCGGCATGTGCGTGAAGGGTGCAAGAACGTCGTCCGCAACGGGTGGATGTCGTTTGCGGCATTGAGCGCCGTGATTGTGACCCTCGCGGTGCTCGGCTTTTCCCTGATTCTGACGTTCAATGTGCAACAAATGTCGAACAGTGTCACGGGGCAACTCGAGTTCAGTGCCTTCTTGAACGTGAACGCATCGGAGAAGCAGGGTGAGCAAGTGGCGCAGGAGATCCGCGCGTTGCCGGGCGTCGCGTCCGTGCAGGTGATCTCCAAGAACGAAGGGCTTCAGCAGATGAAACAAGAGTTGGGCCAGGAATTGAGCGACGTGCTGAACGCCTTCAAGCAAAACCCGCTGCCCATTCAGATTGTGGTGAAGCCGCAGGACCCGCATCAGATTGACCGGCTGGCGAAAGAAGTGAGCGAGATCCCGGGGGTCGCGGCCGTGCGCGATCCGCACAAGCTGGCGGCCGCCATCTTTCGCACGTTGGCCGTCGTGCGGGACATCGGCATCGTGTTTGTGGTGGGGCTCGTCATCACGTCGATGTTCCTCATCTCGAACACCATCCGAATGACCATTTTTCACCGCCGCAGAGAGATCGAGATCATGAAACTGGTCGGAGCGACCAACTGGTTCATCCGCTGGCCGTTCATCATTGAGGGCATGATCATCGGGCTCATTGGCAGCGTGATCCCGGTGGCCCTTCTCGTGTATGGTTACCGATCGCTCTACGTGAAGGCGAAGGGCGTGTTCAGTGGGCTGGCATTTCCACTCGTCCAGGCGAATCAGATCGAGGTCAAGCTTGCGGTGATTCTGATCGCCATGGGACTTTTGATCGGCATGTGGGGAGGCGTCATCACCGTCCGGCGCTTTCTCCGCGTCTAGCATGGCTTTCACCGCGGGTTAGGGAAAGGGATACGCTTGCATGCATGTGACGGCGAATGGCTGGTGGGCGCTCGTTGGCCTGTTGATCCTGAGCTTCGTGCTGAACCCGTATCACTATGTGGCGACAGGCTTCGTCGTATGGGACCTGGTGAGAAACGTGCGCCGAGAGCGCGTTTGGTTCGGCGTGCGTGTCACGCGAATCGGCAAGACACTCCTTCTCCGCTACGGCAGGGCGGTCGTGGTGGGGCTCGCGGCGAGCTTTGCACTGCTTGCGGTCGGGGCCCAGGTGACGATCTCGTCCGCGCTGTATGTGTTCGCCGTGTCGATTTTGCTCGGCGTGATCCGATCACGGATGGCTGCGGCGCCCATCGCCATCTCGGTCTCCGTCCTGCTGTCCTTGCTTGCGCGCGCGTACACAGGCGCTGTGCCCCCATCCGTTCTGCCGGTTTGGCGGGCCATCGTGGACATGCCGCAGGCGAACTGGATGGCGATTGCAGCGGCTGCTGCGCTGTGTGAAGCCGTGCTCGGCCTGTGGGGCACGCGCGATGCCATCCTGCCGGCGCTCGTCACCTCTCGGCGAGGCCGCCGGATGGGTGCAATGAAACTCCAGTTTGGCTATGTCGTTCCGGTGGCGGTGTGGATCACGCCGTTTACGCACGCGCAGATGGTGTTTGGCTCTGGCTGGCGCCCTTGGCACGTGGCTTCTGGGCAACCGGTTGCGTGGTTCGCGGTGCCGCTCGCGCTCGGCTGGCACGCGCTCTTGACCTCGCTGCCTGTCGAGCGCGCGCTCAACCACCTGCGCGCGTTCGACGTCCTTCGCGGGCTGATTTTCGCCGCGGGCTTTGCGGGCGCGTACCTCTGGCAACCCAAGGCCGTGCTCTTTGCGGCCGGCGCAGCCATCGCCCTGACGGAGCTCTTCCGAGTGGTCATCCGGCGCATGGATCGAGCTCTGGAGCCTCAATTTGCCCCTGACAGCCAGGGGCTTCGCGTGCTGTACGTGATCCGGGGATCGCTCGCCGAGCGACTCGGCATTCGGCCGGGAGAGCTCATCACGCACGTGAATCAGGCGCCCGTCCATACGGAGTACGACTTTCACTTCGCGCTGGAGCAGAATCCCGCGTATGCGCGTTTTCAGATCACGGATCGCCGTGGCGAGCCCCGGCTCGTATCGAGTCCTGTATACGAAGGCGAGCGGCACACGCTCGGCCTCATCTTCGTCCTGCCCGGAGAAGAGCCTGTGCTTCGTCTGAAGCGGCCGTTCGGATTTCTCGAGACGCTGTACCTGCGCGTACCCGGCGGCGCGGTGCGCGATGACACATCTCGCTCGTAGTAGAAGGAGGCGCTCGCATGGATTTTGCAACGGTATTCGGGTTGCTCCTCGGCATTGGCGGCCTTCTCGGGGGCTACATCCTTGACAAGGGAAACATCGCCGCGCTGATTCAGCCTTCCGCCATGATGATTGTGTTCGGCGGCACCCTTGGCGCGACGATGCTGTCAAGCCCTCTGAAGGTCTTCCTCTCGCTGCCGAAATACCTGCGGATTGCCTTCTTCGCGCCGAAGCGAGATCCGCGTGCGCAGATCGACCAATTGGTCGATCTCGCCGTCATGGCCCGCCGGGAGGGCATCTTGGCGCTCGAGGACCACGTCAATTCGTTCGACGACGCCTTTATGCGCAACGGGGTTCGGCTGATTGTGGACGGGATCGATCCGGAACTGGTCAAGGACATGTTGCAGACCGAGCTCGCGCACATCGAGGAGCGGCACGAGGTCGGAATTACCATGTTCGAAGCCGCCGGAGGATTCGCGCCGACCATGGGCATCATCGGCACGGTGATGGGGCTCGTGCACGTGCTCGGCAGTCTGAGCGACGTGAGTTCGCTCGGCCCTGAGATCGCGACCGCGTTCATTGCGACGCTCTACGGCGTCGCGAGTGCCAACATCTTTTGGCTCCCCGTCGCGAACAAGCTGCGGGCGCGATCGCAGGAGGAGATGCTCGAGCGGGAGATGACGCTCGAAGGCATCCTGTCGATTCAGGCTGGCGAGAACCCGAACGTGTTGAGGCAAAAGTTGTTGTCGTTCCTGGCGGCGTCGGATCGCGTGGAGAAGAAGGCGGGGGTCCAGAGTGGAGCGGCGCAAGAAGCCTAAGCACAAGCAGAACCACGAGCGTTGGCTGGTGACGTACTCCGATCTCATCACGCTTTTGCTCGTGTTTTTCGTCGTGATGTTCGCCATGTCGACCATTGACAAGACGCGCTTCGCGACCCTGGCCGAATCGCTCTATCAGGCCCTCCATCCGGGCCAGCAGATCCCCCTCAACATGGGCACGACGGCGCTCTTGGAAAGCGGCGATCAGAACAATGGCCAGCAGTTCCCCGACAACTTGCAGAACCCAAACAATCCGACCAACGCGACGACGCAGAACCAGCAGTCGAACGAGGACCTCACGGATGCGAAGCAACTCGACTTGTTGTATCGAGAGATCCAGCAATATATTGCGAACCATCATCTGACGGGCGAAGTCCAGGTGGTCGACGAGGCGCGCGGCGTGCAGATCACGATGCGAGATGTGGCGCTGTTCAATACGGGCCAGGCCGTCCTTTTGCCGAAGGCCAAGGCCATCATCGAAGGGCTGATCCCGTTTTTCAAACAGATCTCGAACGACATCGTCGTCGAGGGGTACACGGACACGCAGCCCATCAATACGCCCATCTATCCGTCCAACTGGGAGCTTTCTGCGGCGCGCGCCATGAGCGTGGTGCGCTTTTTGGCCGATCACGGCATCAACCCCACGCGGCTGGCGGGCATGGGCTACGGCCAATATCACCCCGTGGCGTCAAACGCCACGCCGGCAGGGCGCCAGGCCAATCGCCGCGTGAACATCGTCATCCTGCGCAAGATCTACGCGCCGGGGACCGCTCCAGCGCTTCCAACGAGTTGACGCCAGCGGCGAAGCGGTGGATACGGGCGTGCCGCCGTCTCGGCGTTCCGCGGTTTCGGATCGGGCGCCTGCGTGAATGGGGCGAGTCCCGCGGGCGGGGAATACGAACCCGCGTCCGCTTTGCAACCGCGGCTTCCGTTTTTTTATAATGAACGAGTGATCTCGGCTGGCGTGCATCGCAGGTTAAAGGGAACGTGTGTTCCCTTTTTCTCGTTTGGTGTGATAGAGTGAAGGTGTGTCCATCCCGGTCCGCAGGAAGCCAACGAAGGAGGAGGGCGAGGCATGTCCCAGCTACCTGGCAAGTTTGAGCTTGTGACGGACATGAAGCCTCAGGGCGATCAGCCTCAGGCTATCGAGGCGCTCGTCGATGGGGTGTACAGCGGCCTCCGTCATCAGACGCTGCTTGGCGTGACGGGATCGGGCAAGACGTTCACCATGGCCAACATCATCGCGGAGGTCAACCGCCCGACGCTGGTCATCGCGCACAACAAGACGCTCGCCGCACAATTGGCGGCCGAGTTTCGCGCGTTCTTTCCCAACAACGCCGTGGAGTATTTCGTCAGCTACTACGACTACTATCAGCCGGAGGCGTACATCCCGTCGACGGACACGTATATCGAGAAGGACGCCAAAATTAACGATGAGATCGACAAGCTACGCCACTCGGCCACGGCGGCCATTCTGGAGCGGAACGACGTGCTGGTGGTCGCAAGCGTATCCGCCATCTACGGCCTCGGCAACCCTGAAGAGTATCGGCACCACGTGCTGTCGCTGCGGGTCGGGGCGGTGATGGACCGAAACCAGATGCTTCGCAAGCTGGTCGACATGCAATACACCCGCAACGACGTGAACTTCACGCGCGGCACGTTCAGAGTGCGCGGCGACGTGGTTGAGATTTTCCCGGCGTCTCGCGACGAGAATGCCATTCGCGTCGAACTGTTCGGCGACGAGATCGACCGAATCTCGGAGATCAATGTGCTGACGGGTGAGGTGGTCGCGCGAAGGTCCCACTTCAGCGTGTTTCCTGCGTCGCACTATGTCACCTCGCGCGAGCGGCTGGAGAGGGCCATCGAGCGGATCCGCGCCGAGTTGGAGGAGCGGCTCGCGGAACTGCGCGCGCAGGGCAAACTGCTTGAGGCGCAGCGGCTCGAGCAGCGGACGAACTACGACATCGAAATGATGCTCGAGATGGGATTTTGTTCGGGGATCGAGAACTATTCGCGGCACCTGGAGGGCCGCGAAGCTGGCGAGCCTCCGTACACACTGCTCGACTATTTTCCGCCGGGCTTTCTGACGTTCATCGACGAGTCGCACGTCACCCTTCCGCAGTTGCGCGGCATGTATAACGGCGATCGCAGCCGCAAGCAGACGCTCATCGAGCATGGGTTCCGCCTGCCTTCGGCTGCGGACAACCGGCCGCTCAAGTTCGAGGAGTTCGAGCGGGCCGTGGGTCAGTGCATTTACGTCAGCGCCACGCCCGGGCCGTACGAGCAACGGCATCAGCAGCGCATTGTCGAACAAATCATCCGCCCGACGGGGCTTGTGGATCCGGAGATTCACGTGCGGCCCGTCAAAGGCCAGATTGACGATCTCGTCGGCGAGATCCGCGAGCGCATCCGGAGGGACGAGCGGGTTCTCGTGACGACCCTGACGAAGAAGATGGCCGAAGACCTCACCGATTATCTGAAGGAGCTCGGCATCAAGGTGCGCTACCTTCACTCGGACATCAAGACCATCGAGCGCATGGTGATTTTGCGCGATCTCCGGCGCGGCGTGTTCGACGTGCTCGTGGGCATCAACCTCTTGCGAGAGGGGCTGGATCTGCCGGAGGTCTCGCTCGTCGCCATTCTGGACGCCGATAAGGAAGGGTTTCTCCGGTCGCACACGTCGCTCATTCAGACCATCGGCCGCGCCGCGCGCAACGCGAACGGCACGGTGATTATGTACGCCGACACTATCACCGAGTCCATGCGCATCGCCATCGAGGAGACGGAACGAAGGCGGCAAAAGCAAATCGCATACAACCGCGAACACGGCATCACGCCGCAGACCGTCCGCAAGGCGGTCCGAGACGTGATCGAATCCACCAAGGTGGCGGAGTCGGAGGAGGACTACGTGGCCGTGGCGGAGAAGGCGCAAAAACTGTCGGGCCGCGAGCGCAAGGAGCTCATCGCCAAGCTGGAGCAGGAGATGAAGGCGGCCGCGAAGGCCCTGGAGTTCGAGCGCGCCGCGGAACTGCGGGACATGATCATGGAACTCATGGACGCGTCGTGAGGCGCGAAGGAAGAAGGAAACGGCATGCCACAGGATTACATCCACGTGCGCGGGGCTCGCGTGCACAACTTGAAGAATATCGACGTCAAGATTCCGCGCGACAAGTTCGTCGTCGTCACCGGCCTGAGCGGCTCCGGCAAGTCGTCGCTCGCCTTTGACACCATCTACGCGGAGGGCCAGCGGCGGTACGTGGAGTCGCTTTCGGCGTATGCCCGCCAGTTCCTGGGCCAGATGGATAAGCCGGACGTCGACGGCATCGACGGCCTGTCTCCCGCCATTTCCATTGACCAAAAGACGACGAGCCGCAATCCGCGATCGACGGTCGGCACGGTGACGGAGATCTACGACTACCTTCGGCTTCTCTTCGCCCGGGTGGGACAGCCTTTCTGCCCCAATTGCGGCATCCCGATTCAGTCCCAGACCATCGAGCAGATGGTCGATCGCGTCCTTCAGCTCCCGGAGCGGACAAGACTGCAGGTGCTGGCTCCGGTGGTGCGCGGGCGAAAAGGCGAGCACCAACGGGTGTTCGAACAAATGCGGAAGATGGGCTTCGTCCGCGTGCGCGTCGACGGCGAGGTGCGCGATCTCGACGAGGACATCCAGCTTGAAAAGAATCGCAAGCACACCATCGAGGCCGTCGTGGACCGGCTCGTCGTGCGGGACGACATCGCGAGCCGGCTCGCGGATTCGCTGGAGACGGCGCTCGGCCTGTCGGGCGGGATTGTCGTGATCGACGTGATGGACGGCGAGGAGATGCTGTTCAGCCAAAACGCCGCGTGTCCGCACTGCGGTTTTCAGGTCGACGAGTTGGCGCCGCGCATGTTCTCGTTCAACAGCCCATTCGGCGCGTGCGAGACGTGCACAGGTCTGGGCGTCAACCTGGAAGTGGACGAGCAGCTCGTCATCCCCAACCCGTCGCTGACCATCGAAGAGGGCGCCATCGCGCCCTGGAGCGGCTCGTTCTCCAATTATTATCCGGAGTTGTTGCGGGCGGCGTGCAGGGCGTTCGGCATTCCGACGGACGTGCCCATCGCGGAGCTGCCAGAGGAGGCCGTGCAGCTCCTCCTGCGCGGCAATGGGCAGCTCGTTCGCTTCTCGTATGAGAACGACTTCGGCCAGCACAAGACCGCCCACATCCCGTTCGAGGGGGTCATCCCCAATCTGGAGCGCCGCTACCGCGAGTCGACGTCCGAGTCCATCCGCGAGTTCATCGAATCGTTTATGAGCGCGAAACCTTGTCCCGCCTGCCACGGCCGGCGCCTCAAGCCGCAAAGCCTGGCTGTGCTGGTTGGCGGGAAAAACATCGCGGAGGTCACGGAGATGACGGTCGGCGAGGCGCTCGAGTTCTTCCAGAGCCTCGAGCTCTCTGCGAAGGAGATGCACATCGCCCGCCAGATCTTAAGGGAGATTGAGAGCCGGCTCGGATTTTTGCGGGATGTGGGCCTCGACTACCTGACGCTGGCGAGATCGGCCGGCACGCTGTCGGGCGGCGAGGCGCAGCGGATTCGGTTGGCGACGCAGCTCGGCTCGTCGCTCATGGGCGTGCTGTATATCCTCGACGAGCCGAGCATCGGCCTTCACCAGCGGGACAACGAGCGACTCATTCGCACGCTCGAGCACATGCGCGATCTCGGCAACACCCTCATCGTCGTGGAACACGACGAGGACACCATGCGAGCGGCCGACTACATCCTCGACATGGGCCCAGGCGCGGGCATTCACGGCGGCGAGGTGGTGGCGCAGGGGACGCCGGACGAGATCATGCGGAATCCGGCGTCGCTCACGGGGCAGTACCTGTCTGGGGAGCGCTTCATCCCGGTGCCTGAGAAGCGGCGGCAGCCGGACGGCCGCTGGCTCGAGGTGCGCGGCGCGCGAGAGAACAATCTGAAGAACATCGACGTCCGCATTCCCATCGGGCTCTTCACGTGCGTCACCGGCGTCTCCGGCTCGGGCAAGTCGACGCTGGTGAACGAGATCGTGCACAAGGCCCTGGCGCGGGACCTGAACCGCGCGCGCGTCAAGCCGGGCGATCACGACGCCATCCTCGGGCTCGAGCACCTCGACAAGGTGGTCGATATTGACCAGTCACCGATTGGGCGCACACCGCGGTCGAACCCAGCCACGTACACGGGCGTGTTCGACGACATCCGCGATCTGTTTGCCGCCACGAACGAGGCGAAGATGCGCGGGTACAAAAAAGGTCGCTTCTCCTTCAACGTGCGCGGCGGCCGCTGCGAGGCTTGCAAGGGCGACGGGATCATCAAAATTGAGATGCACTTCCTTCCCGACGTGTACGTGCCCTGCGAGGTGTGCAAGGGCAAGCGGTACAATCGGGAGACGCTCGAGGTCACCTTCAAGGGCAAGAACATCGCGGACGTGCTTGACATGACTGTGGAGGACGCGTGCGCCTTCTTCGAGCACATCCCGCGGATCCGCCGGCGCCTGCAGACCTTGGTCGACGTGGGGCTCGGGTACATCAAGCTGGGCCAGCCGGCCACGACGCTGTCGGGCGGCGAGGCGCAGCGGGTGAAGCTGGCGTCGGAGCTCCACCGGCGATCGAACGGCCGCACGCTGTACATTCTCGACGAGCCGACCACGGGGCTGCACGTGGCCGACATTGAGCGGCTCTTGACGGTCCTTCACCGCCTGGTCGAGAATGGGGATACGGTGCTCGTGATTGAGCACAACCTGGATGTTATCAAGACGGCGGACTATCTTATCGATCTCGGCCCGGAGGGCGGCAGCCGCGGCGGGCAGGTCGTGGCGGCCGGCACGCCGGAGGAAGTCTGCCGCAACCCGCAGTCGCACACCGGGCGGTTTCTCGGTCCCATTTTGGAGCGGGACCGCGCCCGGATGGCCGCGCGCCGAGCACTGGACCTCGAGGCGGCTCGCGACTGAGCGCCGGGAAGGGAGGATGGGGCCGTGGCCAATCCGCGAGGCGTGAGCGTCAGGCAACTCGTGCGCGATCTCGACCTGCACGTGTTCAACGAGGACGCGGATCTGGACCGCGTCATCTACACGCGCGATATCAATCGCCCGGGGCTGGCGCTCGCGGGATACCTGCGCTATCATCCGGCGGAGCGCGTGCAGATCTTAGGGAGAACCGAACTGTCCTTTTTGCGCGGGCTCAACGAGAAAGAACGGGCCCTGCGGGCGTTTGCGTTCTGTTCATATCAGCAGACGCCGTGCATCATCATCACGCGCGGTGACACGCCGCCGCCGGTCTTGCTGGAGGAAGCCGCTTCTCGACGCATTCCGGTTCTCGGAACGCCCATGGTGACGACGCGCTTGACGGCGCGCATCTCGAACTATCTCGAGGACAAGCTGGCGCCCGAAACCTTGCAGCACGGCGTGCTGGTCGATGTGTACGGCATTGGCATTCTCATCATCGGCTCGAGCGGGATCGGCAAAAGCGAGACGGGGCTCGAGCTCATCAAGCGGGGCCATCGTCTTGTCGCCGACGACGCCGTCGTGATTCGGCAGATCTCCGACGACTATCTCGTCGGCAGCGCACCGCCGTTGTTGCAGAACCTGATTGAGATCCGCGGCCTTGGCGTCCTGAACGCCATGACCCTGTTTGGCGCGGGGGCCGTGCGGACGCACAAGCGCATCTCGATGGTCGTGCACCTCGAGGCGTGGCGCGATAACCACGCGTACGATCGCCTCGGCATCGAAACGGAGACCATGAAGATCCTGGACATCGAGCTGCCGAAGGTGACGGTCCCGGTGCGGCCCGGTCGCAACCTGGCGGTCATCGTGGAGGTGGCCGCCATGAACTTCCGGCTCAAGGGCATGGGGCTTGACGCGGCGAAGCAGTTCGCGGCGGAGCTGGAGCAGATGATTGCGGCGCAGTCCGAGGGAAGCGCTTGAGAACGAACGGGTGACCGGCGCGGCAAACGGGCCCCGGCGGCGCACGCAGGGTGCAAAGCGAAAGCGGCGGAATGTCCGCCGCTTTCACATTTCCTCCGGCGCCTCGATGCCGAGGAGGAAGAGGGACTTGGCGAGCGCCTCGCGCACGGCCCGCGTGAGGGCAAGCCTCGATGTCCGCGCCGGCTCGTCCGCTTGGAGAATGGGATGGTCGTGATAAAAGCGGTTGAAGGCGTGGCACATCTGAAGGGCATACCGGGCCATCACGGACGGATCGTACGCATCGACAGCGCGTTCCAAGGACTCGTTGGCCTGCGCGAGCAGGAAGACGAGCGCCCATTCCGCGTCATCCGGCGCGTAGTCCGGGGACCAAGCGAGCGCGTCCGCGCCGGCCTTGCGCAACACACTCGACGCGCGAGCGTGCGTGTACTGCACGTAGGGGCCGGTCTCGCCGTCAAAGTTGAGCACGTCCTCGTAACGGAAGTCCACCTCGTGGATCCGGTACGTCTTGAGATCGTTGAAGATCACGGCGCCCACGCCCACTTGGCGAGCGATGACGTCCTTGTTCTCCAGCCCAGGGTTCTTTTCCTCGATGATGGCCCGCGCTTCCTCGATGGCCTTCTGCAAGACGTCTTCGAGATAGACCACATGTCCGCGCCGCGTCGACAAGCGCTGGCCGTTGAATTTCATCAGCCCAAATTGGACGTGCACGCAGTTGTTCGCGTAGTCGCGCCCCATGAGCTCGAGCACCTTGAACACCTGTTCAAAGTGCAGCTTTTGTTCTGCGCCCACGACATACAGGAGCGTGTCCGCGCCGAACGCCTTGTGCCGGTAATCAGCGGCGGCGAGATCGCGCGTGGCGTAGATGGACGTGCCGTCCGATTTGACGATGATGCAGGGCGGCATGCCGTACGCGGACAAGTCGACCACTTCCGCGCCCTGGTCTTCGACCAAAAGGCCCTTCTCCCGCAATTCCTGCACAATCGCGTCCATCTTGTCGTTGTAGAAGCTCTCACCGATGTAATGCTCGAATTCCACGCCGAGCAGTTGGTACACCTGTTTAAAGGCGCGCAGGCTTTCGTCGATGAACCAGCGCCACAGCCGCGTGGCCTCCGGATCGCCCTCTTCCAACCTCTTGAACCACAGCCGCCCCTCGTCCTCGAGTTCCGGCGCCGACTCCGCTTCCTGGTGAAACCGGACGTAAAGGCGGAACAGCTCCTTGACCGGGTCCTTGCGCACTTCCTCCTCGCTACCCCACTTGAGGTACGCCGCAATCACCTTGCCAAACTGCGTGCCCCAGTCTCCTAGGTGGTTGACGCCTTCCACTCTCCACCCGTCCTCGCGCATCATCCGTTTGAGCGCGTGGCCGATGATGGTCGAGCGCAGATGTCCGACGCCAAACGGCTTGGCAATGTTTGGAGACGAATAGTCGATCACGGCCGTTCGCCCGCGCCCCCGCTCCGACGAGAACAGGTCGTGGACGGACGCGATGGCCTGTTCGATCACGCTCTGTGCGAACGGGGCCCGCGCGAGTCGAATGTTCAGAAACCCTTTCTCGGCTTGAGCGCTCTCCACGCCGTCGACCTGCCGCACGCGCTCGGCGAGCTCCTCCGCAATCTGCACGGGGTTTTTTCGCATCTCCCGCGCGAACGGAAAGCAGGGCAGGGCGAGATCGCCAAGGGCCGGATTGGGCGGATACTCGAGCATCCGGGCCACGTCATCGACCGGCCGCGCGACGGCGTCTGCAATCGCATGTGCGATAGCACGTTTGATGGATCTCACGTTCATCCCCCTGTACAGTCCTCCAAAAGCGTCTATTCATTATAGCATGGACAAATTTCTTGAGGAACTTCGCCATTTCTGGCTGTTGAGCGTCAGTGATATTGTCACCGTGAGATTCGTCCGTGAAAATGTCATGTATGAGCAAGGAGTATCTTGTGATGCGGCAGGAAGAAGCTCGGCGTCTCACGGTCATTTCGAAATTGA
>Ga0167615_1000323_pt1 | contig 14937 bp, 3 predicted proteins | sample BED_Mat_host_9_1_FD_111800 | JGI IMG/M metagenome (GOLD analysis project Ga0167615, IMG submission 111800) | Extremophilic microbial mat communities from Yellowstone National Park, USA - BED_Mat_host_9_15 (v2) (version 2) | ecosystem: Environmental > Aquatic > Thermal springs > Hot (42-90C) >... | reverse complement strand
CCACAGAAAAACACCCCCCATACAAAAAACTTAAATCGTTGAAGAGATATAGATAAACGTCCAGTATCCTAAAATGAGGAATTGAAAGTGTGTCTGTGTACCTCTCCATTGATGGGGTGTATAGGTATCCTAAAATGAGGAATTGAAAGAAGGATAATAGGTGGTTGTGGTTAATTGTTGCGTTTGGTATCCTAAAATGAGGAATTGAAAGAGTTACGAGCACGCATCACCAAAGCCCGAATAGAACCGTGTATCCTAAAATGAGGAATTGAAAGTTCACCAGACCCACCTTCGACGCCACCCAGTTCAACGTATCCTAAAATGAGGAATTGAAAGTTAACCAGTAACTCGAACTTCTCTTCTAACTTTGAAAGTCTAGTATCCTAAAATGAGGAATTGAAAGGTAAGAGCGTTCTGAGCTATGAAGGTGTTAGACGAGCTAGTATCCTAAAATGAGGAATTGAAAGTGTATCCCCTTCAGGGTGTCCACCACCTCAGCGGCGCTACCCCGTATCCTAAAATGAGGAATTGAAAGATTGCCACTACGATTACCAGCACCACGACACCCAGTATCCTAAAATGAGGAATTGAAAGATACTTATAAGAGAATACTCCATTGAGTATTTCCGCGTATCCTAAAATGAGGAATTGAAAGTATAAATCGACGGTAAAGTAGTCTTGTATTTTCCTACTTGTATCCTAAAATGAGGAATTGAAAGTTAGATATAGGCGAAGGAAACTTCTGATAAAAGAACTTAGTATCCTAAAATGAGGAATTGAAAGAATCAGGATGCTGAGACGCATTAGCCCAATTACCATCCAGTATCCTAAAATGAGGAATTGAAAGTTTTTTAAGTGTGTCTCTGTTTTTGAGGTGGGGTTAAGTATCCTAAAATGAGGAATTGAAAGAGGATATCGCCTACGAATACGAGTAAGCAAAGAATTCCAACGCGTATCCTAAAATGAGGAATTGAAAGTTAAACGCTTCAGTGTCGAACCCCCGAAACTCCACGATTGTATCCTAAAATGAGGAATTGAAAGATCAATCAACCAATTCAAAGCATTAATAACAAGATTAACTAAGTATCCTAAAATGAGGAATTGAAAGTAATTATTATTTTAACTACCCCAGCACGTGGAAGCGTGATGTATCCTAAAATGAGGAATTGAAAGCTGTTTTGGTTATTTTGTATTCAGCTGAACTTTGGGATACGGTATCCTAAAATGAGGAATTGAAAGTTATCGGCGATAGGTAGTGATGTTGGCTCCTTCGTTAGTGGTATCCTAAAATGAGGAATTGAAAGCGAATACGTGTTCCAGCGTAGGGTGGCCCCCGACGGGGATAGTATCCTAAAATGAGGAATTGAAAGAGCGCTGGGCGCATTCGACGAGACCGCGGTCATCACCCTCCAGTATCCTAAAATGAGGAATTGAAAGTGTGGTAGTGCTATTGGGTCGTGGTCGTTGCTAGTTATGGTATCCTAAAATGAGGAATTGAAAGCTGCGCCGAGCCTCCAGGCTGCTCCGTCATGCCACGTATCCTAAAATGAGGAATTGAAAGGGGTAACCTTCTTTCAAGGTTCCCCGCACTCAACCAGTATCCTAAAATGAGGAATTGAAAGCAACACCATATTAGCATATTTATCTATTTCGGAGTGACCCGTATCCTAAAATGAGGAATTGAAAGGTGAACCTAGCCATCGCTGGAGAATACTTGTTTTCAAAGAGTATCCTAAAATGAGGAATTGAAAGTGAATATATCATCTCCCCTTCCCTTTTCAAGTTTTCGTATCCTAAAATGAGGAATTGAAAGTGGGACTTTGCTACTTCATAAACCGAATACGTCTTCCCAGGTATCCTAAAATGAGGAATTGAAAGGTAACGGTTAAAGGCGTCAAAATCATATACGTACCATCCTGTATCCTAAAATGAGGAATTGAAAGCCTTCGTCGACAAGTGGGTGTCAAGGTACAGGGACTGTATCCTAAAATGAGGAATTGAAAGCCACACAGGGTGTACGTCGAGGTGTTCGGTGGTGGGGGTATCCTAAAATGAGGAATTGAAAGTTTCTATAATGCGAGCCAAAGCAGGTATGAAGCCCAGTATCCTAAAATGAGGAATTGAAAGATTCGCTATTTCACAGCTAACTTCGCTTGAAGACGCACAGGTATCCTAAAATGAGGAATTGAAAGCGAATTCACCTAAAGCGTTACTAGTAGTATCAGGCTTAGGTATCCTAAAATGAGGAATTGAAAGATATGGTAAACGTAGGTTACACCGGGAACGTTGTAATACGTATCCTAAAATGAGGAATTGAAAGTTGAAACACTTGTTTTAAATACATACACGAAAATATCGGTATCCTAAAATGAGGAATTGAAAGCCACATACATGGTCGCAGGTATAACACACTACGTGTGTATCCTAAAATGAGGAATTGAAAGCGTAATCACCCCAGAGCAGGCGCGTGCATGGTACGGGTATCCTAAAATGAGGAATTGAAAGTTCACTGTAAGCGTCAGACACAATGAAACAATTAGTGCGGTATCCTAAAATGAGGAATTGAAAGAGTTGGCGCTGTTAGCCTCACCATGATGGTGAGTTGGTATCCTAAAATGAGGAATTGAAAGGAGAGCGTCGAGACCCCTAAGCTTAGTCTGTATCACTTGTATCCTAAAATGAGGAATTGAAAGGAACCTCTCTTCCTCATAGGCTATGAAGTTTTCAATGAGTATCCTAAAATGAGGAATTGAAAGTATCACTTACATAGACGATTGCCCCAGCACTATTATCAGTATCCTAAAATGAGGAATTGAAAGCGGGTTCCATCCCATGGGTGGCTCGCATAAGCAACTGTATCCTAAAATGAGGAATTGAAAGTTCAACACGTTTAACCCCTAGTTTAGCCACCGCATCCTGTATCCTAAAATGAGGAATTGAAAGTATATTGAAACGAGGTTCGCGGCGAGTATGACCCCAATCCGTATCCTAAAATGAGGAATTGAAAGAAAAGCTGAATCAAATCATGCGCGCGATAGCGCGCGTGTATCCTAAAATGAGGAATTGAAAGTAATAATCATGACTCGCACAATTTCGATGGGTTTCATTTGTATCCTAAAATGAGGAATTGAAAGATGCCGGGGGGCGAAACCCAATCCTTTTTTTTAGGGTCGTATCCTAAAATGAGGAATTGAAAGTCATGGCAATCTAAGCTATCATATACTAGCTTATAGTATCCTAAAATGAGGAATTGAAAGAGAGGAGTGATGAAAAATGGAGCAGACTTCAGTTAGTATCCTAAAATGAGGAATTGAAAGGATAGCCAGGGCCACACTGGGGTGTTGACCACGTATGTATCCTAAAATGAGGAATTGAAAGTCTGTCGTAAACTGTCATTAATCACGCTCGATGATATTTTGTATCCTAAAATGAGGAATTGAAAGGCACATAGCACCGCAGGGGAAGGTGTTACCACTGCTGTATCCTAAAATGAGGAATTGAAAGTTAATAGGGGAGAAGATGGCGCTTGCAACAGCGATATGTATCCTAAAATGAGGAATTGAAAGAATTCAGCTGTGAGCTTACAATCTTGAACACAATACTTTGTATCCTAAAATGAGGAATTGAAAGCGATTATCTTCCCAACCTGATACGTCGTTATCTCCCTGTATCCTAAAATGAGGAATTGAAAGCTACGCGGTGTGGGGGAGGCAACTCACCATACGGGTGAGTATCCTAAAATGAGGAATTGAAAGCTAAGTTCGCTATTGCAACTTTCGACGACGGTAGGTATCCTAAAATGAGGAATTGAAAGCCTACATATACACTGTGGTGGCAGATGGCTACATACCCGTATCCTAAAATGAGGAATTGAAAGGAGCTATGGCAAGGACAGTCGCACACTACTTGGGGGTATCCTAAAATGAGGAATTGAAAGAAACGAAAACCTTAGTGAAAGAACCACACTTATAACACTGTATCCTAAAATGAGGAATTGAAAGCCTTCTCGACTGTTTTTTCCCACTCTTCTTTTGTCATAGGTATCCTAAAATGAGGAATTGAAAGAGATGAATTTAACAATAACAATAACAAACCCTAACGGTATCCTAAAATGAGGAATTGAAAGGTTAGAGCGTTCTGAGCTATAAACGTGTTAGACGGTATCCTAAAATGAGGAATTGAAAGAATAGCATGACCCAACTCTCCCCCGTTTTTTCATACGTATCCTAAAATGAGGAATTGAAAGTGTCTTTCCTAACCTTTAATATTTGTTTGTTAGGTAGTATCCTAAAATGAGGAATTGAAAGGTGGTTATGAAGCCCACAGTGTTACCCAACTCTTTCTCGTATCCTAAAATGAGGAATTGAAAGTTTCGCTCACCCAATCCTCTCACGCGTGCCTATCAGCGCGTATCCTAAAATGAGGAATTGAAAGATTATCACCTCTAACCCTTTTTCCTCCTAAGCTTACTTGTATCCTAAAATGAGGAATTGAAAGTATACGATGACCCACGCACACATCCGCGGTATGTGTTGTATCCTAAAATGAGGAATTGAAAGTTTATTACGCTTAAATTCCCTTTTTTCCCGTTTTTTGTATCCTAAAATGAGGAATTGAAAGGTATAAAGTATACCCCATAATTCAGCTTAATATAGTGTATCCTAAAATGAGGAATTGAAAGGAGGAAACTTGCTTATATCGGTTATACCCGCCACTTGTATCCTAAAATGAGGAATTGAAAGCCGCCTTTCTCCTCGGGTTGGAGGAGGCCAGCGTCCCTCGTATCCTAAAATGAGGAATTGAAAGTCTCCCTGTACTCACCCAAAGTGCGTGGAAGCCCCACGTATCCTAAAATGAGGAATTGAAAGACACCACGTGGAGGTGACACCTATCGTGGGGCGTGTATCCTAAAATGAGGAATTGAAAGACCCGCTACTCCCTGCCGAACCAGGCTCAAGCACCCCTGTATCCTAAAATGAGGAATTGAAAGACACCCTGATACACCTCTCCCCCTCTAACTCCTCTTCTCGTATCCTAAAATGAGGAATTGAAAGTAAATGAAAGGGACGGTGGAGATAAACCAGCACGCTACAGTATCCTAAAATGAGGAATTGAAAGTTTCTTTTCATACCCCCACAGGCGCCGCCTCCACGGGGCGGGTATCCTAAAATGAGGAATTGAAAGTCACCGATGAGTTTCTCCACGAGTGGTGTGGGGTCCCCCTGTATCCTAAAATGAGGAATTGAAAGACGAAGAACGCCCGCACAATGCGTGCGCCCAACCGCTTTTTGTATCCTAAAATGAGGAATTGAAAGATCGAGCTTATCGGCGCAGGGCTTCAAATCACTGGTATCCTAAAATGAGGAATTGAAAGCGCATTTATCCAGTAGTTTGCAAGGAATATTTTGACGGTATCCTAAAATGAGGAATTGAAAGAAACCCATAAAGCAGATACCACTCATTTATGGTCGAATATGTATCCTAAAATGAGGAATTGAAAGACCCCTCCAGCGCTTAGGTGGGTTCACTAATGGTTAAGGTATCCTAAAATGAGGAATTGAAAGCATCCCCGAATACGTGTTCAACACTAGTTACAAAGTGGTATCCTAAAATGAGGAATTGAAAGCAGCGTAGGGCACCCTCGTCGGGAGACCAGCAGCCCTGTATCCTAAAATGAGGAATTGAAAGTTCCTATGAGCCACATGGGTTGTCTCACTCTGAGCTGACACGTATCCTAAAATGAGGAATTGAAAGGTGGGTCGACCTCTGGAGGCTTATCACCGAGTTAGTATCCTAAAATGAGGAATTGAAAGACATCACTAAACGTTAGTGAATGCTCTGGTAAGAGCTTAGTATCCTAAAATGAGGAATTGAAAGTATATATTTTTATCTCCATTTATTTTTTAAATGTTCAAGTATCCTAAAATGAGGAATTGAAAGTTTATACCGCTTCAACCACCTAACTTAGTATTAGTTCCGTATCCTAAAATGAGGAATTGAAAGGTATCAGTTATTGATGGTTTAGCTGTGCCTGACCCAACAAGTATCCTAAAATGAGGAATTGAAAGTTCTACCGCCGCGCGCCCCGTGTTCCCCTTTTTTCGTATCCTAAAATGAGGAATTGAAAGCTCTGGCGTTATCATACCTAGCCATTTTCTTGTTTATGTATCCTAAAATGAGGAATTGAAAGTTTTCCAACACGTAGCTAACCCAAGACCCGTAATTCACCGTATCCTAAAATGAGGAATTGAAAGCACAGCGAAGAGCTCTTTATTTTTTTTTGGCTCTTCGTATCCTAAAATGAGGAATTGAAAGGTAATCGGTCGCACCCACTCCCCACAGTAGCTTTTACCGGTATCCTAAAATGAGGAATTGAAAGCTGAAAGCGATTCGGGCTGAGCCTCGACGGGTTGGGTATCCTAAAATGAGGAATTGAAAGTCAGAATCACATCAAGTATTCGAGCATCTCAGCCAAACGGTATCCTAAAATGAGGAATTGAAAGAGTAGTAACTAAAAGATTAGCTAATTCACCCAAAGTATCCTAAAATGAGGAATTGAAAGCCGTGCACCCAACTCTGCCCTTGCCTCTCTCCCCGGTATCCTAAAATGAGGAATTGAAAGGTATTGCGTGCCAACTGATAGGTTAAGTATGACTAGTATCCTAAAATGAGGAATTGAAAGCTTATGAGTGCGCAGGTCATCCATAATCATCTTCATCGGTATCCTAAAATGAGGAATTGAAAGCACGTTGATGACGTTGCACAGCGTAAGCATCTTCTGAGTATCCTAAAATGAGGAATTGAAAGTTATGGACGCCGAGAGCATCCTGCAATTCTTGAACAGGTATCCTAAAATGAGGAATTGAAAGAATACGTCATGGGGGAAATCACGAAAGACGAGTTCGCGTATCCTAAAATGAGGAATTGAAAGTTGCACACTTTCAATCTTTCTGAGCTTCCTACCACATCTGTATCCTAAAATGAGGAATTGAAAGTATTATGCTTAGTATTTCTTCTATGACAGTAAAATCGTATCCTAAAATGAGGAATTGAAAGCTATTCGTGGTGAATTCGAGTGGTCTCGTTGGTTTTGCGGTATCCTAAAATGAGGAATTGAAAGACATGTAGGATGGGTTGGTACGCATAGCCATTTTTACTCGTATCCTAAAATGAGGAATTGAAAGTGTGGGTGAGGGGGTGGTGGCGCCCGTGTTAAGAGGCGTATCCTAAAATGAGGAATTGAAAGTAGATGTGGATGCACTAGTTGAGAACGCACCACTACCGTATCCTAAAATGAGGAATTGAAAGATAAACATTAATGCTTTTTCAAATACGCTTACGACTGCGAGTATCCTAAAATGAGGAATTGAAAGTTGACGACCTAGCTATCACAGAAGTATTATGAACCGCGTATCCTAAAATGAGGAATTGAAAGTCGCCTGGCTGGCTCGCATGCTGAATATGGGCTTCACTTGTATCCTAAAATGAGGAATTGAAAGTGGAATGTGACGATTACATCTCCAGCATGCACATTTAGTATCCTAAAATGAGGAATTGAAAGGTTACATATTCGACTATTTGCTCCTTCACTTCCCGCACTGGTATCCTAAAATGAGGAATTGAAAGACTACGCGCTGCGCACCGCGGGCGGCGAGACACACTAGTATCCTAAAATGAGGAATTGAAAGCCCTCCTCCAATTTAGGGTGGAACACCCATGTATCAAGTATCCTAAAATGAGGAATTGAAAGGTTTCTCTTACCACTGACTCGTCGGGTACAGCCACATAGTATCCTAAAATGAGGAATTGAAAGCTACTACCCTGAAGGCTCCCTGACCTATTGCCGTGAGTGGTATCCTAAAATGAGGAATTGAAAGCATAGAGTAGGTGGTCGAGGATGGCTGAAAAATCCAGTAAGTATCCTAAAATGAGGAATTGAAAGCAGGACACGGCGCCACCTTCTAAACCCTATATAATCGGTATCCTAAAATGAGGAATTGAAAGAACACTGATGCACCACTCGATATTATCCCCACAGTATGTATCCTAAAATGAGGAATTGAAAGTTTACTACGTGTCATAGTGCTACTGTGTCCACCTCTCGTATCCTAAAATGAGGAATTGAAAGTAGCCATACTGGTGGGTATAACCGCAGTGATGCAGTTAGGTATCCTAAAATGAGGAATTGAAAGAGAAGCATACGTCTTACCTGAACCACGCATACCAAAGATAACGTATCCTAAAATGAGGAATTGAAAGAGGCCCTCGGCGCACGCGTCGTTGCATACACATATGAAAGTATCCTAAAATGAGGAATTGAAAGAGGTGTGGCTGAAGCGCTTGAGAGGAGGGTGGAGGTATCCTAAAATGAGGAATTGAAAGACCACGTTGGAGGCGGAGACATATACGTGTACTTAATGGTATCCTAAAATGAGGAATTGAAAGAACTCTATGTAATACCGTTGGGGGGTGAGAGAAGGGTATCCTAAAATGAGGAATTGAAAGACACTATACCACTCGTGAAGGTCAAAAAGCTACAAGCTGGTATCCTAAAATGAGGAATTGAAAGTCTATTTCCTGCCAAATACTGCGAAACACTTTGTAGTCTCGTATCCTAAAATGAGGAATTGAAAGGCACATGGCGCCACAGCTGTACGGCTCACCGCCGACGTGTATCCTAAAATGAGGAATTGAAAGACACCCTCCACCTTAATCGAATAACTACCATTAGCGCCACGTATCCTAAAATGAGGAATTGAAAGCTTGAACCCGTTGGTGAACCACTTGTAACCTGTGAGTATCCTAAAATGAGGAATTGAAAGATGTTGGTATTCGGGGAAAGGTTGTTTGCGGACATGTTTTGGTATCCTAAAATGAGGAATTGAAAGCTCATAATCTTCAGCTAACTTCTTCTCTTCTTCCAAGTATCCTAAAATGAGGAATTGAAAGCGCGCTTCGGCTCGCATCGCAACGGCGGGTTCCATCTCGTATCCTAAAATGAGGAATTGAAAGGCACTTGTTTCATTTCGTCCTCGCTTAACACCTTACCCTGTATCCTAAAATGAGGAATTGAAAGTATCAAAGTTCAGAAGCATTGGAATTCTCTCTTAACTCGTGTATCCTAAATGAGGAATTGAAAGTCAACTCCGAGCTTGCATTAATAGTCGCGGAAGCTTTCAAGTATCCTAAAATGAGGAATTGAAAGTTGTTCAGGTTGAAGAGGTCGTACTCGGGTGGCTCAGTATCCTAAAATGAGGAATTGAAAGCTATAAACTTCGGCAGGATACTTAGAATCACTAGACGTGTATCCTAAAATGAGGAATTGAAAGAACTTGAGCGCTTGAAAACAGTTGTGTCTGAGAAAATCCAGTATCCTAAAATGAGGAATTGAAAGTGGTCAATGGCTAGCTGTGGTTGTTGCGCTTGAGCTTCTGTATCCTAAAATGAGGAATTGAAAGAAAAGTGGAGCAAGTATTTTGGCTGTTCTCTCAGGATCGTATCCTAAAATGAGGAATTGAAAGCACCCCAATCAACCTCAACTTTGTATTTCCCAGCAATTAGGTATCCTAAAATGAGGAATTGAAAGGACCACTTGTATCCAGTTATCCAAGAACCGCCTTGTTTCTTGTATCCTAAAATGAGGAATTGAAAGAGATAGTGTATCTCGAGGACTACCACGGCTACGAGATCTAGTATCCTAAAATGAGGAATTGAAAGATACAATGAGGTCGAAGTTTTCGTCGACCCACTGTTTGAGGTATCCTAAAATGAGGAATTGAAAGCGACTGCGCCTATACGTGTACGTGCTACCGCGTCCGTATCCTAAAATGAGGAATTGAAAGCCTTTGTAGCAAAAAAATAGCCCATTCAACATCTGGTATCCTAAAATGAGGAATTGAAAGTGGCCTTACAAGTGTGCTTAACGCGCTGCAAACTGGTTTGTATCCTAAAATGAGGAATTGAAAGTGATAGACAACATCCTCAACTTGGTAGCCCGAATCAACTGTATCCTAAAATGAGGAATTGAAAGTCACTTACAACACTGAGTTCGGAGAGGTCAGAGTGTACGTGTATCCTAAAATGAGGAATTGAAAGGATTAATAGTTGTGGTTATAAGGCTAATAGCAAGAGTATCCTAAAATGAGGAATTGAAAGTGCCTGAACGCTGTGTCGAGCTTATCGGCGCAGGGCTTGTATCCTAAAATGAGGAATTGAAAGGACACCACAGAACAAGACGTGGATGTGGTATCCAATACCGGTATCCTAAAATGAGGAATTGAAAGAATTACTTATATAGCACTAGAGAAGCTCTAAGGTTCTTGTATCCTAAAATGAGGAATTGAAAGTTTTGGGGTATAGCTTGTTTGGGTTCAACAGGCATGTATCCTAAAATGAGGAATTGAAAGGTTACAGCCTCACTAGCAGAAAGGAATAGCGCCTCCCACGTATCCTAAAATGAGGAATTGAAAGCTCCACCACCTCCTCAGGGGTGGGGTCAACCCACACCTGTATCCTAAAATGAGGAATTGAAAGGCTAGGTGCATTTATTGTAATACTATCCTTGATAAGGTATCCTAAAATGAGGAATTGAAAGTATCTGAATCGGATACCTCGAGCTCTATTTCTGCTCGTATCCTAAAATGAGGAATTGAAAGGTTCGACGGGCGCGACGAGTGGGAACTTTACAACCGGTATCCTAAAATGAGGAATTGAAAGAGTTCACGGAGCAACTCTACAAGGCCTGGAAAACACGTATCCTAAAATGAGGAATTGAAAGGGGTTTCATGCAAAGGATGGCTCGCATAGCCACCAGTATCCTAAAATGAGGAATTGAAAGTACTCATGCGCCCCCTCTATGAGGGGTGACGAGGTGCCCGGTATCCTAAAATGAGGAATTGAAAGGTCCAGTTCCCAAACGGGCAGTGGCTCAACTTCGCAGTATCCTAAAATGAGGAATTGAAAGACACCCAGGACCACACCCAAACAACTGAAAACCATTTAGTATCCTAAAATGAGGAATTGAAAGGATCGCTTCCGCCACGTCATTCGGGTTATTTGTGCCTTCAAGTATCCTAAAATGAGGAATTGAAAGGCGCTGACCCAGCCCCTATACGCCTGGTATGAGACGCCCAGTATCCTAAAATGAGGAATTGAAAGTTAGCATCAGTCTTAACGTTCACAGCGTTAGCGTTAGGGTATCCTAAAATGAGGAATTGAAAGGCGAACACGGTGTGAGCCAGGTCTTATATGAAACCCACCTGGTATCCTAAAATGAGGAATTGAAAGAAGATCAGTGCGGGGACGACAGCCATCGGACGCATCTGGGTATCCTAAAATGAGGAATTGAAAGAAAAATTGCGCAATTTGTGATTTTTTGCGCAATTTTTGTATCCTAAAATGAGGAATTGAAAGGAAAGTTTGGGTTTGACATAGGTTTTCACCTGATTGGTATCCTAAAATGAGGAATTGAAAGTAGTCATCACCAACTCGTATCTTTGAGATTAACTTACGGTATCCTAAAATGAGGAATTGAAAGAGTGAATCCAACCCGACACACCCCCTCCCACTACTCAAGTATCCTAAAATGAGGAATTGAAAGGTGTACCTGCGAGTGCACCGTTAGCGGCTGGTGGCGTACGTATCCTAAAATGAGGAATTGAAAGACGCTCCACCCGCAGTGGGTGCGGCTGCGCCGCCCGTTGCAGTATCCTAAAATGAGGAATTGAAAGCGTATATTTATGAGGTGGACCCGTCAACGCTTAAAGTGCTGGTATCCTAAAATGAGGAATTGAAAGTCCTGAGTCTCTCAGCGAGCTTCTCAGCTTCCTCGTATCCTAAAATGAGGAATTGAAAGGCGTAGTCGAGGAGGTCCTTCCAGGCTGCCTCGAGCTCCCCGTATCCTAAAATGAGGAATTGAAAGTAACAACCGGAGCAAAAAGCTTGGATACCTTCTCTGGATTCGTATCCTAAAATGAGGAATTGAAAGTATTACATGCGTTTGAAGCCGGAGTATCAGAAGGCTATTGTATCCTAAAATGAGGAATTGAAAGCCCGCACTAGCGAAAGGAACAATATACTGCTTACTTGGAGTATCCTAAAATGAGGAATTGAAAGGGTAAATCGTGTAATCGCACCCCCACTCAACCCCGTATCCTAAAATGAGGAATTGAAAGTTGCTTAACTGTTTCGCTTTGGTCGAAGTATTCACTGTATCCTAAAATGAGGAATTGAAAGCTGGGAGCCACGAAACGGTGATGACCTTCTGGCGGTATCCTAAAATGAGGAATTGAAAGCGTAAACTTCAGCCGGATACTTAGAGTCATTAGAAGTGTATCCTAAAATGAGGAATTGAAAGTATAAGTATTAGAATACCCCTCTACAATCATAATTCTATCAGTATCCTAAAATGAGGAATTGAAAGATGCTTGAAGAGGCAAAATGTCCAAGATGCGGTTATCAATGTATCCTAAAATGAGGAATTGAAAGAATTACTTATACACACCACGCGAAAATCTAAGGTTCTTGTATCCTAAAATGAGGAATTGAAAGTACACACGCCTCATAGCATCTATGACACCCATGGCTACGTATCCTAAAATGAGGAATTGAAAGGTTCGTCGATGTATTTGTAACGGCACCTGTAACACTGTATCCTAAAATGAGGAATTGAAAGATAAAGATTGTGCTTAGGTCAACCCCACCCGCATATGGTATCCTAAAATGAGGAATTGAAAGTTTATATTCGTGTTAAAAGTGAAGGGTGCGCTCTCAGGTATCCTAAAATGAGGAATTGAAAGCAGCCAGCACAGCCACCACCCACTCAAAAGTGCCCGCAGTATCCTAAAATGAGGAATTGAAAGAGTAGTTCTTTGCGCTGCGCATAGTCAGCCTTGATGGCTGGTATCCTAAAATGAGGAATTGAAAGCAATAGAAGACATCATAGAGGCACTAGCAGATATGTATCCTAAAATGAGGAATTGAAAGTCAATATAATGTGTTAAACTTGCTACATCGTTCTCTATCGTATCCTAAAATGAGGAATTGAAAGGTATCTATGAGTAACCCAGTGACCGCTGTGGGTATGTATCCTAAAATGAGGAATTGAAAGTAGTTAAAGAAGGTGGTGGTGTTGGTGCTGCTTCAGTATCCTAAAATGAGGAATTGAAAGTGATATATTGCATCCATACCGCTATTTATCGCATTCAGTATCCTAAAATGAGGAATTGAAAGATATACTAGGCGCTTGGCGGTAAAAGAATAATGCCCGTATCCTAAAATGAGGAATTGAAAGCTTCTAGACTTGACGACTTAAAAAATGGGTTGTCAAGTATCCTAAAATGAGGAATTGAAAGCTAACATAAGCACCTAAAACAGTTATAATAGCGTATCCAGTATCCTAAAATGAGGAATTGAAAGAAAAAAAGTTTAAGTTTATTTTTAGCTGTCATTTTCGGTATCCTAAAATGAGGAATTGAAAGTAAGTGGGGGTCGAGGAGTATACCAGCATTCCTCCAGCTCGTATCCTAAAATGAGGAATTGAAAGATTCACGGCGTCACGCCTCCGCTGTGGGGTGCTTCGTATCCTAAAATGAGGAATTGAAAGCATAACCTTGTCCGGGTCACTGCTCTGCAAGATAACGAGTATCCTAAAATGAGGAATTGAAAGTTTGTTAGCGCCCCGCTTCTACGCATCTTCATGATCGTATCCTAAAATGAGGAATTGAAAGACAATAGAGCAACTAGTAGAAGCACTTGAATCAGCTTTTGTATCCTAAAATGAGGAATTGAAAGTATTAATCGGTTATCTGTGAACCGCGCTATACTTGGTGTGGTATCCTAAAATGAGGAATTGAAAGCCGATTTCGCTCAAACCCGAAAGGTTTTGCTCTGCGGGCATGTATCCTAAAATGAGGAATTGAAAGATCCACTTACTATCCAACTAGGAAGAACCCCCCTAACGCGTATCCTAAAATGAGGAATTGAAAGTGATTTAACCGAATACTAACCCTGTTAACTGGAACATTGGTATCCTAAAATGAGGAATTGAAAGAGTTGTAACCAGAAGATTAGCTAATTCACCCAAACCATAAGTATCCTAAAATGAGGAATTGAAAGGAAAAAAGTTCAACAACAATCACCCAAACAACCCCGCTAAGTATCCTAAAATGAGGAATTGAAAGTGACTTGACACATAGTTTAGCACTATTTTACCCGCTTGAGTATCCTAAAATGAGGAATTGAAAGTATATAATAGCCTTGTTGTAATTCGCCCATTGACCCAGTATCCTAAAATGAGGAATTGAAAGACGCCCATCCACATTTTTAAGGTGCCCTAACCCATGCGTGTATCCTAAAATGAGGAATTGAAAGTAACTTCGTCATCCCCGTAGACAACGCTGATTAAGTCGAGTATCCTAAAATGAGGAATTGAAAGAGGTATTTCTGTATTAAATTGTTGCGTTTAAGGTTGATAGGTATCCTAAAATGAGGAATTGAAAGGTATGAAGGCGAGCCAGCCGGCGACGCGCTTGCTCAAGTATCCTAAAATGAGGAATTGAAAGCTCAATCTGCTCCTCCTGGACAGGCTTCACCTTCGACCAGGTATCCTAAAATGAGGAATTGAAAGAACTAAACCCCTTATTTCTTACGTAGCAATGAACATCGTGTATCCTAAAATGAGGAATTGAAAGGAAGTGTGTATTATTTCACCGCTCAGCTATGAAGCCCTACGTATCCTAAAATGAGGAATTGAAAGTGTTCGCTGTAATAGCGTTTGACGACACATCCACTGAGTAGTATCCTAAAATGAGGAATTGAAAGCTAATTCCCACTCCGCGATATATTCGGTGTCCGCCTCACAGTATCCTAAAATGAGGAATTGAAAGCCCAGTACTCAACGGGTTATGGGAAAGTGGTCAGGAACCTGTATCCTAAAAT
>Ga0167615_1000321_pt1 | contig 15037 bp, 3 predicted proteins | sample BED_Mat_host_9_1_FD_111800 | JGI IMG/M metagenome (GOLD analysis project Ga0167615, IMG submission 111800) | Extremophilic microbial mat communities from Yellowstone National Park, USA - BED_Mat_host_9_15 (v2) (version 2) | ecosystem: Environmental > Aquatic > Thermal springs > Hot (42-90C) >... | reverse complement strand
GGGACAAGCTCAAAAAGTGCCGACGATCACTATGCCACAAAAAAACACCCCCCATACAAAAAACTTAAATCGTTGAAGAGATATAGATAAACGTCCAGTATCCTAAAATGAGGAATTGAAAGATCATAGAGTTTTGATTTTAACGCTTTTTCGGGTATTTCCAGTATCCTAAAATGAGGAATTGAAAGCCGAATAGTAGGGCCTGCCAGGGTAGGTGTCGAAGTGTATCCTAAAATGAGGAATTGAAAGAAGAAGTGCGGGATGTTATCACAGAGGAAGACGCCGTATCCTAAAATGAGGAATTGAAAGTCGATTATGCTGTACAACTCGCTCAACGCCTTATTATCAGGTATCCTAAAATGAGGAATTGAAAGAAGCCCTATACGGGGAGGCGACAGTCATTGAGTAGTGGTATCCTAAAATGAGGAATTGAAAGCTGCATAAACGTGGATGGGTTCTACGAGCCGATTGGGGTTCTGTATCCTAAAATGAGGAATTGAAAGTCGGTGAAGCCTCTACCTGAATCCGTTATTTCAACGTTCAGTATCCTAAAATGAGGAATTGAAAGCCTTCTCCTAATCCTCCTCACGGGGTCGAGGAGGGTATCCTAAAATGAGGAATTGAAAGCAGCTACAAATCCACCCCTCCACCCTCTTCACAGCTTGTATCCTAAAATGAGGAATTGAAAGGAAACACCCACGTTAAGCAGTTCGCAAAGTATTTTTTCGGTATCCTAAAATGAGGAATTGAAAGTCGACCCGCTCAAAGCTCTCCATCACTACTCGAGCCGTATCCTAAAATGAGGAATTGAAAGTTCTTCGTGAACTCGTCGAGGCGCTTGGAGCGCTCCGCCTCGTATCCTAAAATGAGGAATTGAAAGTACTCCGCCGGGTTTTGTTGCCGAGGAGGTTGTCAGGTATCCTAAAATGAGGAATTGAAAGCGCAGTACGGGCACGCTAGGATTGAGTGGATACGTATCCCGTATCCTAAAATGAGGAATTGAAAGCTTTTACTATCCATGTTAGTAGTGCTACGTCTTCAGCATAGGTATCCTAAAATGAGGAATTGAAAGAAGTTTGGTACATGGGAAGACCGAACATTAGACGGGGTGTATCCTAAAATGAGGAATTGAAAGCGGCTTCCAGGTCGCCTGTAAAGGTGAGTGTGAGTGTGCCCGTATCCTAAAATGAGGAATTGAAAGAACGGCTACTACGGTGACTTCGAGCACAGTGAACTAGTATCCTAAAATGAGGAATTGAAAGTAGTAAGGAAGAAGGATGTGGCTGAGAAGCTTGGTATCCTAAAATGAGGAATTGAAAGTCGATTAGCATATCCAGGAAACTCTCGGCGTCTTCTTTAGGTATCCTAAAATGAGGAATTGAAAGTCGAAAGTCGCAATTGCGACTTTCGACACACTTGTGTCAAGTATCCTAAAATGAGGAATTGAAAGCATGCTACTCACCCCCCCTGTAATCGAGGTTCTCCATAAGTATCCTAAAATGAGGAATTGAAAGTTAGGTCTTCTCTAGGTTTTCCGCCTTTCGATGAAGGGCGTATCCTAAAATGAGGAATTGAAAGTCAAAAAGTTCCCCCTCAATCTCTTCCCATAAACCCTTGAGTATCCTAAAATGAGGAATTGAAAGAATATTCCAAGTAAAAGAGAGACGTCTATACGAAATGTATCCTAAAATGAGGAATTGAAAGTCAGTAACCCCAACCTCTTTATTGGCCTAGTTATCTTCGTGGTATCCTAAAATGAGGAATTGAAAGATGGATCTGGTTGTTTCCTTCGACGGTTCCCTTCAGTATCCTAAAATGAGGAATTGAAAGAAATAGCAACATCAGTGGCGCTTCGGGGTCTAGACCGTATCCTAAAATGAGGAATTGAAAGACTCAAACGGAGAGACTAGCGAAACCACTGTTCAAGGTATCCTAAAATGAGGAATTGAAAGGCTTTATACCGCTAGTCCCAACGGTTACCAACGACACTTCCGTATCCTAAAATGAGGAATTGAAAGATACAGCTTCAGAAATGATTTTGAGAAAGTAAACCAGATAGTATCCTAAAATGAGGAATTGAAAGTTTTTTAGCCTCTAGGTAAGCCATAAAGGAACCAGCTATGTATCCTAAAATGAGGAATTGAAAGCTAGCAGGTACTGTTCTATTGTATGTATCCCGCGCTTTCTGTATCCTAAAATGAGGAATTGAAAGTAACACACCACTCACGCCAATAATACGCCTAACACAACCAGTCCGTATCCTAAAATGAGGAATTGAAAGTCACTTGGCTTATGACAATAGTATCTTATTAGGTTACTGTATCCTAAAATGAGGAATTGAAAGATGTTTTCCCCTTTTTTTTAAATTTTTAAAATATGCGGGTATCCTAAAATGAGGAATTGAAAGACCCCAGATATGAGGAAAAAGCCTATGCTGTGCATAGTATCCTAAAATGAGGAATTGAAAGAAAAGAGAAACAAGAGGGTCAGGAAGGGAAGGATGGTATCCTAAAATGAGGAATTGAAAGGTTATACCCGCTACTTTTTCATAACCCAGATTCCTGCAAGTATCCTAAAATGAGGAATTGAAAGTCTTCTTTGTCCTGTCCATCCTTCCCTTCCTGACCCTCTGTATCCTAAAATGAGGAATTGAAAGTAGTTCTTGGATAGATCGTTCGGGCCCTGGTTCGGCCGTATCCTAAAATGAGGAATTGAAAGTTGTAGTTCCCCATGCCCACATAAGCTAGCCTTTTGGCTAGTATCCTAAAATGAGGAATTGAAAGTACATTTGTGCGCCTCATACCCACGATAATAAAGGCTTCGGTATCCTAAAATGAGGAATTGAAAGAGCTTCACAATAGATGGAAGAGTTTACGGTGAGGAAGACTAGTATCCTAAAATGAGGAATTGAAAGCGAGGAGGTACTGACCGTTCCGGAGCAGCCTGTCATCGAGTATCCTAAAATGAGGAATTGAAAGTCAACACTCACAGCGTGGGCGGACACAGGCGTCTACAACTGGTATCCTAAAATGAGGAATTGAAAGGTGACGGGTTACTACTCGCAGAGCCCGGGTGGACCCTTCAGGTATCCTAAAATGAGGAATTGAAAGGAAACTCTAGGACTCTCTTTGTCTGCATGTTGGGTATCCTAAAATGAGGAATTGAAAGCTGGTTTCTCAGGTATGGTTACGCTCACATGTGCGTATTGGTATCCTAAAATGAGGAATTGAAAGAAGGTAATAGTTACGACACCTTTTAAAAGATGGAAGTATCCTAAAATGAGGAATTGAAAGAACTATGAAGTGTACTCGCTGATTGCAGAGGCAGGTATCCTAAAATGAGGAATTGAAAGATTCGCCTCACATGGCCAGGTTCACAGTTGGTAAGCTTGACTGTATCCTAAAATGAGGAATTGAAAGAGTTTTGAAACAGCGATAGCATGGATATCTGATGCTTACGTGTATCCTAAAATGAGGAATTGAAAGTTCTTCACCTGCTAGGTGCATTTATTGTAATACTATCCTGTATCCTAAAATGAGGAATTGAAAGTAGTATTAAGGAGAAGGTTTATTTTCTCCTTCAACTGTATCCTAAAATGAGGAATTGAAAGTTATTATTTCTGATACCACCAAGTTCCTCTAGCTTTATCGTATCCTAAAATGAGGAATTGAAAGTTTGTTTCCATAGCTTACCCCACCCCACTTTTTCTATTTTCTTGTATCCTAAAATGAGGAATTGAAAGTGACTTTAACACCTGGTATGATCGTGGCGGCTTTGTATCCTAAAATGAGGAATTGAAAGTCGTAAAATATGGCTAAATTATTGGTATCCAAAGATTTTGTATCCTAAAATGAGGAATTGAAAGACAGCGTTGTAGAGTTCAAAGTGCTCAGGAGTCTGTGGGTATCCTAAAATGAGGAATTGAAAGTTATTGGACTTCAGGGGTTGGTCACCATACCCATACTCCACTAGTATCCTAAAATGAGGAATTGAAAGACGAAGTAGACGCTGTTGTTAACCACGACGTAGAACGTATCCTAAAATGAGGAATTGAAAGGGTTTACTTCACAAAGGAAGAGCTCAGAAAGTTCATGTATCCTAAAATGAGGAATTGAAAGTCAACCTCGAGCTCCCGAACCACGTGTTTGGGTATCACTAGTATCCTAAAATGAGGAATTGAAAGGTGCTTCACTCCAAGTAACAGTGTTACCTACGTAAGCGTGTATCCTAAAATGAGGAATTGAAAGCAATTACATACTACAATGCAAAAGGTGCGGTATAGCGATTGGTATCCTAAAATGAGGAATTGAAAGTTGGAGAGCGCTATGACGTCATCAGCACTCAGGGCGAGTATCCTAAAATGAGGAATTGAAAGTTGATGGCGTCGTTGGCCGCGACTGTGGTATGAACCCCAGGTATCCTAAAATGAGGAATTGAAAGATTAACACATACGTAGCCCGAAGGACACTGGGAGGTATCCTAAAATGAGGAATTGAAAGACAATGAAGTGGTGGAACAAGCAAAAGAGCAAATTGTATCCTAAAATGAGGAATTGAAAGGTGGCGTGGATTGTGCGCTGCTCGTCGTGTAACGCTAGGGTATCCTAAAATGAGGAATTGAAAGTAGACAAAAGGGTGGCTGATGTAGAAACCAACATATACCCCGGTATCCTAAAATGAGGAATTGAAAGATATTATTCCCTGGGAATAATTTCTTTTGTGTAAGTTCTGTATCCTAAAATGAGGAATTGAAAGACAAATTCTAGTTGCTCTTCTTCGCTCACGCCCCACCCACGTATCCTAAAATGAGGAATTGAAAGAAAACGACACCGAGTCGCAGTGTGCTCATCTCCAAGAGCGTATCCTAAAATGAGGAATTGAAAGACTGGAAAAACCTGTGCAGGGCGGGGTTTGTTATCCTAGGTATCCTAAAATGAGGAATTGAAAGTTCAGGGTGTACTCGTAGCCGTTGATCAGCATGGGTATCCTAAAATGAGGAATTGAAAGACTTCAAAGGAACCCGTGTCGGATTTCCCTTCCTGTATCCTAAAATGAGGAATTGAAAGCAAGGGGTTTTGGAAACTGGATAATGTGGCCCACGTATCCTAAAATGAGGAATTGAAAGTTACCTGTCTGCATGGGTTCCCGTTGCTGTGACATGTCTGGTATCCTAAAATGAGGAATTGAAAGTAGAGAAAACCGAAAGAATAATTCCGCACTTGCCTGGTAGTATCCTAAAATGAGGAATTGAAAGATAGTGGGTGGCTCCTTCTTCCCGAGGCTGATCCACGCTGTATCCTAAAATGAGGAATTGAAAGCCGCTCACCCCTAGACGAACAGCCTCAGCCCCCCAGTATCCTAAAATGAGGAATTGAAAGAGTATTTTCAGGATACCTCCGCCTCGCTATGACTGTATCCTAAAATGAGGAATTGAAAGATGAATCTTATAGTTTCGATTTCACCTTCCATGTCAAATATGGTATCCTAAAATGAGGAATTGAAAGACTACCCGTATGGTTTAAATGAAGGTGGACATATACTATGTATCCTAAAATGAGGAATTGAAAGAGTCTCTTTACCATCTTCTCTATGAACTTCTCTTTCTCTAGTATCCTAAAATGAGGAATTGAAAGTGTACCCTTCCCCCCTGAGTTACAGCCCCACGAGCGGGTATCCTAAAATGAGGAATTGAAAGCCCAAGTCTCCTTCAAAGTGTGAATTATACCACTTTTTAGGTATCCTAAAATGAGGAATTGAAAGTGGTGCACTCATGGGTTCCCATGTGGCTCACTTGAATACAGTATCCTAAAATGAGGAATTGAAAGAAGGAGAGACGGGATCGATTAGCCTCAACCCTTCTTTTTTGTATCCTAAAATGAGGAATTGAAAGTCCCCTGCTTCATCCACGTAGACGGCGTGGTAGTGAGTATCCTAAAATGAGGAATTGAAAGCTCATGCTACTCACCCGCTGGAGCGGGGCGAACTGCCCGTATCCTAAAATGAGGAATTGAAAGCATAGGTGCATTCGGGGAAGGCACACTTAAACGTGTGTATCCTAAAATGAGGAATTGAAAGAGAGGCAACCCCAGGAGAAGCAGCTCTCACCCATAGGTATCCTAAAATGAGGAATTGAAAGTGGCGCCACAGCTTGAAGGCGTCGAGGCTCCAGTTCAACGTATCCTAAAATGAGGAATTGAAAGGTGGCTCCATGCACGCGTAGGAAGGACTCGAGGGTGTCCGGTATCCTAAAATGAGGAATTGAAAGACGTAATAATGGATGGAGAGTTGAAACAAGTGCCTCTGGTATCCTAAAATGAGGAATTGAAAGAAGTTCGACACGATAAGCAAAATGTGGGCGTACACGGGGTATCCTAAAATGAGGAATTGAAAGAGTTGCGGGACGCTAAGGCTTTGAGCCGTACCCGCACCGGGTATCCTAAAATGAGGAATTGAAAGGTTGTTTTTTGTTTTCGCTTCATGAAAAAGTAAGGGTATCCTAAAATGAGGAATTGAAAGCTATAAAGCATTCTTAGAATTTTGGCAACAGTTGCATCTAGCATCCTAAAATGAGGAATTGAAAGATGATGCCCTGCTCGACGAGTGCCTGGTAGCTGGAGGCGTGTATCCTAAAATGAGGAATTGAAAGTTCAGCGAGCTTCTCAGCCTCCTCCCTGGACTCGAAGTGGCGTATCCTAAAATGAGGAATTGAAAGACGAGAAGGCGTTTACGGTGGCTCAGAAAGTCAAAATGTATCCTAAAATGAGGAATTGAAAGTAGTGGGTGGTTTCCTCACTGTCCTCGTGGTGACGCCGGGTATCCTAAAATGAGGAATTGAAAGTCGCAATGGGTTCCATCCTTCTCGTGGTTCGCACGACAGTATCCTAAAATGAGGAATTGAAAGAGGTTCCCCACGATTAGCAAAATGTGGGCGTACACGGGTCGTATCCTAAAATGAGGAATTGAAAGAACGTGGGGGTAAAAATCACAGAACCAGCTTTTCATGTATCCTAAAATGAGGAATTGAAAGAACTGGCATTCAAGTGCCTACTAACCGAATCAACATAAAGTATCCTAAAATGAGGAATTGAAAGACGGTTTACGCTCTGGTTGCAGCGCTTGCTGTTACAAGGGTATCCTAAAATGAGGAATTGAAAGACCTACTACGCGCTACGCACCGCGGGCGGCGAGACACACGTATCCTAAAATGAGGAATTGAAAGATGTCGTAGATGTGGAATAATAATAGCACGTAAAACCAAGTATCCTAAAATGAGGAATTGAAAGATCCCCCCGGTTGTAGGAGGAGCCCCCGTAGGAACTCCTGTATCCTAAAATGAGGAATTGAAAGCAATTGTCCACCACCCGCTCTGGGTGGAGAACACGTATCCTAAAATGAGGAATTGAAAGTTTAGTGTCGTATGACACTGTTTTCTCTTCATCAGTGTCGGTATCCTAAAATGAGGAATTGAAAGATTCTATGACGTGGACATCTGAGAAACACGCGACCTGACGTATCCTAAAATGAGGAATTGAAAGAGTGTTTCGCATGGGTGATATAATTTTCGGTGGCTCCTGGTATCCTAAAATGAGGAATTGAAAGATTATTCCAACTACTTAATTTGTCAGATTCAGGAATTCATGTATCCTAAAATGAGGAATTGAAAGAAGAAGTGGTCGAGCGGTATCACGTCGTATAGCCTACCCCCACGTATCCTAAAATGAGGAATTGAAAGAAATGCTCAATAACATGACACAATAAAATACTATGATTGTATCCTAAAATGAGGAATTGAAAGTAGCCACAGGTGACGGCGCACCCGACACCGTGGATACGGGTATCCTAAAATGAGGAATTGAAAGCAGTTCATAAAAAATGCCGGTAGTTTGAAAGGTGGTGGTATCCTAAAATGAGGAATTGAAAGGTGTTGTAAGTGAAAGGGGAAATGAGAGGAACATTGTCACGTATCCTAAAATGAGGAATTGAAAGCTGTTATAGCCGACCAGGAGTTCAAACCTATGCTCGTATCCTAAAATGAGGAATTGAAAGCCTGTCCCAGATAACACTCCCGACGGGATACTCGAAACCTGTATCCTAAAATGAGGAATTGAAAGGGGGCACTAAAATCAGCTCTTGGAGATGAGCACACTGCGAGTATCCTAAAATGAGGAATTGAAAGGATATTCTCCTATGCTACCCGAATGGTCTAAGAGGATGGTATCCTAAAATGAGGAATTGAAAGATTACTACACTTACTGTAAAAATGTGGTCGACCACTTCATACGGAACGGTATCCTAAAATGAGGAATTGAAAGATTACTACACTGGTAATTGGATGTGCACCCCGTACTCTGGTATCCTAAAATGAGGAATTGAAAGTTTGAACTGTTTGGAAAACTAGTGGTGATAAAGGATCTGGTATCCTAAAATGAGGAATTGAAAGAAAACTGAGTCAGAAGATGCTTACGCTGTGCAACGGTATCCTAAAATGAGGAATTGAAAGCCATTCTCACAACGTCCTCTAGGACTGAGGCGAGGACCTGTATCCTAAAATGAGGAATTGAAAGTTCATGGTTTTCACCATAGACGCGCTTCGCCTCACCCGTGTATCCTAAAATGAGGAATTGAAAGTTGCCAGTTTAACCGCCTGAAGGACGAAGCCAGGCGTATCCTAAAATGAGGAATTGAAAGATATATCTCCATGTAGACCCATTCATATTGGGGACAGTATCCTAAAATGAGGAATTGAAAGTTTGCAGATGTTGCATATAACCAGCGTTACTGTGATGGTATCCTAAAATGAGGAATTGAAAGTTGGTTAGACGACTTAAGCATGACCCCGTTAAAGTCTCTGGTATCCTAAAATGAGGAATTGAAAGTAACGTATCACGACCCGTATTACGCCAATGAACACGAATAGTATCCTAAAATGAGGAATTGAAAGACTATTTGCTCCTTCACTTCCCGCACTGCTTCCTTTTCCTGTATCCTAAAATGAGGAATTGAAAGTAGTAGAGGTCGGTGAGAGCTCTAACTGTTGTTTGCGTATCCTAAAATGAGGAATTGAAAGGACTCGGGCCGATAGCCATAGTGAACAGGTTCAGGTTCGGTATCCTAAAATGAGGAATTGAAAGTAAAACAGCTCATTAAAAACAACCCTTCCGTTCTTGGTATCCTAAAATGAGGAATTGAAAGATGCGGATGAGTTGAACGCGGCGGAAGACTCAATGCGTATCCTAAAATGAGGAATTGAAAGACGGTAGACCAGTCATACGCATCGGCGAGTCCGGCGGTATCCTAAAATGAGGAATTGAAAGACGGCTACTACTACTGTGGTCTCCAGATGGGTAACCAGAGGTATCCTAAAATGAGGAATTGAAAGTCTAGGCGTGGGGTGGGCAACTCACCATCATGGTGGTATCCTAAAATGAGGAATTGAAAGCCTCTAACCGATTACCCAATACCTATCGCCATAATTCTCCTGTATCCTAAAATGAGGAATTGAAAGTTAGTATTTTCTGCAATAATGTAGGTGTAACGCTTAGCGTATCCTAAAATGAGGAATTGAAAGCTACTTGTATCGTCATATGTTATTACCGCAAATCTGTATCCTAAAATGAGGAATTGAAAGCGTGTAGATTTCTCCTTCAACGCTATGGAAACAGGTATCCTAAAATGAGGAATTGAAAGCAAGAGGATATTCCCAGCAAACATAATCGTTGAGGTATCCTAAAATGAGGAATTGAAAGAACTTCCCGCCCATAAAAATGTGAACCTTTTTGCCCGTATCCTAAAATGAGGAATTGAAAGCTTAGACAATTTGGACATTTTATATACACTGTTCTTTTGCCTGTATCCTAAAATGAGGAATTGAAAGATGTTTGTTGGTTGTTTTTTGGGTTATGAGCCTTAAGTATCCTAAAATGAGGAATTGAAAGACGACAAGGCTCATCATACCTCTAAGTGTGTGGGATGTCATGTATCCTAAAATGAGGAATTGAAAGTTAAGAAAACGCAAAAAGAGTTCATAGTTAGCGTAAACCAGTATCCTAAAATGAGGAATTGAAAGATTTTGTTTTGTTTGGGTTTAGGTAGCACTTTAACCTTTGTGTATCCTAAAATGAGGAATTGAAAGCCTCGACGAACACGGTTGAATTGTTCTTGAGTTCAATCCTGTATCCTAAAATGAGGAATTGAAAGTTGATGCTTCCCCCATCTACCGACTCGTGGTGGACGTAAGTATCCTAAAATGAGGAATTGAAAGGCGCTAGATAGACGTAAATATCGCCCCCACCCCGACAGGTATCCTAAAATGAGGAATTGAAAGGAGTGTAAGTGCGACCGCCACAGTTACAACGGAGTGTATCCTAAAATGAGGAATTGAAAGATATTGAAGCTGATTAGCACCTGTTCCATTCTGTATTTGAGTATCCTAAAATGAGGAATTGAAAGAATAAACTATTAACTGTGTGGTTGAAGAATACTAGAGTATCCTAAAATGAGGAATTGAAAGTTTAACCCTAGAACTCATTGATGGTGGACAACATGGAGTATCCTAAAATGAGGAATTGAAAGATGCAAGGGTTTACCCTGAACGGTACGTACCCAACGCAGTATCCTAAAATGAGGAATTGAAAGAAGTATTATTTGCGCTATTAGTTCCCTTGATTGTTCTACTTGGTATCCTAAAATGAGGAATTGAAAGCGGGTGGACGGCTTGTTTGGTATGTTAAACTAATTCCGTATCCTAAAATGAGGAATTGAAAGATAGTTCCGGGGTGGTGCTCTTCCATCTCATAGATGGCATGTATCCTAAAATGAGGAATTGAAAGGATAGGGTTCAGGATAGCGGATTTAGCGAAGGCGATAGTATCCTAAAATGAGGAATTGAAAGCTTCCATTGTCAATTACAAGGCCTCGACTAACCCTAAGGGTTAGGTATCCTAAAATGAGGAATTGAAAGATGGGTACCTCGTATATAAGGGAAGGATCCTCTGTGAGGCGGTATCCTAAAATGAGGAATTGAAAGAGCTTATCGGCTGTGAACCTAGCCATCGCTGGCGAATGTATCCTAAAATGAGGAATTGAAAGAAAAGATAGAGGAGCTTACACAAAAGAAATTATTCGTGGCGTATCCTAAAATGAGGAATTGAAAGTTAGCGCCTTGTGAAGAGAATGTTACTATTACTTTTACCGTATCCTAAAATGAGGAATTGAAAGTAACGGAGGAGGAGCTTTGGGCCGCTTGGCAAGCCCTCCTGTATCCTAAAATGAGGAATTGAAAGTGCAGGTATACTATGCACGTACACGTGCGACGAAATGTATCCTAAAATGAGGAATTGAAAGTAGCATACACGTCATCTATTAGCCTGCTGAAGGGGTTGTTGTATCCTAAAATGAGGAATTGAAAGATGTGTATGTGAACCTTTTTACCCGCGAAAGTCTTCAAAAAGTATCCTAAAATGAGGAATTGAAAGAGTGAGGAGCTCGGCGTACGTCTTAGCGAACTCGTCTTTCGGTATCCTAAAATGAGGAATTGAAAGAGGGGTAGTTCATAGTAATTCTCTATTCCCTTCTGCTTAACGTATCCTAAAATGAGGAATTGAAAGACGAAAAAGCCTTCATGATGGCTCAGAAAGTCAGGATCAGGTATCCTAAAATGAGGAATTGAAAGGTAACCTCCACGCAAAGAAGATAGTTGTCGCCCTTTTTGGGTATCCTAAAATGAGGAATTGAAAGAGGCGGACGGGGAAGGATACCTCAAGCGATCTGCTGTATCCTAAAATGAGGAATTGAAAGAGGTACTCACCCACACGCTCCACCAGGAACTGGTTGGGTGTATCCTAAAATGAGGAATTGAAAGAGATTTTTCGTAAAACCTTGGACAGCCGTTTCATCGCCTTGTATCCTAAAATGAGGAATTGAAAGTCCAGCACATCAGGGTCGAGCAGCTGTACTGCCGACCGTATCCTAAAATGAGGAATTGAAAGCCTCTGGTTAGGTGTTCTCAGCCTCACCCATATTGGGTGGTATCCTAAAATGAGGAATTGAAAGGAAAGATTAAGGGTGTTGAAACTGTGTACCCCACTAAAAAGGTATCCTAAAATGAGGAATTGAAAGTCGGCCTCAGGTGTAGCTCCTTCCTCACCTCATTCGCACTGGTATCCTAAAATGAGGAATTGAAAGGGGGCGAAGAACCCAGCCCAAGCGATGTTCACGGGTTTCCGGTATCCTAAAATGAGGAATTGAAAGCTAGGTATTCTTCGATACTCATCTTTACTATTTCCGCATGTATCCTAAAATGAGGAATTGAAAGTTCCCTTTTCTCCTCTTCTCGCATAGGTATGGCTCCCATAGGTATCCTAAAATGAGGAATTGAAAGAAACCACCAAAACCAATAATAACATTGTTGCTTATAAGCTGTATCCTAAAATGAGGAATTGAAAGAATTATAGCGGTCTCGAAGTTTGCTAGAGATATGCTAAGTATCCTAAAATGAGGAATTGAAAGAGCCTCCAAAGGATGTTATAGCTGATGAAGTAACTGGTTAAGTATCCTAAAATGAGGAATTGAAAGACCCTCAAGGACATCCTCGAGATCCCTGTCTGAAAGTATCCTAAAATGAGGAATTGAAAGAGGTAAGCGAAAACCAAGAAACAGCCATTTACGCGTATCCTAAAATGAGGAATTGAAAGTTAACAGTATACTGAACATCATCGACAACGTAGCCGTATCCTAAAATGAGGAATTGAAAGTCAGGATGCAATTGTCAACCCCAGCAGGATGCCTGGTATCCTAAAATGAGGAATTGAAAGTCGTGGTTCGCACGACACGCCCGGGTTTCATTCTGTATCCTAAAATGAGGAATTGAAAGTGCCACAGCGAATACTTATAATATATTCACTTTAGTATCCTAAAATGAGGAATTGAAAGATGGTTTGATGACTTTTTTGCTTGTAAACAACACATCAAGTATCCTAAAATGAGGAATTGAAAGTCCGCTAAAATCTCAGGGTAAAAAGTGCCAGTAGGTATCCTAAAATGAGGAATTGAAAGCAGAGACGAATGGATTTGTGGATGATGATGTGGTGTATCCTAAAATGAGGAATTGAAAGTTAAACCTTTCCGCATATTCGTAAAGCATATCCACGTATCCTAAAATGAGGAATTGAAAGCCGGCGTATCCTTTTTAAGGTCTATCTCACCGATGTATCCTAAAATGAGGAATTGAAAGACAGCTTATGCTTTTCGGCGTCACCAAGAACCCGAGTATCCTAAAATGAGGAATTGAAAGACCCATACTTAAACCCACCAATAATGAAGGCACACCCCCATGTATCCTAAAATGAGGAATTGAAAGGTCTAGGAAACTATCGAGAAGTGTCCTTTTTTGTTTGTATCCTAAAATGAGGAATTGAAAGAGTTCTTCCTCCGTTGCATACTTGTATAGTAGGAGAAGGTATCCTAAAATGAGGAATTGAAAGTTCAGCATGGCTAGTGCGGCCTCGGTGAGCTCCTGGATCCGGTATCCTAAAATGAGGAATTGAAAGTTTTCTTAAGAAACTCTAGAACCCTTGAAGCTTGGCTATTGTATCCTAAAATGAGGAATTGAAAGAGTATGACCACCATACCCAGATAATCGAAAGATTTAAGAGTATCCTAAAATGAGGAATTGAAAGTGAGTAATCTCGTGGTTGAAGAACCGCATACCTTGAGTATCCTAAAATGAGGAATTGAAAGCAATCGTGCTGAACGTGACCAGTGTGTCGGGCACCTTCTCCAGTATCCTAAAATGAGGAATTGAAAGGGCATACCCGAGCTCACTCCAGTTTTTTCTTTCCATTCGGGTATCCTAAAATGAGGAATTGAAAGACGGGTCAGGGTCTAACAATTGTTCTCAACACGTTGGGGCAGGTATCCTAAAATGAGGAATTGAAAGTACCACAGCTAAGACACGTTAATAATGACTCAAGAAGTATCCTAAAATGAGGAATTGAAAGCTATAAACTTCTGTTTTTCTAGCTCCGTGTCAAAGTACCGGTATCCTAAAATGAGGAATTGAAAGGAATGTAGAGGAACACGTTGTGAAGATATACCTCACCAAGTATCCTAAAATGAGGAATTGAAAGAGGGTTAGACACTAATGACCATGCCGATATGCTATGGCTAGTATCCTAAAATGAGGAATTGAAAGAGTAATGCTAATTCTCTAGGTGAATGAGTCATTTTGTATCCTAAAATGAGGAATTGAAAGAGTTCCTCTGGTAGATAGCCGTAGGCTTCTCTGATTGTATCCTAAAATGAGGAATTGAAAGTATCTATATGCCTGTTGAACCCAAACAAGCTATACCGCAGTATCCTAAAATGAGGAATTGAAAGAGGCTTAACCCAACTTTTTCAACTTGGGGGTCTAAAACCCAGTATCCTAAAATGAGGAATTGAAAGACTCGTCCTCGTCGAGGGTGACGGCGCTACTCGCTGGCGTATCCTAAAATGAGGAATTGAAAGCTGGGGTAAAATAGAACAGGATGATGCAGAAATCCAGGTCTGTATCCTAAAATGAGGAATTGAAAGCATCGTCCCCATCCTCCTCAGGAATTACAATATCCCTCGGTATCCTAAAATGAGGAATTGAAAGTACCATCAATTGCCCTATCAATCAACCAATTCAAGTATCCTAAAATGAGGAATTGAAAGATATGGTTAATGTAGCAGCCGGTGCGACGCATAAAGTTGGTATCCTAAAATGAGGAATTGAAAGCTTATTGGGGTTGTAGCATGAATACACTTATGCTTAGCGTATCCTAAAATGAGGAATTGAAAGAAGACACAGGGTTGCAACGGATGACCCTGAACGTATCCTAAAATGAGGAATTGAAAGGAGAAGGCGCTGGAGACCTGCTTTTACCCTATTCTGAGTATCCTAAAATGAGGAATTGAAAGTTTAGGCGTCTAAGGCGTCCGTCATTTAGGCGGATGCGGTATCCTAAAATGAGGAATTGAAAGTCTCAGTTTGGCTATTCGTAATTACAGAAATCTCT
>Ga0167615_1000319_pt1 | contig 15096 bp, 12 predicted proteins | sample BED_Mat_host_9_1_FD_111800 | JGI IMG/M metagenome (GOLD analysis project Ga0167615, IMG submission 111800) | Extremophilic microbial mat communities from Yellowstone National Park, USA - BED_Mat_host_9_15 (v2) (version 2) | ecosystem: Environmental > Aquatic > Thermal springs > Hot (42-90C) >... | reverse complement strand
TGTGCCGTTTGGCCAGGATGCGCCGCATGTTAAAATGAACTCGCTTGTTGCGCTCATGCGGTTGATTCCTGATACCGTCGCGGCCGCGCTCGAAGGGCGCCAGCTCCAGCCGGTGCTCATCGAGCGCTGGCGCGAAGATAGGCCTTGAGCGCGGATTCTGGGAGAAGGAGCTTGGGGATGGAGAGAAAAGATCGGTATTCGTTTGCCGTGCTCGGCGCGACGGGCGCGGTGGGCAGGCGGATGTTGTCCACGCTCGAACGCCGCGGCGTGCCGGTGGGTGAGGTTCGGTTGCTCGCGTCGCCTCGGTCGGCGGGGACGCGCATCCCATTTCGCGGTGAGGAGCTCGTCGTCGAGGCCGTTCGACCTGAGTCGTTCGACGGCGTGGACATCGCGCTGTTCAGCGCCGGCGCGGCCGCGAGCGAAGAATGGGCGCCCGTGGCCGTGGAGCGAGGCGCCGTCGTGATTGACAACTCGTCGGCGTTCCGAATGCACGACGACGTGCCGCTCGTCGTGCCCGAGGTCAATCCGCACGCGCTCGCGCACCATCGCGGCATCATTGCGAATCCAAACTGCTCCACCATTCAACTGGTGGTGGTGCTGCACGCGCTGCGCGAGTTCGGCCTCGAACATGTGACCATCTCGACGTATCAGGCCGTGAGCGGCATGGGGCAGCGCGCGGTGGACGCGCTTCTCGAGGAGGTCCGTCGAGCGGAGGCGGGTGAGCGCGACGTGACCACGGTGTTCCCGGTGGTCAAGCAGGACCGCCACGTGCCGATGGCGTTCAACGTCATCCCGCAGTGCGACATCTTCCTCGACAACGGCTACACCAAAGAGGAGATGAAGCTGGTCAACGAGTCGAGGAAGATCTTGGAGATCCCGTCCCTGCGCGTGACGCCCACGGCCGTGCGGGTGCCTGTGTTGTACGGTCACGCCGAGTCGGTCGCGGTCCGCTTCCGAGACCCGGTCGGAGTCGCCGAGGTAAGGGACCGCCTCGCGAAGGCCGAAAACGTCGTGTTGGTCGACGATCCGGCGTCCGCTCTGTACCCTCACCCCCGCATGGCGGAGGATCGGGGGGAGACCTTTGTCGGCCGGATTCGTCAAGATTTGGAGGATCCGCACACGATTCTGTTCTTCATCGTCGCCGACAACCTGCTGAAGGGCGCGGCGTGGAACGCGGTGCAAATTGCGGAGAAGCTCATGGAGATGGCGCGTTGAGCGAAGGAGTCGAGCGGTTGTGAAAGTTGTCGTGCAGAAGTTTGGCGGCACGTCCGTGGCGACGCCGGAGACGAGGCGGGCGGCCTACCGCCACGTCGAACGCGCCCTGGACGAGGGATATCGAGTCGCGGTGGTGGTCTCCGCCATGGGGAGGCGCGGAGATCCGTACGCGACGGACACGCTTCTGAGCCTGCTCGATTCAGGGGATGGGGCGGGGCGCGAACCGGATCCGCGCGATCGCGACCTCCTGATGAGCTGCGGCGAGATCATTTCGGCGGTGGTCTTTGCGCACGAGCTTCGCAGCCGAGGCCACCGGGTGCGCGTGTTCACGGGGGCGCAGGCCGGGATCGTCACCTCGGAGGACTTTGGCAATGCGCGCATCCTGGACGTGCGGACGGATGGGCTCAAGGCTGCGCTCGAGGCGGGCGAAATTGCGGTGGTGACGGGGTTCCAGGGCTGCACGGAGTCTGGGGACGTGACCACGCTCGGCCGCGGCGGGAGCGACACGACGGCCACGGCCCTTGGCGTGGCGCTCGGGGCGGAAGTGGTGGACATCTTCACCGACGTCTCCGGGATCATGACGGCCGATCCCCGCATTGTCGAGGATGCGCGTCAGCTGCGCCAGGTGACGTATACTGAGATCTGTAACATGGCGTACCAGGGTGCGAAGGTGATTCACCCGCGGGCCGTCGAGCTCGCGATGCAGGGCAACGTGCCCATCCGGGTGCGAAGCACCCTTTCCGACGATCCCGGCACGCTCGTCACGCAGGCCGCGGCGCATTTAGAGCACGGCCGCGTGATGGATCGATACGTCACGGGCATTGCGCATACGCCAAACGTCACGCAGATCCGCGTGCGCGGCGAAGGCATCGGGGCGTCGTCCATCTTCCGCCTGATGGCGGAGCACCGCATCTCTGTCGACTTCATCTCGGTGACGCCTTCCGAGGTGGCGTTCACGGTGCCGGACCATCTCGCGGATGCCGCCTGTCACCACCTGTCTCAGCTCGGCTACCGGGTCGAGACGCGGCCCGGATGTGCGAAGGTGTCGGCGGTCGGCGCGGGAATGATGGGCGTTCCCGGCGTGATGGCTCGAATCGTGGACGCCTTGGCCGAGGCCGGGATCGAAATCTTGCAGTCCGCGGATTCGCACACGACCATCTGGGTGCTCGTCGATGGAAGCCAGATGGAAGACGCGGTTCGCGCCCTTCACCGTGCCTTTCAGCTTTCGGGAACCTGAACAGGGGAGATGCGTATGGATTTTGGAAGCCTGATCACGGCCATGGTCACGCCCTTCGACGCCACGGGTGCGCTCGACGAAGGCCGCCTGCGCCGGCTGGTGGATCACCTTATCGACACGGGCACGACCGCGGTCGTGGTGTGCGGGACCACGGGAGAATCCCCGACGCTGAGCCACGCGGAAAAGCTGCGCCTGTTTGACGCCACGCTGCGGGCGGTGGACGGCCGAATCCCGGTGATTGCGGGCACGGGCACCAATTCGACCAAGGATTCCATTGAGCTCACGCTCGAGGCCGCTCGCCTCGGCGTGCAAGCCGTGATGCTGGTGACGCCGTACTACAACCGCCCGTCTCAAGAGGGGCTTTACATGCATTTCGCCCGCATCGCGGAGTCGACCACGTTGCCGGTCATGTTGTACAACGTGCCGGGGCGGACAGGGGTCAATCTGCAACCGCAGACTGCGCTTCAGCTCGCGGCGATCCCGAACATCGTCGCGCTGAAGGAGGCGAGCGGCGACTTTTCGCAGATCCTTCGCATCGCCGCCGAGAAACCGGACGATTTCCTGCTCTACAGCGGAGATGACAAGTTCACGCTGCCGATGCTGGCCATCGGCGCGGCGGGCGTCGTGAGCGTCGCCGGCCACGTCGTCGGCCGGCAGATCCGAACGATGATGGACCTGTTCTGGCAGGGACAGGTGGACGAGGCGGCTTACTGGAGCGCGCGGTTGTTGCCCATCTTCGAGGCCATGTTCATGGAGGCAAGCCCCGCGCCGGTGAAGGAGGCGCTGTCCATCGTCGGCATCGACGTCGGTTCCGTGCGCGCGCCGCTGGTCCCGGCCTCCAAGGCGCTCCGCGAGCACCTGTACACCCTTCTGAACGCGCTCGGCGTCATCGAGCCAAGCGCATGACGGAGAGGAGAGACCGGCTGTTGCCAACGCGTCTCGTCTTGCGCCGCGATCGAAGGCGGCGCTTGGAACAAGGTCATCCCTGGATCTATCGCTCGGAGGTCGAGCGGGTGGAAGGGCCGCTCGCTCCGGGCGATCTCGTCGACATCGTGAACCATCAGGGCGCCTTTTTGGCCCGGGGTTACGCGAATCCCCGGTCCCAGATTTTCGCGCGCGTCCTGACGTACCGGCAAGGGGAACCGGTTGATGTCGCCTTCTTCGTCCGGCGCTTCGAGCAGGCGTTGGAATACCGGCGCAGATTTCACCCGCAGGCACTTGCCCATGGCCGCGCCGTGTATGGCGAGGCGGATTATGTGCCTGGACTCGTGGTGGACCGGTTCGGCGAGGTGCTCGTCGTGCAGGTCTTGACGGCGGGCATGGAGCGCCTGTTCCCGGAGGTGCTCAAAGCGCTCGTCGAAGTGTACAAGCCCGCCGGGGTTCTGGCGCGAAACGACGTGCCCGTGCGAGCGCTGGAGGGGCTGCCTCTCGTGGTCGAAGCGGTGTACGGCGAGGTGCCGGACGTGGTCGACGTGATCGACAATGGGCTCGAGTTCTCGGTGGACCTGCGCGAGGGGCAAAAGACGGGCTACTTTTGGGATCAGTCGGAGAACCGGGCCGCGATTCGGCCGCTCATGACGGGCTGGAGGGCCCGGCGCGCGCTGTTTGGCGGAGACCCGGGCCTGCACGACGGCGCCCACGTGCTCGACTGCTTCTGCCACACGGGCGCGTTTGCCGTCCACGCGCTCCATTATGGGGCGGCGCACGTCACCGCCGTGGACATCTCCGCGGACGCCGTCGAGCTCGCGCGCCAGAACGCTCGCCGAAACGGCGTGTCGGATCGGGCCGAGTTCGTCGTGGCCAACGCATTTGATTACTTGCGCGAACGGGATGCGGAGGGCGCTCGTTACGACGTGGTGATTCTCGATCCTCCGGCGTTTGCGAAATCGAGGCAATCCATCGAGAGCGCGACTCGAGGTTACAAGGAGATCAATTTGCGCGCGATGCGCATCCTGCGCGACGGAGGTTTCCTCGTCACCGCGAGCTGTTCGTATCACATGTCGCCCGACCGGTTTCGAGAAACGGTCCTGGACGCGGCCGTCGATGCCCACAAGGTGCTGAGAGTTGTTCGGGACGCGCGCGCGGCGAGCGATCACCCGCAAATTGCCGGCGCTCCAGAGCAGCACTACCTGAAGTTTCTCATCTACGAGGTGCGCAGTCGGCGGTGACCCGGCTGCGCAGAACCCTTGCGCTTGGGGCCGACCTCGGGGTATAGTGAATCTATACAATGATTGCATAATGTTGTGCGCGAGCCAAACGAAGCGGGCAGCGCACGCGCGTTTGAAATCGCTTGCAAGATTGGCTCGGCGAAAGGGGATGCGTCGCACGGTGGATGTCATCCAAGAATCCCGTCCCGCGTTGAACGACGCGCTCACGCCGGAGCGCCGAAGCGACGAGCACCGCCTGATTGAGGAGACGGCGCGCTCCTTTGCGGAACGAGACGTCCTTCCGCGCATGGAGGCGCTGGAGGCGGGCGACGTCGCTGTGCTGAAAGCGCTTTATCGAAAGGCCGGGGAATTGGGCCTCATCGGCGTGGACCTGCCAGAGGCGTACGGGGGGCTGGAGCTGGATCCCCTTGCGTCCTCGTTGGTGTCCGAGGCGCTCGGAGAGACGGCAGGGTTTGGCGTGTCCATCAACATTCACAGCGGCGTCGCGCTTCACCCGATTCTGTACTTTGGCGACGAAGCGCAGCGCACTGCGTATCTGCCGCGGCTTGCCGCCGGAGAAATGATTGCGTCGTACGCGCTCACGGAACCGGATGCAGGCTCGGATGCGCTCCACGGCAAAACCAGCGCCCGGCGAGACGAAGCGCGCGGATGCTACGTGTTGTCTGGACAAAAACAATGGATCTCGAACGCGCGCGTCGCCGGTGTGTATGTGGTGTTTGCCCAGCTTTTCGGTCGCGGCATGACCGCTTTCGTCGTGGATCGAGACCGACCGGGGCTTTCCGTGGGCAAGGAGGAGCACAAGGTCGGCATTCACGCGAGCCCGACGGCTTCGCTCGTCCTCGATGACGTGGACGTTCCGGAATCCGCCTTGCTCGGGGCGCCTGGTCATGGACACCGGATTGCCCTCTCCGTTCTCAATTTGGCCAGGCACAAGATGGCGCTCTACGCCCTGGGCCAGACGAGGCGAGCCATCCGGCTGGCCGCGGCGTACGCCAAGGAGCGGCGTCAATTCGGCGTGCCTATCGCCTCCTTCGGCATGATCCGGGAAAAGCTCGGCTATATGGCGGCGCGGTACTTTGTGGCGCGGAGTGCAGCCTATCGGACGGCGGGCGAACTCGCTCCCGGAAAGAAGCGGGCGCTTCAACTCGCGCTCCGGTCGGATCTGGATCCCGAAGCGAAAGTGCGGGGCGTGGCATCGGCCCTGTCGTCGTGCATCGCGACCTGCTCGCTGAACAAGGTGCTCGCCACCGAAGTTCAGGCCTTCGTCATCGACGAGGCCGTCCAGATCCACGGCGGCTATGGCTACATGGAGGATTACGAAATCGCGCGGATGTACCGAGACGCCCGCATCACGCGCATCTTTGAAGGAACGAACGAGATCAACCGTCTGGCGGCCGTGAGGGACCTGCTTCATGTTCGCGCTCGGGAAGCAAGCGCTTGTTCACCGGAGGGTCCGTCGTCGCCTGCGGCGGCACCCTCCATGGCCACTCGCCTTCCCGCCGGACGCTTGCGCGCCACGCTTGAGGGTGCCGAAGGCGCCCTGCGCGCGATGCGAGCGCTCTTCGACCAGGTCCTCGAGTCCGCGCTCGCCCGCGACGGAGATCAACTCGTCGAACAGCAGATGCTCGTCCGACGCCTGGCGGATGCGAACATGTGGCTGTACGCGTTGGAGTCCGCGCTCGCCCGCATCGCCCTAGGCGCGGACGCGAAAGGACCCGCGCGCGATCTCGGCGCGGAGCTGGCCGCCGTCGCCTGGGCGGACGCCGTTCGACACGGTTTCGCGCCGCTCGCGGAGGTCGCGCGCCACGTGGGCGTGCCGTCTGACCCCCTGACGGTCCCGGACGAGATCGGCCAACTGGAGACCATCGCAGAGTATGTATTGGATCGGGTGAGGTGAGGGTTCATGGAGAAACCGGTGATTGGCTTTTTGGGCCTCGGCAAGATGGGGCTGCCGATGAGCCTGAACTTGGTGCGCGGCGGGTACGAGGTGCACGGCTACGACGTCGCGCAGCACGCGGTGGAGGCGTTTGCGCGCGAGAGGGGCAGGGCGTGCGCGTCGGTGGATGAGGTGGTGCGCGCGGCGGACGTGTTGTGCGCGAGTCTGCCGGGTCCTGCTGAGGTGACGGAGGTGTTCAGCGGAGTCGTGGCGCAAGAAGGGCGCAGCGGCCAGTTGGTCATCGACTTCAGCACCGTGTCGCCTCAGGTCAACCATCGAGTGGCGGAGACGCTCGCGACTCGCGGTATCGACTACCTCGGTGCGCCGGTCTCAGGCGGGGTGGAACGTGCGGTGGACGGGTCGCTCACGGTGATGGTGGGTGGGCCCAAAGCGGCATTTGAGCGGGCGAAGCCGATGCTCGACCTCATCGGCCAAAACGTGTTTCACATCAGCGAGGACGTCGGGGCCGGATCGGTCGTGAAGCTTGTCAACAACTATTTCATCGGCTATTACACGCTCGCGGTGGCTGAGGCGCTCACGCTCGCGGGAGAGATGGGGATGGACCTCGAGCAGCTGTTCTCCATCCTGAACGTGAGCTACGGGCAGAGCCGCATTTACGAGCGCAACTGGAAATTGTTTATCTCGAAGGACTTCTACGAGCCGGGCTTCACGACGCGGCTGTTGATCAAAGATCTGCACCTCGCCAAGGACATGGCCGCCGCCAAAGGACTCGAGTTGCCGATGACGGACGTGCTCATCGGCATGTACGAGAAGGCGGCTGAACGGGGATATGCCGATCTCGACATGGCCGCCATGTACCGCTACATCCAGGACATCAAGAACGACGAGCGGGCGTGATCGCCTGGAGAGAGGGGAATCTGCATGCGCCGACTGCAGAACTATGTCGATGGACGTTGGGTGGACGTTCAGTGCGAAGGCGCTGTACCGGTGTACAATCCCGCGACCGGGGAGGTCATCGCCGAGACGCCGCTTTCGACGCACGCCGACGTGGCGCGGGCGGTGGAAGGCGCCAAGCGCGCGTTCGCGTCGTGGAGCCGGGTGCCGGTCGTCAAGCGAGCCCGAGTGGTGTTTGACTTCCTGGCGACATTGAAGGCGGAGCGGGAGCATATCGCCAGGATGATCACGACGGAGCACGGCAAGAGTTACGCGGACGCGCAGGCCGAGGTGGATCGCGGCATCGAGGGCATCGAACACGCGCTGTCCGCGCCGACCTTGATGATGGGCGAATCGCTCGCCGAGGTGTCCGAAGGGCTTGAGCAGACGTACTACCGGTATCCCTTGGGCGTCGTCGCCAGCATCACGCCGTTCAACTTCCCGGCCATGATCCCGCTGTGGGTCATGGGCTGGGCGGTGGTGACCGGCAACGCGCTGATTTTGAAACCGTCCGAGCAGACGCCCACGACCACGCTTCGCCTGGTCGAGATGTTCCACGAAGCGGGACTGCCCCCGGGCGTGCTGCAGGCGGTGAACGGCGGCAAGGAGGCCGTGGACGCCATCCTGTCCCACCCCGACATTGTCGCCGTGAACTTCACCGGCTCGACGAAGACGGCCGCCTACGTATACGAGACCGCGGCGCGCCACCACAAGCGGGTGCAAGCGTTCGCGGGGGCGAAGAATCACGCGATTGTGCTGGAGGACGCGGTGCTCGAGCCGACCGTCGACGGCATACTGCGCGCGGCGTTTCACAACGGCGGCCAGCGCTGCATGGCCACCTCGGTCGTCGTGGCCGTGGGTTCCATCGCGGACGAGGTGGTGGAGCGGCTGGCCGAGGGCGCGCGGCGCATGAAAATTGGCCACGGCTTCGAGGAGGGTGTGGACGTCACGCCGCTCATCCGCAGGGAACATCGCGATCGCGTCCGCGCCTATGTCGACGAGGCGGCGATGTCCGCCCGGCTGGTGGTGGACGGACGCCCAGCCATCGAGGAACACCCGGAGGGCTTTTACCTCGGCCCGTGCCTGCTCGACGGCGTGACCCCGGAGATGCGCGTCTGGCAGGAGGAGTTGTTTGGTCCAGTGCTTTCCGTCGTGCGGGCGCGCGATCTCGACGAGGCCATCGCCATCGCCAACCGTTCGCGCTACGCCAACGGCGCCATCCTGTACACGCAAAGCGGCAAGGCGGCTCAGGTCTTCCGGGATCGCATCGACGCGGGCATGGTCGGCATCAACGTCAACGTGCCGCTTCCCGTGGCCTTCTTCCCGTTCGGCGGGCACAAGGACTCCTTCTACGGCGTGACGGGCGAGAACGGCAAGGAGCTCGTCCAGTTTTTCACGCGGAAGAAGGTCGTCTCGACGCGTTGGTTTTGACGGAGAGCGAGGTGGACTATGGAGAGCGTCTTGTTTCGACAGACCGGCACGGTGGCTTGGCTCGGGCTCAATCGGCCGAAGCAGCTGAACGCCCTCAGCCTCGAGATGATTCGGCTCCTTCGCCGCCATTTGGACGAGGTGGCGCTGGATCCGTCGGTCGAGATCGTCGTGCTGTACGGCGAAGGCGATCGCGCCTTCTGCGCTGGCGGCGACATTCGAGCGCTGTACGACGCGAAGGATGAGCCCAACCTCGACACGGCGTCCGCCTTTTTCTCCGAGGAGTACGCGCTCGACGATCGCGTCGCGCGCTTCCCAAAGCCAGTGGTCGCCCTGTGGGACGGCATCGTGATGGGCGGCGGGGTCGGGCTCACCTACGGCGCCGCGTGGAAGATCGCGACGGATCGCACGCGGTTCGCGATGCCTGAGACCGGCATCGGCTTCTTCCCGGACGTCGGCATGTGTCACGCGCTCAGCCGGATGGAAGGGGGCTTAGGGGTCTACCTCGCGCTCACCGGCGAGTCGGTGGGCGCCGACGTGCTGCTGGCGGCGGGTCTGGCCAACGGCTGGCTCCCGAGCGGCGAGCGGCCGTCGTTCGAGGCAGAGCTCGCGCGGCGGGGCGAACAGGGCGAGGCGGCGGAAGACATTCAACGGTTTCTGGGCGCAAGGCTCGCCGCTCATCGCCAGCCGTTGGCGGATGCGGCGGACTTTCTCCGGCGCGTGAAGGTCTACTTCGACGCCCCGTCGCTCGCGGACATCGTGGCGCGCTTGCGAGAGGGCGCCTCAGGCGATCCGTTCGCGGCGCAGTCGCTCGAGATCCTGCGCCAGCGCTCGCCGCTCTCGTTGGCGGTGACCTTCGAGGCGCTCCGCCGCGCGCGAAGCGCGACGTACCGCGAGGTGCTGGAGACGGATCTCGTCCTCGCCCTGCAGTTCATTCGCCGGGGCGACTTTCTCGAGGGCGTTCGCGCTCAGCTCGTCGACAAGGACCGGCGCCCCAAGTGGCGCCATGCCGATCTGGCGAGCGTGGCGCCCGAAGAAGTGGAGGCGTTTTTCGAACCCATTGCCCGTCTTTCCATCCCGTTTGCCGATTCGCGCCCGTAGAGCTTCCTCGAGAGGAGCGTGGTGAGATGGAGCCATCCCAGACCGCGGCATTTGCCGACCTTTTGGCACCGGACGTGTTCAACATCGCGAGCGCCATTTTGGATCGAGACGCGTCGAGGCGAGCGCTCGTGTGGCGCTCGGAAGCCGGTGCGAAGCGCACGCTGACCTACGGCGAGCTGCGCCGCGAGTCCCTTCGCTTGGCGCAGTCCCTTCACGATCTCGGCCTGCAGAAGGGCGACCGGGTGCTCGTGCTGATGCCCCGCCGACCGGAGACCTATGCCGTGTATCTCGCCCTTCTTTCGCTCGGCGCCGTCGTTCTGCCCGGGTCCGAGTTGCTCATGCCCAACGACATCGCCTATCGCCTGAGGCACGCGGAGGCGAAGGGCGTGATCGCCCACGCGGCGCTCGCTGAGCGTGCCGAGGCGGCCATGGCCGAGGCACCGTCGGTGGCTATGCGCGTCGTGGTCGAGGGCTCGCGAGAAGGCTGGCTGGCGTACGACGACCTCGTGCGCGGCGCGGCAGGCGAGTGGGAGGTGGTTCCGACTCGCCGGGACGACCTCGCCTTCCTGTCGTACACCTCCGGGACGACGGGCTATCCCAAAGGCGTGATGCACGTGCACGGCTGGGCGCACGCGCACTGGCACATCGCCGCGAAGCGCTGGCTCGGCATCCAGCCGGACGACGTCGTCTGGGCCACCGCCGGGCCGGGATGGGCGAAGTGGATCTGGAGCCCGTTTGTGGCCACGATGATGTCGGGGGCGACTGGTTTTCACTACGGAGGTCGATTCGACGCGGAGACGTTCCTCGCCCTCATCGACGAAGAACAGGTGAACGTGCTCTGTGCGACGCCGACGGAGTACCGCATGATGGCCAAAGTGGACGGCCTGGAACGGTTTCGCCTTTCGTCGCTTCGCCAGGCGGTGAGCGCGGGCGAGCCGCTCAATCGCGAGGTCATCGACACGTTCCGCCGCTATTTCCAGATCACCGTTCGCGACGGGTATGGGCAGACGGAGAACACGCTGCTTGTCGCGACGTGCGTGGACACGGAGGTGCGCCCCGGTTCGATGGGGCTGCCGACGGTCGAAGGGGCCGTGGACATCGTCGACGAAGAGGGCCAGCCGCTTCCGCCGGGCCAGGTTGGCGATATTGCGGTCAGGCGGGACTTTCCGGCGCTCTTCCGAGGCTATTACAAGGACGACGAGCGGACTCAGGCGCAGTTTCGGGGCGCGTGGTACATCACGGGCGATCGCGCCGAGAAGGACGCGGACGGCTACCTTTGGTTCAGCGGCCGCGCGGACGACATCATCATCAGCGCTGGATATACCATCGGGCCGTTTGAAGTGGAGGACGCGCTCGTGAAACACCCGCTGGTTCGGGAGTGCGCGGCGGTGTCGAGCCCCGATGAGGTGCGGGGCGCCATCGTGAAGGCGTTCGTCGTCTTAAAGGATCCCGAACTCCACCGAACGCTCGCCCACGACGGCGAGCGGCGCGAGGCGCTGGTGCGCGAACTTCAGGAGCACGTGAAGCAGATCACCGCGCCCTACAAGTATCCGCGCGCCATCGAATTCGTGGAGGATTTGCCGAAGACGACGTCGGGCAAGATCCGCCGCGTCGAGCTCCGGGAGCGCGAGTGGAAGCGGCACCGCAACGCACACGAGGGGCAGGGAGGCTGACTCATGTACGAGGCTGTCATTGTCGACGCCGTCCGCACGCCCATTGGGCGTAGGAACGGCGCGCTGAAGGATGTGCACCCGGTGGATCTCTTGGGGCACGTCCTGCGCTCCATCGTCGAGCGCAACCAGCTGCCGCCCGAGGCGGTGGACGACGTGATCGCAGGGTGCCTGACGCAGATTGGCGACCAGGCGGTCAATATCGCTCGCAACGCGTGGCTCGCGGCCGGGCTGCCGGAGTCCGTGCCGGGATGCACTATCGATCGCCAGTGCGGGTCGAGCCTGCAGGCGCTTCACTTCGCCGCGCAGGGCGTGATGAGCGGGGCGTACGAGATCGCCATCGCCTGCGGCGTCGAGGCGATGTCGCGCGTGCCCATGATGTCTTCCATCGGCGTCTATGGCACGCCGATGACGGAATCGCTGGAAGCGCGCTATCACATGCGCCAGTACAATCGCTCCTTTTTTGATCAGGCGCTCGGCGCGGAGCTGCTTGCCAAAGAGTGGGGGTTCTCGCGGGAGGATCTCGATCAGTTCGGCCTGAGGAGCCACCAGTTGGCGGCCAAGGCCCGAGGCGAAGGGAAGTTCCGGCGCGAAATCGTGCCGGTGCCGCTCGCGCTTGCCAAACAGCCGGGGTGGTTCGAGCAGGACGAGGGCATTCGGACCGATACGTCGCTCGAGAAGATGTTGTCCCTGAAGCCGGCCTTCCCAGACCTGGAGCTCATCACGGCGGGCAACGCGAGCCAGATCTCGGATGGCGCGAGCGCCGCACTCGTGATGCGTCGAGAGACAGCCGAAAAGTTGGGATTGCGGCCGCGCGCTCGGTTTGTCGCGTTCAGCGTCGTCGGCGTCAACCCGGTGACCATGTTGACCGGGCCCATCCCGGCGACGCAAAAGGTGCTGCAAAACGCCGGGCTCAAGGTCGAGGACATCGACCTGTTCGAAGTGAACGAGGCGTTTGCGCCCGTGGTCCTGGGCTGGCAAAAGGAGATTGGCGCGCCGTGGGATCGCGTGAACGTCCACGGCGGCGCCATTGCGCTCGGGCATCCGCTCGGCGCGACGGGGACTCGCATTGCGGCGACGCTGTTGAACGCGCTCGAGGATCGCGGCGGGCGATTTGGGCTCATCGCCATCTGCGAGGGGGCGGGCATGGCGAACGCGACCGTGATCGAGCGGATCGAAGGATGAGTCTAGCGTGTCACGTGGAGGTTGAGCGATGAAACTTGAAGGTGCGGCGTTCATTGTGACGGGCGGCGGATCCGGGCTCGGTGAAGCCACGGCGCGGGCATTCGCGGAGGCCGGCGCGCGGGTCGCCATCTTTGACGTGCAGGAGGAACGCGGAAAGCGGGTGGCCGAGGAGATTGGCGGCTCATATTTCCGGGTCGACGTGACGGACGAGGACGCGGTGCGCGCGGCGGTGGAGGAAGTCGCGCGGGGCGGCGCGCTCCGCGGCGCGGTGAATTGCGCCGGCATCGCCACGGCGGAAAAGATCCTGTCCAAACGCGGCGTTCACTCGCTGGACAGCTTCGCGCGCGTGATTCAGGTGAATCTCGTCGGCACGTTCAACGTGATGCGCTTTGTGGCCGCGCGCGTTGCCGAGGCGCCGGCGCTCGAAGACGGCGAGCGCGGCGTGATCATCAACACCGCGTCCATCGCCGCTTACGAAGGTCAGATTGGCCAGGCGGCGTACGCGGCGTCCAAGGGCGGCATCGTGGGGCTCACGCTGCCTGCAGCGCGCGAACTGGCCGCCTACGGGATTCGGGTGGTGAGTATCGCGCCAGGCATCTTCGAGACGCCCCTTCTCATGGGCCTGCCCGAGGCTGCGCGCCAGTCGCTCGGACAGCAGGTGCCATTCCCCCAGCGGCTCGGGCGTCCGCGCGAATACGCGCTCCTCGCGCGCCACATCGTGGAGAACCCGATGTTGAACGGAGAGGTGATTCGCCTCGACGGAGCGCTGCGCATGCAGCCGAGGTGAATGCGCGGATGCGAAAAGGCGCGGGAGAGGAGCCCCGCGCCTTTCCCATGTGCGGATCAGCGCCCGCGCCGCACCGGTTCATGATGGCCCAGGTAAGTGCTTCGCATCTGTCGCAGGGTCTCAATCCGCCTCATGGCCATTTCGTCCGCAGCTCGGTGCGTCGGGATATTGCGCTCCGATGACAGCTTGTACAGGTTCAGCATGATGTCGTAGATCCGCTCCACCTTCGACCGCGCGCGTTCGGGGTGGTACCCTTCGAGCTCGTCGGCCACGTTGATGAGTCCACCTGCGTTGATGACGTAGTCAGGCGCGTACAAAATGCCTCGCTCGTGGAGCAGATCTCCGTGCCGCTCCTCGGCCAGCTGGTTGTTCGCGGAACCCGCGATGATCTGGGCCCGAATTCGCGGGATGGTTTCGTCATTCAAGACTGCGCCGAGCGCGCAGGGCGCCAGAATCTCACATTCGGCGCTCAGGATGTCTTGAGGAGACAACGCCTGCGCTCCAAATTCGCTGACTGCGCGCTCCACCTGCACGGGGTTGACGTCGGCGACGAGCAGCTCGGCTCCGGCGCCGCGCAGGAGGCGAGCCAGTTCGTATCCGACGCTTCCAAGCCCCTGAATTGCGACGCGGCGCCCGGCGAGATCGTCCGTGCCGTACAGGTACTTGGCGCTTGCCTGAATCCCGCGGAACACGCCGAGGGCCGTCATGCCGCTTGGATTGCCGCTCGAACCGTAGCTCGGCGAAATGCCGCACACGTACGGCGTCTCGAGGTGAATGAGGTCCATATCCTGGACAGTTGTGCCCACGTCTTCGGCGGTGATGTATCGCCCGCCCAAGCTGTGGATGTACCTCCCCAAGGCGCGAAACAGGGCCTCGCTCTTGTCCTTTCGCGGATCTCCCATGATGACCGTCTTGCCGCCGCCGAGATTCAGCCCGGCCGCAGCCGCCTTGTAGGTCATGCCGCGCGCCAAGCGGAGCGCGTCGACCACCGCGTCCTCTTCAGACGCGTACGTCCACATCCGGCATCCGCCGAGCGCGGGGCCGAGCGTCGTGTCGTGGATGGCGATCACGGCGCGCAGGCCGGAGGCGTGGTCGTAGCAGAAGATCACCTGCTCGTAATCGAATTGGGCCATGCGGGTAAAAAGTTCCATGTCCTTCGAGACCTCCCCACTGAGTATACCGTTCCGGCGGTCCTACCAGAACGATAGGGCGGCGCTCGCTCGATTGCAAGCGCTTTCAATCAACCTCAATTGTAGCATGTTTTCTGATGGAACACTACATCTCTGGACAGGATCGAGGCGTGACGCACGCCGGCGCGGCGCAAAGGCTCTGGCCACTAGGGACGGATTGATGGTGTCAAGCGTCAGTGAATCTGTCACCGCGGACGAGGCCAAATGCGGCAGTGATAATGTCACCTTGCGCATGTGAAATGTGACAGGCCGTACCCTTGCACTCGTGTGGTGTCTGATGCACGA
>Ga0167615_1000313_pt1 | contig 15265 bp, 14 predicted proteins | sample BED_Mat_host_9_1_FD_111800 | JGI IMG/M metagenome (GOLD analysis project Ga0167615, IMG submission 111800) | Extremophilic microbial mat communities from Yellowstone National Park, USA - BED_Mat_host_9_15 (v2) (version 2) | ecosystem: Environmental > Aquatic > Thermal springs > Hot (42-90C) >... | reverse complement strand
TTCTCAAAAAGATCGCGCTTTCGATATCCTACACCCTTCCAGTCCCACAGTCGTCGGACGCTCAGATGGCTACCTCGCTCGAGTTTCCAGCTAAGTTTCTGTCGCGCGGCGCGAAATGTGGGCCAGATGGGGATGCGGTCTGCAGCAGAAGGTCGCGGTTGTCCAAGACGGGGGACGAGGTCCAACCGATGCTCACCATCCTTCAGGCACGCCGCCGTAGCGGCTGATGGCCATCTCGTGGATGATCCGACGCTCATCTGGCTGGAGATAGGCCATCGTCAATTTTTTGACAATCTCCTCATGGTATCGTCATACTGCAGAAACGCGCGGGTCGCGATTTCGCGAATGAGATCTTGGCGGTTCTCCTTGGCCGTGACGGTCCTTTTCATCGCTTCACGCGCCTCGCGGTTGGGCGTGTCCTGCGCCATCTGCCTCACCCCTCATTCGCGTTCTCATCGATGTGCGAGCCACGAGTCGTGTATCCATCAGGTGCGAAGATCCGTTCCCTGCCATCGTACCAAACGGGCATCCGGGCGTCTATGCAGGTTCTCCACGCTCGATGTCGCCGGATCGACAGACCCGTTCAACCCGCCGCCCAATCACCCCAAAATCCGATTGACATTCTGGTTCAACGCGATTAACGTGGAGGTACGGTGGAATGTCGTAAAAACCAATTGGATTTTGGGGTGAATATCCATGGCTGTGACCCTGGAACAGGCGGCGTGGATCGACGAACTGGCCGCGGCCTATGAAGAGGCGCGACCGGAGGACATCTTGCGCGAGGCGCTGCGCAGGGTGCCCAACATCACGTTTGCCTGCTCGTTCGGCGCCGAGGACATGGTCATCCTCGACATGCTCATGTCCATCGACCGCGAGGCCGACGTGTTCTATCTGGATACGAACGTGCTCTTTCCCGAGACCTACGAACTGATTCAGCGGGCCGTCGACAAGTACGGGATTCCGAATCTGCACCAAGTGCTCCCGAAACTGACGCTCGAGGAACAGGCCGCGCAGTACGGCGACGCGCTCTGGAGCCGCGATCCGAACCTGTGCTGCAAGATCCGCAAGGTCGAACCCCTCGCCGATTTTCTCGCGGGTTACGACGGCTGGATCACCGGCATCCGGCGCGAGCAGGCGCCGACGCGGCGCAACGCCAAGGTCTTCGAATGGGACGCCAAGTTCCGCATCGTCAAGGTCAACCCGCTCGTGCGCTGGACGCAGAAAGACGTGTGGAACTACATCGTCGAGCGGGGCGTCCCCTACAATCCCTTGCACGATCGCAACTATCCGTCCATTGGTTGCCTGCACTGCACGCGTCCCGTGAAACCGGGCGAAGACCCGCGGAGCGGCCGCTGGGCCGGATTCGACAAGACCGAGTGCGGTCTGCACGCCGATTCGTGAGGGGGTGCGAGCGTGTCGGAGGAGAAGCTGTCCAAGGTCGAGATCATCAAAAAGAACAGCCGCTTCCTGCGCGGGCCGCTTCAGGAGGAGCTGCAGAACGACGCCTCCCACTTCACCGAAGAGGCCGTGCAGGTGCTCAAGTTCCACGGCACCTATCAGCAGGACGATCGCGACCTGCGCCGGGAACTCGTCAAGCAGGGCAAGGAACGTCATTACATCATGATGATCCGCGCGCGCATCCCGGGCGGCGTCCTGAGCGCGGATCAGTACCTCGTGTTCGACCGCTTGGCCGACGAGTACGGCAACGGCACCATGCGCATCACCACGCGGCAGACCTTTCAGCTCCACGGCGTGCTGAAGCGGGATCTCAAGTCCACCATTCGCCGGATCAACGAGGCGCTCATCACGACGCTCGGCGGCTGTGGGGACCAGGTGCGGAACACCGTCGGCTGCGCGCATCCGCACCAGGGCCCGTTTGAGGAGGCGGTTCGCCGGGATCTGCTCCGGCTCGTGGACGAGACGAGCGCTAAGACGAACGCGTACCACGAGATCTGGCTCGACGGCGAGCGGGTGGACCCGGAGCTGGACCGCGAGCGCGAGACCCTGTACGGCGAGACGTACCTGCCGCGCAAGTTCAAGATTGGCTTCGCGTACGAGGGCGACAACTGCTCGGACGTGTACTCGAACGACATCGGCATCGTGGCGCACCGAGATGGCGACGCCGTGGCCGGGTACACGCTTGTCATCGGCGGCGGCATGGGCCGCACCGCGAGCGACAAGGAGACCCATCCCGCCCTCGCCAAACCGTTCGCCTTCGTCGCGCCAGGCGATCTCGTCGACGTGGTGAAGGCCATCATCACCATCCAGCGCGATCACGGCAACCGCGAGAACCGCAAGTTTGCGCGGATGAAGTACCTCGTCGAATCGCGCGGCGTCGACTGGTTCCGCGAGGAGGCCGAGCGGCGCCTGGGGAGAAAGCTCGCGCCGCCGCGCGAACTCGTCTGGCGCTCGTCGGACGATCACCTCGGCCGCATCGAGGACGGCGACAAGGTGCACCTCGGGCTGTACATCGAGAACGGGCGCATCGCCGACAGGCCCGGGTTTCCGCTCAAATCGGCGCTGCGGGATGTCATCGCCAAGTATCGCCCGACCGTGCGCCTGACGACGCAGCAGAACCTGATCCTGGCCGATCTCGCCCCGCAGGACGCCGACGCCCTCGAGGCGGAACTCGCTGCCCGAGGCATTCGCCTGCCGGACGCGTACTCGCCCGTGAAGCTTCGGTCGATGGCCTGCCCGGCCATGCCGACGTGCGGGCTCGCCATCGCGGAATCCGAGCGCGTGTTCCCGAAGGTCGTCGAGCGCCTCGAAGCCCTTCTCGCGGAGCTCGGCCTCGCGGATGAGCCCATCACCGTGCGCATGACCGGCTGCGCCAACGGCTGCGCGCGGCCGTACATCGCGGAGATTGGCTTCGTCGGCCGCGTCATCGGCAAGTACGACATCTTCCTCGGCGCCAACGTCGAAGGCACGCGGCTCAACGTGCGCTTCCGCGAAATGGTGCCGTTGGACGATCTCGTCCCGACCCTCCGCCCGGTGCTCGAGCTGTACCGCGACGAGCGGCTGCCCGGCGAGCGGTTCGGGGACTTCTGCCATCGCGTCGGGATCAAGCGGCTGAATCAGGCCGTCCCGGTGTCGTCCTAACACCGCCGCGCATCGCCGCGGCACAGGGAGGCGTTGCACATGGCATACGGCCGCGTGGCGCTTGTCGGCGCCGGCCCCGGCCATCCGGGGCTTTTGACCGAGCGCGCCCGAGCGCTCGTGGAACAGGCGGATGTGGTGGTCTACGACAGGCTCGTCTCGCCGCGCCTGCTCATGTACGCGAAACCGGAGGCCGCCCTTTTGTACGCCGGCAAGGCGCCGGGCTGCCACGCGCTCGCGCAGCGAGACATCGAGGCGATGCTCGTGGATTTGGCGCGCGATCACGCCCTCGTCGTCCGCCTGAAGGGCGGCGACCCGCTCGTGTTTGGCCGCGGCGCCGAGGAGGCTGCCGCCTTGCGCGCGGCGGGCGTGCCGTTTGAACTGGTGCCGGGCGTCACGTCGGCCGTGGCCGTGCCTGCCTTCGCGGGCATTCCCGTGACGCTTCGGGGCGTGAGCCGCTCGTTTGCCGTCGCCACGGGGCACGCGGGCGACGGGCTTCAGGCGCATCTCGACGCGATCGCCGGGGCCGAGACGCTCGTTTTGCTCATGGGCGTCGCCGAGCTGCCGCGGATCGCAGAAGAGCTCGCGGCGCGGGGCGTGTCGCCCGACACACCGGCCGCGATGGTCGAGTGGGGCTCTCGCGCCAAGCAGCGGTCCGTGCGCGCGACGCTCGCCACGCTGGCCGCCGAGGCCAAGCGGCGAGGCATCGGCTCGCCCGCCGTGATCGTCATCGGCCACGTGGCGGCCGACGCGTCGCTCGGCGCTTGGTTCGAATCCCTGCCGCGCTTCGGGGAGCGACACCTCCTGTTTGCGTCCTCCGCGCGCGAAGCGCTCGCCCACGCGGCGCGGCTCGAGGCCGAGGGGGCCGAGGTGATGGCCTGCACGTGGGATCGAGCGCGGGCGGTGCGCGTGGCCGAGCTGGAGGCCGCGGTGTCCATGGCGGCGCACGGCAGGTCCGTCGGCTTTGCGTTTTGCACGACGCTCGGCGTCGAGGCGTGGCGCTGCGCCGTGCAGCGCGCGGGTTTCGATCTGCGCAGGCTGGGAAACGTCAAGCTCGCCGCCGTCGACGGCTACGTCGCGCACGCTGTGCGAGAGCGCGGATTGGTGCCGGATGCCCGCTCGCTCGGCGAGATGGCGCGGCTGCCCGTGGAGGTGTGGTTCGTGGAAGCGCAGAGCGGAGGCAGCGATGCGGACGTGGAGGCGGCCTGCGCGGCGAGCGGCGCCGACGTTCGCTCGCTCCACCTCCTGGAGCCGCGGCCCGCACCGGCCGTGCCCGCGCGCTGGCGGCCGTGTTTGCGGGCGTGGCGGGATGTCGTCGCCGAGTGGCTCGCCGACGGCCCGGCCGAGCTGTGGGCGCTTGGCGATCCTGCCCTGGTGCGCCCGCTCGCCGTCGAGGTGGGGCTCGGCGGCGATGCGCTGCGCCGGGCCGATGCGTTCGGCCTCGCGGCTGACGAGGCGGTGTGCGGCGCATGAAGCGGAGAGGCGCGACGATGCTCTTCGTCGGCCACGGGACGCGGCTTGAACGCGGCATGCACCTGTGGCACCGGTTCGTGGACGATGTCGTAAAGCGCGTGGGACTCTCGGAGCATAGCGTCGCGCGCGCGTTCGTCGAGATCGCCCGGCCGGATGTGACAGAGGCGCTCGTGGCCCTCGCTCGCGCGGGCGTGCGGCGGGTGCACGGGGTGCCGCTCCTTCTCTTTTCTGCGGGGCATATGCAGGTGGATCTGCCGGAGGCGGTGGCGCGCGCGGAGGAACGGGTGGGGCGGCTTGACATCACCTGGAGCTCGCCGTTCGGGGACGAACCTGCGTTCATCGACGTCGCGGTCGATCGCGCCACGGAGATCGCCGCGCGCATGCCGGAAGGGGCGGGAGTGGTGCTCGTGGGGCGCGGCAATCGGGACGAGGGCGCGCAGCGCGCGTTTGCGGAAGTGGCGGCGCAGGTCGCGAGCCGCATGGGCGCACCGCTGGTCCACGGCTACCTGGCCGGCACGGGCCGGAAGCTGGAAGACGCGCTCGAGGAACTGTGGCGCAGGGGCTGCCGGCACATCGCCGTGGTGCCGTACCTGTGGTTTCCAGGGCTTCTCACGGAGGGGCTTCCGGAGCGCGTGAACCGGTGGCGTGGCGCGAGGGACATCTCGTTTCAGGTGGCCGATCCGCTCGGGCGAGATCCGCGGCTCGTGGCGCTCGTGGCCGAGCGGGTGCGGCCCGCGGCGCATGGCCTCGACGTCGGCACCTTGGCGTGAGGTGGCCTCGCCCATCCGCATGCGAAAGGGGCTGACCCATACCCTCTCAGACGGCGGGGATGGGGACAGCCCCATGGATTCACCACCAGTATCCAGGATAGCCGTAACCGTAGCCATACCCGTAGCCGTAATACGGATACGGTCGGGCTACGGTCGCGCCGAGCGCCGTCCCCAACGTGAGGCCGGTGAGCGCGCCGAACGCGAAGTAGCCGACGGGGGCGTACACCGTCTCGATGTCCCGGCTTTGCAGCTCGTTGAGCGTCGAGAACCGCTCTTCCGCTTGACCCGCCGCATGGGCAATCGGTCGCACGTTCAGAAGATAGATGCCGTGATCGCGGACGCTGTGCAGGATCCCGTGATACCGGCGGCCGTTCACGTGGTGGACGATGACAGGCCGCCCGACGTATTGCTTCGCAATGGGATACAACGGATGTGGCATGGCCAGACCGCCTCCTTTCGCTTCAGCGTATGCCGAGACGGCGTACGCCGAAGCGACAGCCGCCCATGCCGCCCCGAGGCCACGTGGTCACGCGAACACGATGGTCTTGTTGCCGTGCACGATGACTTTGTCCTCCAGGTGCCACTTCACGGCGCGGCTCAGTACGGCCCGCTCCACCTGGCGACCTGCGATGCGCAGGTCGAGCGCCGTGAACCGGTGATCCACCCGCATCACGTCCTGTTCAATAATCGGGCCTTCGTCGAGTTCCTCGGTCACGTAGTGGGCCGTCGCGCCGATGAGCTTCACTCCGCGCTGATACGCCCGCTGGTACGGATTCCGCCCGATGAAGGCCGGCAAGAACGAGTGATGGATGTTGATGATGCGCTGCGGGTAGTGCTCGAGAAACGACGGGCTCAAAATTTGCATGTATCGCGCGAGGACAATCACGTCGATCTGACCGTCCATGAGGGCGAGCGCCTTCGCCTCGGCCTCCGGCTTGTTCTCCGGCGACACGGGAATGTGATGGTACGGAATGCCGAGGCTTTCCACGAGGGGCCTCGCGTCCTCGTGATTCGAGATGACCATCTTGAGCTCTGCGTCGAGCAGGCCGTCCTGCCATTCCCACAAGAGCTCCTGCAGGCAGTGCAGTTCCCGCGAGACGAAGATGGCCATGCGCTTTTTCTTCCTCGCCGGGTGATACCGCCAGCGCATCTGGTATTCCTCGGCCAACTTCGCAAAGTCGCGGCAGAGCGCCTCCTCGCGGTTGGGCAGATCTTCGAGTTCGAACTCCACGCGCATGAAGAAGTCGCCGCCCCAGGGCGCCGTGGAGTGTTGTGCGGATTCGGCGATGTTGGCCCCGCACGAGGCGAGAAACTGCCCGATGGCGCCGACAATGCCGATTCTATCTGGACACGAGATGAGCAGGCGACCGCGATTTTCCCGAGATGTCATCCTCTTGCCTCCAGCCCCTCCAGGCCAAGCTGTTTTTGCTTCTCCGCGCTGAGCACCATCATCTTGGCCGTCGACGACGCCTTCAGCTCGCCGTCTTCGCTCTCCACCGCGGCTTCCACCACCAAGAGCCGCGACGAGACCTTGGTCGGTTTCGCCCAGACGCGGAGGCGTTCGCCGACGTGGACGGGCTTCTTGAACGAGATGTTGAGCTCGGCCGTGACCGTCACGAGCCCCATGAAAAACGGCACGTAGGCGGACGCTTCGTCGAGCAGCGTGCACGTGATGCCGCCGTGCTGGACATTCGGCCAGCCGATGTGATGCTCCTGTGTCTGGAAGTGGCAGACCACGCCGTCTCCGTCTCGCTCAAAGTGCATGTGGAGGCCGTGCGGGTTGTCCTTTCCGCAGGCGAAACAGTAGTCAAACCCCATGGCGCACCTCCCGCATCTGTCTCTGTCAGACCACTTGTTCTATTATGACAGCCGCGCCCGCTCATGGGCAACCGCAGGCAGGAGAAGGCGCGCTTCTCGTCGTAGTTTGAGAGGGGATGCGCGATAAGGAGTGAAAGCGCGTTGGAGAAGACGTCGGAAGTGTTGCATGCAGGGCCTCAAGGCGATTCGGGGCGGCAAAGGGAGGCGGTGCGCGTCAGCCTGCGCGTGAAGATGATGGTTGTCGTGATCGTCAGCCTCGCGGTGAGCGTCCCCATCTCGGACGCCATCAACGCCGCGATTCGGCGGGCGGTGCCCCAGAGCCAATACGGGATCTACGTGAACAGCGCGGTGAGCGTCATCGTCTCGGCGGCGCTTGTGCTCTTGGCCATCCAGGTCCTCGTCATCCGGCCGCTCGGCCGCCTGGTGCGGGCGGTGCAGGACGTGGCGGCGGGCAATCTTGCGGCGCGCGTCGCCGTCGACACCCAGGATGAGATGGGGCTTCTCGCCCGCGAGCTGAACGCCGCCACCGCCGCCATGCAGGAGGTCATCCGCGAGCTTGCCCGAACGTCGGGCGATCTCGCCGCGGCAAGCCAACAACTTGCGGCGAGCGCGGAGGAGACGGGCAAGGCGGCCGAACAGATTGCGCTCACCATCCAGGACGTGTCGGCCGGTGTGCAGCGGCAGGACGCGCGCATCGCTCGCTCGACGGACGTGTTCCAACTCCTCGCCCGCGGCATGGACGACATGTCGGCCCGGTTCCGCGGCGCGAGCGAGGCGACGGGGGAGGCGCGAGGGGCCGCGAATGACGGCGGCGAGCAGGTGGCGCAGGCGCTTGCGCAGATGGCCTCCGTGGAAGGGGCGTTCGAGCACCTGGCACAGGCCGTGCGCAGTTTCGCGTCGAGATCGCAGGAAGTGGGCGCGATTGTCGAGGTCATGACCCGCATCGCCAAGCAGACGCACCTGTTGGCGCTGAACGCGGCCATCGAGGCGGCCCGCGCGGGCGAGGCGGGGCGCGGATTTGCGGTGGTGGCGTCGGAGATCCGCAAGCTGGCCGAGCAGTCGGCCGACTCGTCGAAGCAGATTGCCGCGCTCGTGGCCGCGATTCAGGCCGACATGGAGAACGCGGCGGCGCGCATGGCCGCCTCGCGCGAGCAGGTTGAGGCGGGCAAGGCGACGTTCGAAGCCGTGGACGCCTCTTTCGCGCGCATCCGCCAGGCGGTGGAGCGCGTGGACGAGGAGCTGCAGGGCGTGTTGACGTTTGTGAATCGCCTCGGCCGGGCGTCTGCGCAGCTGCGCGAGGGCGTGGACGAGATCGCCCAGGTGTCGGCGCAGACGAGCGCCGGCATGGAGACGGTGGCGGCCGCCACCGAGGAGCAGCTCGCCTCCATGCAGGAGATGACCGCCTCCGCGGCCGCGCTCGCGCAGATGGCCGAGTCGCTTCAGCGCATGGTGGCGAGTTTTCGCCTCGAGGCGTGACGAAGAGAGAACATGAGAAAGATGATGCTGAAGACCATTCGATTCTGCGGGAGTGAGACGAGTGCATCAGGACCCTTACGTCCGCATCGGGCGGGCGAAGCTTTTTATCTTCGATCTCGACGGCACCGTGTACGCGGAGACGGAGCATTTTGAAGCGTACGCGCGCGAATTGGCCTCGTTTGTGCCGGAGGCAAGGCGCGAGGCGTTTCTTGAGGACGCGCACCGGGCGCTTCTCCACGACGGCCCGTCGTTTTACGGGCATGCGTTTTCCCGCGATACGGGCGAGCGCGTGGACGTCGCCGAGGAGGACAGGCCGGATCGGGCGTACCTTCACGTGGACGATCCGTGGGGGCTGTTGCAGGTGGTGGCCATCCGGCACGGGATCGGCCCGCGGGAGCGGGACGAGGCGTTTTTGCGCACGCGCGACTACATGGCGGGCCCGTTTCCCATGCAGCCGCTCGGCGGGCTGCGGGAGGCGATAGAGGCCATTCGCGCGCGCGGCGGCCACGTGGTGCTCGCCACCAACAGCCCGGAGCCGGACAGCCGGGCCATCCTGCGCAAGCTGAATTTGGAGGACGTGATCGAAGACTTCGTGTTTCGCGCGGTGAAGCCGTATCGGACCGAGGAGCACTTTCGCAGGTGGCTCGCGAAATACGGCGTGGCGCCCGAGCGGGCGGTGTCGATTGGCGATCACTACCGGAACGAGATGCGGCCTGCCATCCGCCTGGGGATGCTCACCATCTACATCGATCGGTATATCGGCCGGGATCGGCCAGACGTGACCTTGCGGCTGGCGCATCCGGGGGAATTGGGCGACGTGCTCATGACCTGCCTCAGGCGAGCTGAGGAAGCCGAGGCGTGAGGAGGAGAGAGCGTATGGAATACCGGGAATTTGGGCGCACGGGCATGCGCGTGAGCGCGCTGGGGTTTGGCGGATCGGAGATTCGCGGATCGGACGTGGCGACGGTGGAGCGCCTGCTCGCGAGCGCGCTCGACGCAGGGCTCAACGTGATTGACACGGGCGAGTGTTACGGGGACAGCGAGGAACTCATCGGCCGGGCGGTGGGGCATCGGCGCAGCGAGTACTTCCTGTTCACGAAGTGCGGCCACCGTTCGGGCCTCGAGACCCCGGACTGGGCGCCGGAGACCATCCGCGCGAGCATCGACCGGAGCCTGAAGCGCCTGCGCACGGACTACGTCGATTTGATGCAGCTTCACAGCTGCTCCCTCGCGGTGCTTGAGGAGGGGCGCGTGATTGAAGAACTGCAGAAGGCGAAGGAGGCGGGCAAAATTCGCTTCCTCGGCTACAGCGGGGACAACGAGGCGGCGAAGTACGCGGTGGAGCTCGGCGTGTTCGACAGCCTGCAAACCTCGGTCAACGTGGCGGATCAGTCGGCCATCGATGGGGCGATTCCGCTGGCGGCCGCGCGCGGCATGGGCGTCATCGCGAAGCGGCCGGTGGCAAATGTGGCGTGGCGATACTCGGAGAAGCCGGACGTGGACTACTACGTCGAGTACTGGCGCAGGCTGCGGGAGCTGAAGCTTCCCTTCACCGAGCGGCCGCTCAGCGAGGCGGTGGGCGTGGCGCTCCGCTTCACGCTCTCCATCCCGGGCGTGACGACGGCCATCGTGGGGACGCAGAACCCGGGCAGGTGGCAGGAGAACGCGCGCTACGTGGACGAAGGACCGCTTTCGAAGGAGGAATTTGAGGCCATCCGCGAGGCGTGGCGGCGCACGGCGAAACCGGACTGGGTGGGGCAGACCTGACGGCGAGCGCGGGGAGGTGGCCGTGGGGAGCGCGTTCTCCGCGGCCTTTCGCGCGTGCGTGTCACAGCATGGCGGCGCATTCCGTCCTATGAATGAGGTCTTTGTGCGAAACGCAGGGGGAGGCGGATGGAATGCGCCGTTGGACTTTGTTTGCGGCCGCGTGTAGCGCGTGCAGCGTCCTCGCGGTCGGGTGTGGCGCGCAAGTCGCCGCTGACCACACACCGGGCTCTTCGCCACACACCGTGACGAACACATCGAACGCGGGCGGGGAGACGGTCAAGGGGACAGAGGCCGATCAAGCAGCGAAGGGCGCAAGCCTGCCGCGCGCGCTCGCGAGCCGAGGACAATTTGCCATCCTCGGAAATCCTGGCTTCGGACCGGCTCGCGTGATGCAGGTTGTCGCGCCGAGCTTCGCCGGCGCGGTGGGGTTCGCGGCGCTCGATGGACAGTCTTCGAGCGCCATCATCGAAAGCGCCGCCGGGAAGACATGGCACGTGGTGGGCCAAATCCCGGGTCAGGCCGTCGCCATCGCCTTTGCGAGCCCAACGCAAGGGGCCGTCATCACCGTCGCGCACGGACCGGCGAGCGCAGGCGCGGCGGAGGGGCCGACCACGTATCGCATCTGGCAGACGCAAGACGCCGGTGCGTCCTGGCGTTCGGTGTTGCAACTCGCGGCGTCGCCGGCCAATGACATGGCCGCCGAGACGCCGGTTGTCGCGCTGTTTGGGGCGACCGGCTATGCCGCGGTGAACGGCGAACTGCTGCGCACGGCGGACGGAGGCGCCACGTGGGCGCGGGTGCCGCTCCAGGACGCGGTGCTCGGCGCGGCTTTTCCATCTCCCACGCGAATTTGGTTGAGCGAAGTGTCGCCGCAGGTGTTTCGCGCGGGCTCTCATCCCGCGCCTGTCGTGCTGGCGGAGAGCGCGGACGGCGGCCGCACGTTTCACACGGTGTTGACGGGGCCGAGCGTTGTGCCGTGGGAAGCCAATGTGGCCATGAGCGCGAGCGGGGTCGGCGTGTGGGTGGTCAAGGATCTCGGGAGTTGGGAAACACGAGTCTTTTGGACCACCAACGGCTGGGCGTCGTGGCGGGAGGCCATGCCGCAACCGTACCAGGGGCGCATCGCGCAGTCGGTGCCCGTCCTCGACGGGGACGTCGCCTACATCGGACTGTGCCCGGGGGCCGCGCCGTTCCCCGGCGGCGTGACGTCGTTCGACCTTCGCACCGGGCAGGCGTCGACCCTCGCGACCGTCCCGTACTGGTCCAGTGTCTCGCTCGCCCGCGGCCCGTCGGGGACCTGGTACGCGGCCCCGTCCTCCTCGCAGCCGACGGGCCTGTACGCGAGCGCGCCGGGGCTTGACGCATGGCACAGGATCGCGCCCACGGAGCCCCCGGACGTGCAGGTCGTCGCGGATTCCGCGTTGGCTTCGTCCGGACGGCCCGTGCTCGTCGGCATCGACAGCGATCTGTTTCAGGGCACGGTGGAGGAGAGCGCGGACGGCGGATCTTCGTGGCGCGTCCTCGCCCGCATGGCTCATCAGGCGCCCATCGCCGTCGCGGCGGGCCCCGGCAAGCGCCTGGCCGTCGCCACGTTGGACGCCTCAGGTGACAGCGGCCCCCTGCACCTGTGGGTGAGCCAAGACGGTGGGCAGCATTGGACAGAACTCGGCGCAGCGGACTTGCCCGATAGCGTGTTGCAGAGCGTCATGCCCGTTGGCCCATCCAACGCCGCCCTGTCCGTGACGGCCCATGGGTACCTGCTCGCCATTGCAGCGATGCCGAAGGACCTTGTGCTTTCATCGCCAGACGGCGTGCACTGGTCGACCGTCCGCACGGTCTCCAATGGCGATCTCGCCTTGGCGCCCGCCTTCGATGGGGGGACCATCTGGTGGCTCGACAACCACCTGATCCGGCCGGGAAGCAAGGCGAACGGGAAAAGCACCGGGCCGGTGCTTCAGCCCGTCCTCACGGCGTCTTCCGTGAGTGGCGGCTCAGACCGCTCGGTCACTCTTCCCGAGGGCTACGACGCGCTCGCGATGGCGTGGGCGGGATCGCGCGGGATGGTGGTCTGCGCCTCGTCCGCGACCATGGATCCGTCCCAAGGGCTCACCCTGTTCGTCACCCCGGACGACGGGGCCACGTGGCACGCCCGCCATCTCGCGCCCGAGCTTCATCCCAACCTGCCCAGCGAGGTGATGAGCTTGACCCTTGCGGGCAGCGATTTCGGCGCGCTCCTCACGGACGGCGGCCTGCTCGTGACGCAGGATGGCGGCTTTGTGTGGTGCTACACAGGCAGTTGACACGCTGGCCTGCGCGGCCGCGCGCAGGCTTCGTGGGCGCTTGGAGCCTCGCCTTCCCCAGCTGTCTCGTGTGGCAAAACCGATGCGGGCCGCCCGCCTGCGCGGCCGCGCGATGCGGCTCAAGGCGCAAAAAGGCCGGACGGAGGACTTCCGCCCGGCTTTGTCATGGCCGCTCGCGCCCTGCCGCTCAGATCTCGGCCTTTTTCCAGATCAGCACGCCGTTCTGCCCGCCGAAGCCAAACGAGGAGCTGAGCGCCGTGCGGATGTCCGCCCGGCGGCTCTGATTCGCCACCACGTCGCGCGGCGCGATGTCCTCTTTGTCGTCGCAATTCAGAGTGGGCGGCAGCCATCCCGTCTCGAGCGCCTTCACGCAGGCGATGGACTCAATCGCCCCGGCGGTGCCGAGCATGTGGCCCACCGCGCCCTTGATGGAGCTCACCGGGATCTCGTCGATCCGCGGGCCAAACATGTCGCGAAGCGCCGTCGACTCCGCGATGTCGCCCGCCGGCGTGGCCGTCGCGTGCGCGTTCACGTAGTCGATCTCGTCCGTCCCAAGCCCCGCGCTCCGAAGCGCCCGCGCCATGGCCAGTTTCGCGCCGTGTCCGGATGGATCCGGCGAGGTCTCGTGGTAGGCGTCGTTCGACGTACCATAGCCGACGAGTTCCCCGTAGATGGTGGCGCCGCGCTCGAGCGCCCGCTCCAGGGTCTCCAGCACCAGAACCGCCGCGCCTTCGCCCATCACCATGCCCGTCCGCCGCTTGTCAAACGGCCGCGACCACGCGCCGAAATCCTCCGGGCCCTCCGTCGCGAGCGCCCCCGCCGCGCGCAGGCCCGCCAGGATGGCCGGGCTGAACAAGCACTCCGCCCCGCCCACCAGCGCCATGTCGATCTCGCCGAGCCGAAGCCAGTAGCTCGCCTCGCCGATGGCGTTGGCCGACGACGCGCATGCCGTGGAGTATGTCATCACCGGTCCGCGAATCCCGTAGCGCATGGCGATCCCGGCCGCAGCCGCGTTCGGGATCGACTTCGGCACAAGCCTCGGGCCGACCCGCGTCGAGCGGCCCGACGCGAGCCGGTTGGCGCCCTCCTCCAGCGTCTGCACGCCCCCGAACGCGCAGCCGATGGAAATGCCAATCCGATCCCGTTCGTACGGACCAAACGCGCCGCCGTCGCCAAACCCCGCATCACGAAGCGCCTCCGCAGCGGCCACGAGGCCCATCTGCGTGAAGCGATCGCTGTTTTGAATCTGTTTTTTGTCCAAGTATCGCGCCGGATCAAAATCGCGGGCCGCCGCCACGACGGGCGCCCACGTCCGCAGGAGCTCGTCTTCCGTCTGGCGCACGGCCGACTTGCCGGCCACGATGTTCTCCCAAAACGTCGAAACCCCGACCCCGAATGGCGTCACGGCACCCATTCCGGTGACGACGATGCGCGTCTTGTCCGCCATGAAGGTTCTCCTCTCGCTGTCAGACTCCACGGGAATCTGAACTGCCCGCACAAAATTATCACTTGGTGCTAGTTCCGCCTCTATCATACCACGTCCGCGCTTTGGCGGCGATGCATGGGCCTGGGACAAGGCGACTTCCGTTTGGTATCATGGAGCGGGAACTTCACGGTCGTCGAATGGGGGATTCGACTTGGTCGATACGGGGCGCGCGCAACGGCGCTATGAGGACAAGGTCGTGCTCATCACGGGCAGTTCGCGCGGCATCGGGCGGCGGCTCGCCATCCGCTTCGCGCAAGAAGGCGCCCACGTGGTGGTCAATTACTTCCGAAATGGCGATCTCGCCCGCGAAGTGGTCGCCGAGATCGAGCAAATGGGTCGGCGGGCCATCGCCGTGCGCGCCAACATGGCGCAGGAGGAGAAAATCGCCGCGATGTTCGACGAAGTGCGGCAGGTTTTCGGGAGGCTCGACGTGTTCATCCACAACGCGGCGTCCGGGCGAAACCGGGCCGCGCTCGAGGTGGACACCAAGGGCTTCGACTGGACCATGGACGTGAACGCCCGCGCGTTTCTCATCGGCGCGCAAAGGGCCGCCGAACTCATGACCGAGGGCGGCGCGATGCTCGCCATCTCATCGTTCGGGGCGGATCGCGTGTTTCCCTATTATTTGTCGGTGGGCACGAGCAAGGCCGCGCTCGAGGCGATGGTGCGCTACTTCGCCGTGGAGCTCGGGCCGCGCCGCATCAACGTGAACTGCATCTCGGCCGGGGCTGTGCTCACCGACGCGCTGGACCACTTCCCCGAGATGGACAAGACGCTGCAGAGGCTCGAGGAAAAGCTGCCGTACCATCGCATGGTGACGCCGGACGACGTGGCGAATCTCGCGCTCTTTCTGTGTTCGCCCGAGGCGGAGATGATCCGCGGCCAGACAGTGCGCGTGGACGGCGGCGTCACGCTCGTCCTGCCGTGATGCGAGGTGAGGGACGTGGAAGGGTTTCGCTACCATTATGATCTCGAGGTGCGCTGGTCCGAGGTGGACGCGCAGCGCATCGTGTTCAACGCCAATTATCTGATGTACCTCGATCTCGCCTATCAGGAGTTTTTCCGGAGCGAATTGAGGC
>Ga0167615_1000304_pt1 | contig 15557 bp, 16 predicted proteins | sample BED_Mat_host_9_1_FD_111800 | JGI IMG/M metagenome (GOLD analysis project Ga0167615, IMG submission 111800) | Extremophilic microbial mat communities from Yellowstone National Park, USA - BED_Mat_host_9_15 (v2) (version 2) | ecosystem: Environmental > Aquatic > Thermal springs > Hot (42-90C) >... | reverse complement strand
TGTTGCAATAAACAATGCAGTTGCAACAATCAAGACAGCATTCGGCAACATGACAGCTACCCTGAAAGCTATAAATGCGAGCGTTGCAGGAATAGTCTCAGGTCAGGCAATATTGGTCACTGAACTTGGAACAGTTGAAACATCTCTTGCATCTCTGAATGCATCAGTACTTGCTATGAATGCAAGGATTGTCACACTTCAGAAATACGTCGGTGCAGTGCAGACATCACTCAACAATCTTGCCCCTGTTATAAGTGACATAAACGGAACAGTCATGATGATAAATACAACAGTTGGAAACATAAACATGAATCTCACTGAATTCAGCAACATGATTGTAAAAGCAATAAGCAACGGAACAGCAACAGTTACAGGATCAATAAACGGAATGAATGTAACAATGCAGTCCTCTCTATCGGCGATAAATGCCAAGCTTGTTGCACTCAACGGTAGCTTAGCAACCATAAATACAGCACTAGGAACGGTGCAGACGTCTCTGAGCTCAATAAACATGACAGTCAGCTCAACTGCATCCAGCGTTTCCGGTCTTGTTGGTAGTGTTGCAACTATAACATCTGATCTTGGGACAATAAGCGGAACTGTAACATCAGTAAGCAACGGTGTTGCCACGATACAGACATCACTCGGTGATCTCAATGTCTCAGTATCACAGGTAAAGACTTCAGCAAACCAGATAAAGACGAGCAACTATACACTGGAGATATTCCTGATAGTTGCATTGGTGCTCATACTGATCACCCTAGTCATAGCTTTCCTTGCATTCAGCAACTCGAACAAACTGGCAAAGAAGTTTGAAGAGCAGAAGAAGCAGTAAGCTTATAATTTCATTCATTTTTTATTTTTAATTTTAATTTTCATTTCATAAATAGGCTAAGATTTTACCAGGGAATTCAATTCATTACCTTTATTCCCTCTCTCTATGAATTCATTTCCATATTGCCCTTTTCATTAAGATTTGATTGCCCCATTTTAACCCTGGTAAAATTTAAATATCTTAAATTCATAACTACAAATACTATAACGTTTACCGAGTTCAATGGAACATTTTCCTACACAATAGGATTGGTAGGTGGATATACTGCATCACGCATCTCTGGTACAATAGATGTAGATGGTGAAAATGTGAATCAGACGGTAACATTTGCCAGGATTGAATAATCTGTAAACTTTAAAGAATCGGGTTTGCCGCTGGGTACAGCATGGTATATTAACATCAGCAACGGGCAATCTTATACGGGGAACGGGACAGAAATAACATTCAGCGAACCCAATGGAACTTACTCATATGAGGTATCATCATCAAACAAGAATTATAGTCCAAATATGTCTTCAGGATCGTTCACAGTGAACGGTTCACCCATATCTGAATACATTACCTTCTCTGAAGTCATTTACACCGTGACATTCATGGAATCAGGTCTCCCTTCAGGTGCAACTTGGAACGTCACTCTTAACGGTGTCAAGTCATCATCTACAACATCCTCAATCTCATTCTCAGAACCCAATGGCACTTATTCCTACACAGTAGGAATATATAGCGGATATTCCGCGTTCCCATATTCTGGTACAGTTACGGTAAACGGTGGAAATGTGAATGTTGCAATCACATTCACAAGGATAACATACTCAGTCACCTTTACAGAATCAGGACTGCCATCTGGTACATCTTGGTCTGTAACACTGAACGGCTTAACCGAGACATCAACAAATGCAACATTAACATTTAATGAGCCAAATGGAACATATTCTTATGTAATTTCTGGTATATCAGGATATAGAACAAACGCTTATTCAGGAATAATTGATGTTAATGGAAATCCAGTAAGTAATTCTGTAACTTGGACAACAGTAACCTATCCAATAACTATATCAGAAACCGGGATACCAACTGGTATACCCTGGTCGGCAGCGTTAACGGGAACAACTTTCAATGGACAATATATCAATGTTACTTTGAGTTCCACCACAAATACGATAACATTCAATGAACCAAATGGATCTTATTTATACATAATTCATTTGCCATCAGGCTATCAGAGTAACAATGCTAAAGAACCAATAAATGTGTCTGGGAATTCTGAGACTGCGACATTTACAGCACAACAAACAATGAATTACATATTGATTGGAATAATTGCAGTGATAGTAATAATTCTTGTAGCCCTAGGAGTAATATTTTTAATGCGAAGCAAAAATAAACAAAAGGTAATGAAGCAGAAAGAACCACCTAAAGAAAGCTAAGTCTTTCTTTTCTTTATTTCGTTATTTTTTAATTCAATTCTTGCCTTAGTCTTACTATAAACCTTAATTTTCTTTCCCTCTTTAATCTTCATTTGCTGATATCACAGCGCTAATTTGTTTATATTCGACTCTCTCCTTTTTTCAGGATCTAGCTTGGATTTTCTTCTCTTCCTCTTGTACTCTAAAGGTTTATCAAGCCTCAGATGCTTCTTCACAGTATTCCTGCTCATGTGCATCTGTCTTGCTATTTCGTTAATGGACATTCCTTTCTCCCTCATTTCCATGATCATATGCCATTCCTCCGGAACCAACATCTCACTTTTCCCTCTTCATGGAAAAGGGGTAGTCAATTTTAAGTGAGCGATTCTGGTCAATTTTAGATGGCCAAAAATGATCAATTTTCAATGGCCTTTTACAGGGTGAAATTAATGTTCTCCTGTTTTGCATATAACCTACTGGCATTGACATCTGAATAGGTAGCGGTCTCTATCCCAACTATCGAAGAAATGGATGGAAAAAAGGAGTAACAGACTTGTAAAACTCCTTCTAGACAAATGTTTATAAAGCCTGGCATGTCAATCGGGCAAAATTAAGTATTCGGGAATATTTTATATGACTGATTTTAGCAAGAAGAGGGTTGTAACAGGGATATGTTACCCGCGCCTTTCACGAATAAGATCAGACATATAAAATTTGAAGTATTCTTTATTTCTAAACCCTCCTAGCTCCCAGAGTTGCAGATCCACCCACCATTTTTCCAATTTTACCAAAATCCCTTGGTAAGTAGAACTTTCCACCTTCCATAATGAGTCCGCCAGAAAGGTATCCTGCCAGAACTAAGCAGGGAGATACCTCGTATCCCTGAATTAAAATATTCTCCCCTATTGCAATTGCCTTAAGGAGACCGCTCATCATTACCCTTTCCTTCCTAACATCACTTTCTCCCCACTTCATTATCCTTATATAGAGAGGTTCATCAAAGTCTCTCCTGCCCACGATTGCCTTGTCCATGTTCTCCAGCATTGGGGAAATTGAATCTACAACCCTGTCTATTTTCCAGTTTTCATTCTCCTTTTCCAAGTACCGGGATGCTGCCTCTTGTATGGAATTGAACACCATCTGGTCGGGTTTATCTGAGGATATCTGGCTGATGACGAAATCTCTAACATCTGACCCGAATGATTTTATCTTTTTCATCAGCTCTCTGTTATCATTCATCAGCCTTTCTAACCCCTTCTCCCTGTCACTCAGGGCATTGCGCAATTCCTTTTCTGTATCTACCATCTTCTTGTATTCCGCGGGATCAATAAATTTCATGAATCCAGATGATCTGTCGTATATAACAGGGATTTCCTTTTTACCGAGGTTCAGAAGAAGTCCCAGGGCCTTTTCCCTGACATCTCTTGTAACGAGTTTGGAGACATTTCTGTTCAACTCCCCCCGCATCCTCTCAGCATAATTTGCAAGCATCGCCCTGTCATTATCGTATCCGTAGACAATTAGCTCCAGGAATCCCTTTGCCATGCTGATTTCATTGGTCCTTGATGAAATTTCTTCATTCAGCCTGGCAATTTCCCCGTTCAGCTTCTCTATCTCCTCCTTCTTTTCCCTTATGTTCTCCTCAAGACCCTTCACATTTTCAATCCCCCTAGCTACAAAATCCTCTTCCCTGAACTTGTTATTTAAAGCTGTCTCTTTATCGGAAATCAGTTTTTCAAGCTGTGAGAGCTTCGTATTTTTATCATTGATATCCTTCTCAGCGAGTTTAATCTCACTCCTACGGTTTGCTAGGATAACTTCATCCTGTCTTATTGATAAGGAAACCTCATTCATCTTCTTTTCCAAGCTGGCCAGTTCCTCATTCATCTGCTTTAATCTGTTTTCAAGGTCCTCTGCCTCCTTCCTTTTTTCAATTATTTGCTGCTCATACATCTTTTTATCTCGCAATATGGAGGTCATCTCCATGAGAAACTCTTCAAACTGAATTTTCCCTCTTTTGCACTCCTGGTTCACACTGTCTATGAGCCTCAGAGAGAAACCGCGCTTTTCTGCCTCCTCTAAAATTTTTGATGAATGAATCAGTCTATCCGGGGTAAATCCATTCTCTCTCATCTTCTTTGCAATCCCTGCAATGGCAACGAAATCATCCTTGTTTGAAATATCCCTTGAAGCATTTATTATGCCCACAACATTTCCCGCATTCTCCAGTCCTGTAATCTTTGAGATTGACGTACCCAGCTCTATTTCATACCTGAGCTCATCTTTCTTGGTGACGAGTCTGGCAATTTCTTCTTCGTTCTCTTCTTTTTTCTTTTTCCTCTCGTTCTTGAGATTTTTTATTTCCTGTTTCAACCTTTCCGCCTCTTCCTCCGCCTCTTTCGCCCTTTCCAGAGTTCCAAGCATCCTCTTCTCCGCATCCGGTAGTCTCTCTCCCTGCCTCTTTGCAGCCGAAAGTTCCTTCAGATTCCTCAGCACCTCTCTCCTCTCACCATCCCCCATGCCATTCAGGATGTGCGCCACTTGGGAGATGACATCCCTCTCAATCCCCATGTCTGCTATCAATTTACCGATGAGGAAATAGTTGGAGAACTCCTGTATAGTTGCCTTATTCTCCTTGGCCATCTTTGCTATATCTTTTATCTCTTCAGAGAGTATACCTGCTTCTTTGTCTATCAAATTACCTTCACTGAAGATTCTCCAGATGTTCGACACTTCACCCGTTGATACGCTAAAATGCCTTGCAACTTGCTCCTGACTCGACCCCAACAACATCTCCTCTATGATCCTTTTTTCTTATCCAATGACAATCTGCTGGTCATTTCTTATAAATTTAAATTAAATATTTAATTTTTTCTATATTTTGTGGATGATAATTGTCATCACTCTCTTTCTGGCCTATAAATCAGCGTTTTTAAGTCATGCAAAAAGTGGATAAAACGTATAATGTTATACCAAGTGCTGCAATGATGATCGAGAGAGGTATAATACCATATTCGAATTCCTTTATGGAACTTGTGGATGAATCCCCCTTTAGGGGTTAAAAAATCCTCATTTTTTATAATGAACGGTATTGATTTTCATGAAGTTATCTCTCGAAACTTTTCACCTAAAAAATTTTGGGAGGAACTAATCGGACATGTTCGTATCATGTTATATAAATACGGGAGATCATGGGTATATTTTTCGTGATAGAGAATGAGGATGAAGTGAGGGAATTGAGGGGATTGTGAAAGGATAATGAGTGGAAAATGAGGGGTAAATGAGGGAAAAATGAGGGCCCGGTATGACCAAGTTTCCATCCACGGGCACATCGCTATAAAATTACGAGTTTATCCGGAATTTAGATGAATTCTCTTATTCCATCATATTTCCTCATATCCAGATTTTCTCATTTATCCCTCCTCCGAGATACCGGATTCAATATCTACGCATTTCCGTGGAAGATTCAAACTATTCTAAAGAATGTCATTGATCGCCTTCAGGTGGTCGGCTATCTTCTTCCCCTTCTCCGTTAGACTCGCCATCTTCTTACTGGGATAGCTGGAATTATCGATCCTCATGGAGACTAGACCAAGATCGATGAGTTTTCTTATCGCGAGGTAGAAGGAATTAGGATACAGTTTATAGACGTCTATAAACTGCTGGTAATTTATCTCCCCATGTTCGGACAAGATAACAAGTATTCTCAACAGACCGGACTGTCTCTCAAGCACCATTATTTTCAAAGATTCTCCATCCGTCACAATTAAGTCATCACAGGCGTATATTTTAATATACGTATCGTAACCCTAAGCGATATGTTTATATTTTGGGAGGTTATAACGTAATTACATGATATGTGAAGCAATAGCATGATACCAAACAAGGAAGACATAAGAAAATATGCGAAGTATGCATTAAAGGTAAGGGAAACAGTGCAGGAGGAGATAAGCAAATCAGGGGAGAAAATAGATCCCAGCGTACTGAATGAAATAACAAGGTCAGCCACTCTGCCCATAGGCATATGGATTGAGCAGAAAGCACGCCAACTTAACCATAACGGTATTCATATGAGCGCTGATGAATCAAAGGTGGAATTGGAAAAGCTGTTTGCAAGATTTGACCTGGTAGAGAACGGAGGATATATGAGACCGAGAAAGAGTCTGGGCCAAGATAATTTCATCACACTGAAGAACAAGTTTTCTGAACTAGGCTACAGATATGAACAGGGGAAGGGATTCGTCAAGGGGAAGGATACTCAAATTAGGTAGTAAGAATGTGATATCAGGATCATTTTATTCCCTCCTCACTATCTCATATCCCATCTTCTCGAGGAGAAGAAGATCACCCACGTAGTCCTTTCTTATGGTTTTATACACAAGCATCCCGGCAAGTGTGTTTCCCCCTCCAAAAGAAAGCTCCTGGGAAACCATACCCGCAACAGAGCTTCCCTCGGCTTCCACATCAACCAGACCGATGTGCGCGTTTCTTAGCTTGTGCCTGGCATATGCAATATACCTCAGTGAATCGTTAATGCACGCTGCCTTCATGTTCTCCCAGGGGGTCCCCCTCACTGGATTGAATGTGGAGACGTATAGATATTTCACGTTACGGAATTGCTGCATGAAATCTATACTTTTAATTACTTCTGATTCAGAGCCAAGGCCGTTCATTATTATCGTGCCAACTGGAATATTCAAGGAAGAGGCATCGTGAAGCAATTTTACCCTCTTATCTAAACTGTCCCCGGGTTTTGCTTCCTTGAAAATTTCACTGTTAATGGTTTCTATGGAAAAGTAGATTGCAGTTACGCCTTCTTCCTTGAGAATCTCTAAGGTTCCCATAGATAAAGGAGCGCTAACATCTATTGTGATATCAATATCAGTGATATTTCTCACACTCTTCATAACATTTAAAAGAATATCATCCTGTCCAGCGATGTCAGTTCCCCCAACCAGGGTGATTGACGTTATTTCCTTCCTCTTATCTATCTTCTCCACTGTATTCCTCAATTCTTCATCTGTGAGTGTATCCCTCAGTCCCCGTATCTCGGGAATGCTGCCGGAGATAGAGCAGTATTTGCATAGAGGAGACAGCCCGCATGGGGTAGCCATGTAGACGTGGGCTGTGAGATATATCTTCCTTCCCAGTTCTCTGTCCCTTATTTCTGAAGCCTCCTCCTTGTAAACTCTGTCATCTCCTGCCACTTTCGTGCCATAGGAACTTTTTAATTAACACTTTCTCGGTACAGCATAAACTCTGATCCGAGCCATTATAGAATTGTAAGACCCTGACAACAATATAGGAGTAGATACATATATGAGAAAAGCTGTTTTCAAGATCAGGGAGGTCCCTTTATTCCTTCAGTTAACTTTAGCTGTGGGGATGTATCGTGTTGAATATCGAATTTTTCGTTAAATTATCCTATATAATTATATTGAAACAGGAATGCTCCTCTAGATATAAAGCTCGATGAACTGAAAATCCCTATGGTTTTCAAAATACATACACAATATTTTATAACTTGCGAAAGTTGTATACCTAGGTGGAGGGAAAATGCCAATTAAATCTATCATAGAGAATGCTACAGGGGAGAGAGAAGAGCGGAGATGTTCAATCTCCAGTTAGTTACATATCATCAAAAGACGACGAAGACATCGCCAAGATTGTTGAACAACTCAAGGTCACAGTAAAGATATTCGGCTGTGGAGGCGATGGCTCAAATACAATCAACAGGTGCATCAGGGAGGGAATATTCGGTGCAGAACTCATAGCCGCAAACACAGATGCAAAGCACCTGCTGAGCATCGCTGCAAACAGGAAGATATTGCTCGGAAGGAGGACGACAAGGGTCTCGAGGCCGGTGCAATCCCGCAGGTGGGCGAGGAATCCACAAGGGAATCTGAGGGAGATATAGTGAGTGTTCTTGGTGCACCTGAAATAACGTTCATTACCGCTGGAATGGGAGGTGGCACTGGTACTGGAGGCGCTCACATCATTGCAGGTATAGCCAAGAGGTCGCTCGTAATAAACATTGTGATACTGCTTTTCAGCCCTGAGGGAAGGGTGAGGATGGAGAATGCCCTTTACGGTCTGGAGAAGCTGAGGTAGAACTCTGACACCACAATAGTCATACCCAATGACAAATTCTTCAAATTAGTTCCCAGGCTGCCTCTTGACGAGGCGTTCAGGGTCGCAGACCAGATACTGATGGAGGCGATCAAGGGGTTGACTGAAATAATCACAAGGCCAGGGCTGGTTAACATAGACTTTTCAGTCATCAGGACAATAATCTCAGGAGAGTGAATTGCGATGATAGGCATGGGCGAATCCGGGATGACGGGGCAGAACAGGGTTGAGGAGGCAGTCCACAAGGCAATATATCTTCCCCTCATCGACGCTGACATATCGGATGTTAAGGGAGTTCTGATTAGAATCGTGGGAGATGAAACAATGACAGTATCGGAGGCTGAAGCCGCGGTCAGGCTGGTGAATGAGAAGGTCAACCAGAATGCAAGGATAATATGGGGTTCTTCAGTGGACAATTCTATGGAAGGGAGACTTAAGGTGCTGGTTGTACTCACTGGAGTGAAATCCCTCTATATGCTTGGCACAACGGGCGAAACATCAGAAACGTTTAAAGCACTGGGACTGAAAGGGCTTGACTGGGGGGTTGATCAGGTCTGAATATGAACCTATACCCATTCCTTCTTCCATAACCGTCAATTGGAAAAATTATTGATGTTGAGTGAACTGTTAATCTCTTTTGTTTATACGAAGGACGTGATAATGTGGCAGGTCGTTTAAACTAAATGCAAAGGTGAACAGCAACAATATAAGCTATATAGATGTCTCAAATGATCAGGGAGACTGATCGGGTCTAATATCCAATCTCATGAGGCTTGCATATGATGAATTTGGACTACATTTTGTATTACACGATTTTGAAATATTTGTAATACATCATTCAGTATGAAAACATACGCCACCATATCAGCAAATGTATCAAAAAGGAGAGGGATGAATTGAAAAAACTTGGATTGAAACCCACTGAAATTATAAGAAGGGCTGTCAAGGAAAAGATAAGGAAGGCAAAGAATAAAAAATGATTGAAAAAATGAGGAGAGTGGCACCTATAGTCAAGAAATTGAATGTGGATGAAATAGTATCTGATATCAGGGAAGATAGGGAAAGATGAACCTCTTTGATTCATCTGCAATTTCAACCTCTTTCTTCAAGGGAAATACGATACCCTCTTTTCAGGTTCCACTGTACATCTAGTAAGGTATGAAATAAGCAACGCCCTCTGGAAGAATTACAAGATCAGGAAGAAAATCTCAAAGAAAGAGGTGATTGAGGCAGGGAACGTTCTATTTGAGCTCATTGATTCCCTGGAAACGGTAGATCCTTCGCTCCCATCCGCTATGAGAATAGCGCTGGAGGAGGGTATCACGTTCTACGATTCATCCTATGTTGCTGCTGCAATTGAATCAGGCTGCGATTTGATTACAGACGACACGAAGCTTCGCAAAGTTGCAGGCTCTAAAGTGAAAACGATGGGTAGCTCCGATCTACTATGAAAGAATTTTTTTGATCGGCGTATGCGTTATTCCACCGGACAATTTTCCTCATGAAAGTCATGTAATGACAACTGCATTACACTCTGCACAATACTTTTTGATACCGATTATAGTAAAATACTGATTCAGATCGAAATTGTAATGATAAAGGGCGAAGTCAGGTTATATTCCGTAGTCTTGCGCGATGTAAGTTTCTGCCCATATCTGACCACAACCTTTTATGGTCGAATAATTCTGGACTTTATACAAGAATGATCTGACAATGCCAGATTTATGCATTTCGTTTTTTGTTTAAAAAATAAAAAAGTTCAATAATTAATTTCATAAACAGCGTTCATATAGATTGGCTGGACATAGTTTGGAGGAACAAGATCTTCTGAGCCCGCAACAAGATAATGCCTGTAATACTGGAATGTTGAGCTCATACCTACGTAAATAAAAGATTTTGCTGTGAAACCTGTTGCGCTGTATATAACGCCTAAGTACCCTGCTGTTGGGCTTATTAATGTCAGATTTGTTATGGCAAATGCATCATTTGAAGTAACAATATCCTCAACAACGCTTACCTTCATCTGTTCAAGGTTCGTATCAACTTGGATCCAGCCCTGTGTCAGGTTTGTTAGACCGAAATCGGCCAAGCCATACATTGGATATCCACCGTTTGTCGTATGTGTTATGGAAATGGCAAAGTATGTATCCATAGCAATTGGAAAGTATGTTTTTTCAGTTAGTGTATTGTTGTGGTAAACGCCATTTTCAATAACAGAAATATGCTGTACAGTGCTTGTGATTTCATTTCCTGATATGTTTTGCCATACAGGCGTGATGAACTGGTCATTGTAGAACATTTCTGATGTGTTCAAAGAATATTCAACTTGTGCACCATTTATGCTCAGGGTGGAAGTGCCCGAATAGGAGATATTGTCATACTGGTCAAATATTGATTGGGCCGATACGCCGGGTGTCCCAACCTGGTAGGTTGAAATATTTGACATATGGAAGTACTGGCTAACCTGTGTTGCCCTTCCTGCGGATGCGTCCGTATAAAGGAGCATTGAAGCAGCAATGGACCAGCCTGGCATGAGAACAGGCATCTTGAATGACCATTCATGCGTGCCTTCGATCATTCCCAGGAATGCGTTCATTGGTAGCATATAGAACCTGTCATTCATTGTGAAAACGCCTGTAATAGGCCTCCAGCTGAAGAGGTAAATACCGCCGGTGTTTATGTAAGGGAAAGGAAGAATTGAAGAAATATTATTCCCGTCAACAGAAACAATAATAGCCCTGAAACTTGGCTCGTTTGAATACCAGAACTCATCATAAGAAAAGCCATATGCCCAGACCTGCAGAATAGCCTGTTCTATATTGTCTGGCAATGTCACATTGTTTATTACAAAATTATCTGAAGGTGACATATGCCAGCCACCTGAGCTCATTGTTGGAAGAACTGGCACGATCATGTTAGGCTCTTTGGGTGCAGGAAAGTTAGAATCTGCTGGATAAAAATACAATGAAATGTTTGTTAAAAATGTACCATTTATTATTGCACCTGGCGAATTCCACTGCCAGAAAAATGTACCGTTGAAAAGCGCCTCATACAATGTCAGGTTAGAATAAACAGTCCAATTACCGTATTCAGGTGAACTGCCCCAGAATACCGTATTATTATTCACATTGAATGAATAGCCTGAATCATACACAAGACCCATTGCCCTGCCAGTAAAAACGAGCTCGATTAACGCCCAGCCCTGGGTAGGTATTTCAGGTGCGGTTGCAGTGCCATTTACATACGTTTTAGGTGCTGGCGATGATAGTCCATGCCTGGTAACATTGAAGTTTGTTACCAAGTTAAGTACTATGGGTGTCGTATCGGGCGTTCTTGGCGGAGGTGATGCTATAACGGTCGATGAATTTGTCACAGGTGCATCTTGTACAGATAGTGAAAGGTGCCTTGCCTGAAAAGGTTGTATCTGAGTAGCATTTGTTGATGCATTTGCAGGTGGGATTACTGCAATAAGAAGAACTATAGCGATGATGGCTATTATTAATTTCCCAATTTCTTTCGTATTATTTGCCATTGTAATTATAAGGGTTTCCAATATTTGAATATTATGGTAAACCAATCACACAAATGCCAAGTGTGAGATGTAGTAACACCCCCGGACTGCATGATAGATGCAAAGTCGATGAAGCAGGGATCTCAAATCATTCAGGGGGAAATCAGGAGCATGGAAGCTACACGAACAGGCTTCTTATGAACCTCTTGACCCTCCTATAGCTCCCAGGAATCATCCCCAGAAACAGGTCTATGTCCCCCTCATCGAAAGTCTCAAGCACCCTTACGGAGAAGAGGTATACTTCAAGGCCAGTGACTATGTAGACGAAAAGTTTTAGGATGGAGTATCCAAGCCTCTCCTGAACAATGGCTGTGAGGATGAACATAACTATGCCTGATGCGTATATCTTTAACATCTTCACCCTTTCAAACACGAATGTGCCGTACTTCCTGGCATAGTGGTATATCACAATAAAAGATGCAACCCCTGTTGATGCATATCCTATCGCTGCACCATCTATCCCTATTCTTGGTATCAGTATGATGCTTAAAATAACATTTGAAATGAGGCCCAGGGATGAAGACGCAATGAAAAACCTGGTCTTCCTTATTGCCTGGAGAGTAACTGCGAATATGTTCACTGAGACAGTAAGGGAGCTCGCTGTGAATATTATAATCATTGGAACTGATCTTGGAATGTAGTTGATGTTTGCCAGGAAGAGCAATATGGAAGGGGAGAGTGAAGCCACAAGCAATGCAACAGGGATGTATATTGCTGTCAGGACCTCTGATGCCTTGAGCGAATAGAGCCTGAAGCTCTCCCTGTCTCCCCTGCCGTAGAACTCAGAAAGCCTCGAGAGGAGGACGGATGTGAACGGCAGTAGGAGAATGGAAATTGCGTTTGTTAGGACAAGAGAGAAGTTGTATATGCCCAGTTCTGAGAGGTTTATTAGAAATGAAACGATGAACCTGTCCACATATGTTGCACCGTAACTGACGACGCCTGATATGAATACTGGAATGGAATAGGAAAGCACGGGGGATAAAGGGACGCCTGAATCTGCCGGTGCTGGTCTCTCCACTTTACTGTGAACGTAGCAGAGGAGGAATATTGTTGCATAGTATCCCGCTATCCAGGCGAATATTATTCGTATTAGGTTGCTGTTTACGAGCAAGAAAGGGATAATCAGGCCGTATCCCGTGGCATACATAAATATGTTCAGAATCCCGTTCAGCCTGAAACTCTGGAGCCCCAAAAGCATATAGAAGAGTATGTTGTTGATTACCATGGAAAACAGTTCCACATCCATCAGCCTCAGGTAGTTTAAATACGCATAAGAATGGAAGAAGAGGAGGGCGAAGGTGGGTGAAAGAAACCAGAGAGATATGAATGCCGTTGAGGCCAAAAGGAAACCCACTGCGGTAAACTTCCTGACCAGTGACCTGATCATCCCGTCCTCCCCCTGCCAAGATGGTAGGAGATGAAGTGCTGCACACACTGCTGGAGCCCAAGGGAGAAGACTGTGGTAAACAGGAAAGCAATAGCATTCAGGAGGGAAAATACTCCAACAATCTCTGTGGTGTAGAAATGAATTATGAATATGTAAAATAGGCCCCCTGCAACAATGAGCGTCAATGAGGAGAGGTACTGCCAGTATGCCCCCTTATTGTCGTATCCCTGCCTTCGCAGAGGGTCATTTATCCCTCAAGCGCTCCTACGCTAAATATATTTCATTCTAAATCCAAAAAATAAGAAATGGGAGAAATGGGACGTAAAATTTTTATGACCCTTGGCATCATAGTTTTTTGGATGTCATCTAAATGTGTGACATTTCATGTTTCATGCAACCTGGGTCGTTTCGGAAAATTAGAATTTGGTGAAAATTTTTAAATGCGAAAGGTGTATGACAGTAGATTTAATATTCACAATATTTATATATGATTAGATTAGTAATCTCCGTTACTTGGAGGTTTCAAATAATGTTTAAACCCAGTAACAAAAAAATGCTTACGGTATTGATCAGTCTTGCAATGGTTTTCAGCGCTTTAGCAGTGCTATCCATAGCAACACAGCCAGCATACGCACAGACAGCATCAGGCCTCTTTGCCACACCTGTGTCTGTTACAATCACATCCTATTTCAATGTCACGGACCCGAATGGTGCTTTGATGACTACCACCGCTGCGGAGTACATGCCTTCCAGCGGCGTATACACAGTATATGCCTACGGTCTTAATCCTGCTGACACATATTCTCTCACAGATTCTGGAGCTTCGTCAAGCGCTTCCGTGTTGTCAGTAGCTATAGGAACCTATTATGCTTCCACAGGACTGTTCTCTTCAGCTTCCAACGGTACACTGATATTCCGATACACCCCAATGTACTCTGATACCCTATCAAAGGGGATTTCAGAGACTATCAAGCTAAGCAACGCCACTGCAGGTGTTCCAGGGTATTCAGGAAATTCATATGGCTACAGGACCATAGGGAAAGTTACAGTTTCATCGCCTGGATACCTTGCCAATGGCGGAGCAGGGACTGGTTCCCAGACTTTCAGTGCATCAGACCTCATTCCTGCAGGTTCAACTGTTTGTCCTGGAATAGGCTCTGAATACAACGTTTATATAGGGTCCACTGAGCTGACAATATCTGGCAGCACTGTTGTAACTGCATCAGGCAGTTTCACGAATCCTGTCCTTGCAAGCGGGTTGTACAATCTGAGCATAGTATACAACGGTCAGGCTGTTTCGAGCGCAATATTCATTGAACCTGTGATAATATCCACGTCCGCATCATCCCCAGTCAGGCTCAATAGTGCTTGTTCCCAATTCAGCTGGCAATGATTACGACATTGTTGGGTACGGTTTCGACTAGTCTGCAAGGATTGCTTCATATTAAATGACATCCTCCGGCCTTTCAACTGCAACGATGGGAGCTGTTTCCAACGGGCATTCGTTACAACTACCACTATCTCAATACCCCCAACAGGCATCGCCGGGACATATTCCGTGTTTTCGATAGCAACGCTTGCATCATCAACATACACCGCATACACCTCTTATGCAGTGACGTCGTTGCTCACCATAACCTCACCATCATCCGCATCTGGTCCCATAGAAACGACAATAGCTGCATCGGCAGCAGGGCTTGAGGCGAGCGCATTCTACAATGTATTCTTCGCTGGCATGTATCAAGAGACGCTGCAATCAAATTCCGCTGGGGCAATCCTATCTATATCATTTACCGTACCTACTGTCCCGCCTGGAGCGTACAATATTACGCTGGACCTGTCTGGGACGAAAGCTGCCATTGTGTCTGCAGCCTTCACTGTGACATCATCCGCAACACTTTCTCTAAGCCCCGTTCCAGGCGATGAGGCATTCACGGCATTCCCCGGTCAAATAGTTACTCACACATGGTCAGGGCTACCTGGAAACCTAGTACCACCAGTATTGTCAGTTTTTGATTAAATATTTAATTAAATACATATTATTTGAAAAATCAAAACAAATAATCCTGTATTTTCAGATACGTATTCATATATATTAGAGGAATCGTAAGCGGCATCCATCATCCCTTAGTCATAAACACTTATGGAATCTATTAGTGGAAATGCCGCATTTTTATCGTGAAGGGATGCTGTTGTTTCCCATTCCACTATTGCAGTGGAATCTAT
>Ga0167615_1000301_pt1 | contig 15607 bp, 14 predicted proteins | sample BED_Mat_host_9_1_FD_111800 | JGI IMG/M metagenome (GOLD analysis project Ga0167615, IMG submission 111800) | Extremophilic microbial mat communities from Yellowstone National Park, USA - BED_Mat_host_9_15 (v2) (version 2) | ecosystem: Environmental > Aquatic > Thermal springs > Hot (42-90C) >... | reverse complement strand
TCGTGCATCAGACACCACACGAGTGCAAGGGTACGGCCTGTCACATTTCACATGCGCAAGGTGACATTATCACTGCCGCATTTGGCCTCGTCCGCGGTGACAGATTCACTGACGCTTGACACCGCGAGAAGGCCGCGCCGGATCGACTCGGGTGCGGCGGATCCTGCGGGGGCGGGCGGGGTTTCGCCAAGGGCATGCTCCAGCATCCGGAGACGAGGCGCGCGTGGGCGATGCGGGCGATGCGCCGCGGCCGGCCGCGGGCCGCAAGACTTCCCTGGCCCCGGAGCAACGGCCTCTTGACTTCGATACCCTACCGGGGTATAGTTAAACCAAAAGGTGCCGAGCGCAGAGCTTGCCTGGGCCGATGGTGCGCTTCTCGGCGAGCGCGCTCGGCCACACGGGCATGCAGAGGCGCGGAGCGTTTCGGCTTTTGGCCTCGAGCTGCGGATTGGGGTGAAAACATGGCGGAGACTCGCGAACTCACGCTTCCTATCGAAGGCATGACGTGCGCGGCGTGTGCGGCGCGGATCGAGAAAAACCTGTCGAAGCTCCCGGGCGTGCAGGAGGTCAACGTGAACCTCGCGTCCGAGCGCGCGCGCGTGGTGGTTTCGCCCGACACGCCGTGGACCGAGATCGTCGAGAAAATCGAGAAGACGGGATATTCGGTACCGCTGCGCGAGGTGGACCTGCGCATCACCGGCATGACGTGCGCGGCGTGCGCGGCGCGGATTGAGAAGGTGGTCGGGCGGCTGGACGCCGTGCAGGAGGTGAACGTCAACCTCGCGTCGGAGAAGGCGCGGGTGGCGTATGTGCCCGGCGTGATCGACGTGGACGACATCATCCGCGCGGTGGAGAAGGCGGGCTACGGCGCGGCCCTCGCGAGTGAAGTGGAGGCGGAGGAAGAGGCGCGCAAGCGCCAGGCGTATCGGCGCGATCTCGCCACGTTCGCCCTGTCCGCCATCCTCACGCTGCCGCTTGTCGTGCAGATGTTCGTCATGCTCGCGGGTGGGCGGCCGTTCCTGCCGAACTGGGCTGCGTGGCTGCTCGCGACGCCGGTCCAGTTCTTCGTCGGCTGGCGCTTCTACAAGGGCGCGTATCACGCGCTGCGCGGCGGCGCGGCGAACATGGACGTGCTCGTGGCGCTCGGCACCACGGTGGCCTACGCGTACAGCGCGGTCCTCACCTTGGAGGGGCGCCCCGACGTCTACTTCGACAGTTCGGCGACGGTCGTGACGCTCATCTTCATGGGCAAGCTGCTCGAGGCGAGGGCCAAGGCGAGATCGAGCGCGGCCATTGCGTCGCTGGCGAAGCTCGGCGCCAAGGTGGCCCACGTCCTGCGGGACGGCGAGGAGACGGACGTCCCGGTCGAAGCGCTTCAGGTGGGCGATCTCGTCCGCGTCAAACCGGGCGAGCGGGTACCTGCCGACGGGGTGGTGACGGAGGGGACGACGGAGGTGGACGAGTCGTTTCTCACGGGCGAGCCGCTGCCGGTGGTGAAAGCGCCGGGGGACGAGGTGGTGGGCGCGTCGCTCAATCAGACGAATGCCTTCGTGATGCGCGTCGCGAAGGTGGGGCGGGACACGGCGCTGGCTCAGGTCATCCGGCTGGTGGAGCGCGCTCAAGGGTCGAAGGCGCCGGTGCAGCGCCTGGCGGATCGCATCTCCGGCGTCTTCGTCCCGGCCGTGCTGGGGGTGGCCCTCGTCACGTTCCTCATCTGGGGCGCCTTGGGGCACTGGTCGCACGGGCTCTTTGCGGCCATCGCGGTGCTTGTGATTGCCTGCCCGTGCTCGCTCGGCCTGGCCACGCCGACGGCCATCATGGTGGGCACGGGGCTTGGCGCCGAGCGCGGCATCCTCGTGAAGGGCGGCGAGCATCTGGAGACGGCGCAGCGGGTGGATACCGTCGTCTTCGACAAGACGGGGACGCTGACGCTTGGCAAGCCGGTGGTGACCGCGGTGTGGGCGGCAGAAGGTGTCGCGGAAGACGAGGTGCTGCGGCTTGCGGCCGCGCTCGAGGCGCAGAGCGAGCATCCGCTCGGCCGCGCGGTGGTGGAGGCGGCGAAGGCGCGCGGCTTGACGGTGCCGGCGGCGCGGGACGTGGCCGCCGTGCCGGGGCGCGGCATCGAGGGCGCGGTGGAAGGCGCGCGCGTGCGCGTCGGGAGCCCGAGCTGGCTGCAAGGCGCCGTGCGGGGCCTGTCGGAACCGGTGTGGCACAAGCTCGCTGGGCCGGGCCACACGGTGGTGCTGGTGGCGCGCGAGAATGAGATGGTGGGCGCCATCGCCATGGCCGACGAGGTGAAGCCGGACGCGCGCGAGGCGGTGGATGCGCTTCGGGCGATGGGCGTGGATGTGTGGATGATGACGGGCGACGCGGAGGAGACAGCGCACGCGGTGGCGGCGCGCCTCGGCATTGAGCACGTGATGGCCGAGGTGATGCCTGGTGACAAGGCGGCGAAGGTGGAGGCGCTGCGGGCGTCTGGGCGCGTCGTGGCCATGGTCGGCGATGGGATCAACGACGCGCCGGCGCTCGCCGCGGCGGACGTGGGCATGGCGATGGGCACGGGCGCCGATGTGGCGCTCGAGGTTGCAGACTTGGCGCTGATGCGCGGCGATGTGTGGGCCGCGGTGGACGCGCTGCGCCTCGCCCGGGCGACCATGCGCAAGATCCGGCAGAACCTGTTCTGGGCGCTTGTCTACAACGTGCTCGGCATCCCGCTCGCGGCGTTTGGCATCCTGAGCCCCATCATCGCGGGGGCGGCGATGGCCATGAGCTCGGTGAGCGTGGTGTCGAACAGCCTCCTGTTGCGGCGAACGCGGCTCGGCCCGCCGCCGCGCCGGCACTCGGCGGGGGCTTCGGCTTAGGCCGGCTCTCCGCTCACCTCGCGGCGGTCATCTGCCGCAGTTCTCGCCGCAACACCTTGCCCGTCGACGTCTTGGGGAACGCATCCACAAAGTGATACCGGCGCGGTCGCTTGTACGGCGCGAGCTCCTCGCGGCAGAGCGCCTCGAGTTCCGCTTGCACGGCGGCCGGATCGGCCGACTCGTCGATGCGGACAAACGCCACGGGGATCTCGCCCTTCAGCGCGTCTGGCGCGCCTTCGCCGCCCGACGCCACGCGCCGCCACAGCACATCTGGCGTGAGCCACCGCTCTACGCTCGCCACATCGCCGTGCGCGGCGAGCGCTTCTGCGCGATCCGGCGCGCCAATGAAGGCGCTTGCTTCGACGTCCTGCAGGATGAAGGCCATCTCCGGCAAGGACAGCGTCGGGTTGATGGGCACGGCGATGGCGCCCATGGACGTGACGGCGCCGTACGCCACCACCATCTCCGGCGAATTCTCAAGCGCGAGCGCGACGCGATGACCTGGCCGAATGCCCGAGTCCTTAAGCCACGTCGCCACCGCGGCGCACGCGTCGGCGTAGGCGCGGTACGAGAGCGACGCCGGTTCCTCGCCATCGAGCTTCCAGACGAGATACGGTGCGTCGCCCCTGCGCTCCGCCTGGGCCTGGATGATGGCAGGATAGGTGAAGATTCGTTCCACAGGATAGCCCCCTCGCGATTTCTACCGCGAGTATAGCACGCGGGGCGGGGGCGGCGGCTCTATCGCCGGGGGCAGGCGGCGAACGCTTACCACGCGGGTGCAGGCGCGGAGGCTATCGCGCGCGGGGTTAGCCCCGCAGGCGAGCCTCACAGCGCGTTGCGCGGCAGCTTGGCGATGAGCACGCGCGTCCCCTTCGGCCGCACATCCTTTGCGTCCGGCTCCCTCGTGATGCCCACCATCTCCGCTTCGCGCGGCGGGCTCGGGAGCATGGCAATGCCAACGCCGCGCGGATCCACCCTGAGCGTCGCCGCGAGTTCGTGCACATTCCCGTGGACGTACCACACGCTGTACGCGCCGGGCGACGAGACGGGCGCGAGCCCCTCCACCACCACCACCCACTGCTGCGACGGGCCCTGGCGGAACACGTACAGGCTGCCGCGCGCGCCTGGGTTCATCGGTTTCATGGCGACGTCCGCAATCGGGGTGCTGGAGAGCGCCGCCAGGGCGTTGGCCGGCGGGCCATAGGCCGCGGGTGCTTCGGTCCGGGCCGCGACGAAGGCGGCCGACGCCGCGATGGCGACCGCGGAAGCCGCATACGCCCAGGCGCGGTACAGCCGCTCGCGGGACGCCATGCGCATGCGCCGGTGTCTCTCGGCACCGCGGCTCCCGACGATCCGCCCGAGGATCTCGTCCCGCCAGCCCTCCGCGCGTTTCACGTCCATCTCGCTGGGCTCCGCTTGGATCAAGGCCTCCCAGGCGGGCGAGATCTCCGCGAGCGCCAGCTGACACGCGCGGCACCTCGCCACGTGGCGTTCGAATGCCTCGAGCGTCGGCTCGTCCAGCTCGCCGGTGAGATACGACGTGAGATATCGGCACATGCGCCGCGATGGGCTCATGGTTCCACCTCCGGGTAATCGGACAGTTGTCGGCGCAGCCCGCGCAGTCCGCGGTGCAGGCGGGTCTTCACGGTGCCGAGCGGGAGGCCGAGCCGCTCCGCGATCTCGCGCAGCGTCAAGTGGTGGGCGTAGGCGAGCACGAGCACCTCTCGCTCCTCCGGGCGGAGGTGGCGAAGGGCGCGGGCGAGATCGGCCCTGACGAGCGCGGACTCGGCGCGCGCATCCAGCGCGCCGTGAAGGTCCACATCGAGGTGGAGGGGCGGCGCGTGGCCCTTGGCCTTGCGAAGGTGATCCACCGCGATGTGGCGCGTCACGACCGCCATCCAGTGGGACACGGGCCCCAATGCCGCATTGTACGATCTCGTCCGCCACACGCGAAGAAAGACGTCTTGCACGACGTCCTTCACCATCTCCGGATCTCGGCACAGATGGCGCGCGATGGCCGCGACGCGCGGCGCGTGTCGCTCGTACAACTCGCGAAGCGCGTCCGCGTCGCCCGCCGCTATCCGCTCCATCAGATCTTCGTCGGCGTGCACCCTATTCTCTCCTCGCGCACGCGCCGCCTGCGGGGAGGCGGCGCGCCGATTCCGTCACTTGGCGTCCCCGCGATGCGCGCGAGTGACGGCCGCCTTCGCACCATGCTCCGGTCGAGCCGGTTTGGCCGTCGGCATCCACGCGCTGCCGGTCGCCTGACCGTAGTCGGCCAAAAAGTCGGAGGCGGCGAACCAGGCGACAAGCTGGCCGTTCTTCTCGGGGCCAATCAGCACGACGGGCTGCGCGGCGCCCTTCGGCCATTGGATGGCGTCGTGGAAGGAGAAGTCACCTTGGCTGTCGAGCTTGACGGGAGGCAGCACAATGGGCGACGCGTTGGCGAACGTGATTTCCGCGCCCACCTCCGCGATGCCGTTCGTCGTGCCGCCGATCTTCGCCGGCACGGGCTGCCCGTTGTCCATATAGCCTTGTTTCGGGATGATGAGCCACTTGCCGCTCGCGGTGAACAAATTGCTCTTCAGTTGGTACGATCCGTCCACCACCCACGGCGCCTTCCCCGCCGCCACGCCGCGGATGGTGACGTTCGGGATGTTGCCATACAGCTTGCCCGCCATGATGACGGCCGGCGCGGCGCTGGCCTCCGCGTGCGTCGCTTTGGCCGACTTTGCCGCCGCGAAGACGGGCGAGATGGCGATGCCTGCGCCGAGTGCCGCCACCGCCGCGGCGCTCACGGTGCCTTTCCAAGTCCAACGCATGAACACATTCCCCCTTGCGAGATTTCGGGCCTAAGCCCATTCACCTGTCCATACGAGGCGCCGCGGGGGTCCGGTTTCAGCGGTGGGTTTCAGCGCGCGCCAAAATACGCTTCCGCAGGATAGCCGAAGTGCTCCCAGTAGCCCGTGATGGGGTCCGCCGCGAACGAGACGCGCACCACCCACTTGATGGACTTGTACCCGTACATCTTGGGCACCACGAGCCGGAGCGGAAAGCCCTGCTCGCGCAAGAGCGGCGATCCGTCCATCTCGTACGCCAACAGCACAGTCGGATCCAGCGCCTCCGACAGCCGCAGGCATTCCGTGTACACGCCGTCCCCCGAGTAAAAATGGACGTAGCGCACGTTCGATCCCGGCTTCACCAACTGCACAAGTTGGCTCAGGTGCACGCCCGTCCAGCGCACGTTCGGCACGCTCCAGCCGGTCACGCATTGGAAATTCTGCGTCTCATGGATGGCGGGGAGCCTGCGCAGCTCCTCGTACGTGAGCGCCACCGGCCTCGCGACGTCGCCGTCCACCTGCAGGCGATACGTCGCCGCATCGATGGCCGGATACCCATCCACCACCGTGTAGTACGCGGGGAAGACCTGCACGCCGGCCGGCGTCTGCGCCTGGGGCCTGCCCCCGCGCTGGAGGGCGCGAAACCAGGCGGCGGGATCGAACGTCGTCACCACGAGCGCGCCGAGCGCCCCGGTGGCCATGGTGCGGAGAAAGCGGCGCCTTTCCCAGTCGACGCGGGGGTAGAGGCGGCGCGACTTGGGTCGGATGCCGCTCAGCTTGAGAAACGCGTGCACCAGGATCCACGTGCCCAGGCAGGCGGTCAACCAGCCGTGCCACGCGAACGCCCGGCTGCGGACGCTCGCCGGGAAGACGGACACCCACCAGAGCAGCAGGCCCGTGATGACGATGGGCGTGCCGAACAGGACCGGCACGACCCAATCCCACTTCGACAAACGGCGCCCCTTGGGCAGCACGCGCACGAGCGGCACCAAAAGGGACATGGCAAAGATGAGGCCCAAGAGGATGTGCAGCCGATAGACGAGCGGGATGTAAGGGATCATGAAGCGGTGGATGGCCGGCAGGTACAACGACACGCCGCTTGCCACAAGCAGCACGAACGAGACGATGGTGTAGTGGTGAAGGTACCGAAGCGGACGCGGCCACCGTCCGCGCGCAGGTTGGCGCTGCATCGTCTCACCCCTTCTCAAGCGCAGGGCTCGACGGCTGTTCCTTCGCCGACCGCCGCTCGACGATGGCGCTCACGCCAATGCTCAGTTCGTACAGCGCGAACAGAGGCACCGTGACGCTGAGATGCGCAATGAGCTCCGGTGGGCTGATGATCACGCCCACGACGACGAGCGCAAAGTACGCATATCGCCGCTTGGCGCGAAGCGATGCGGGCGACAGGAGGCCAAGCGACGTGGCGATGCCGGCGGCGAGCGGCAGCTCGAAGGCGAGCCCGAAGGCCACGAGGACGTTCGACACAAACGACACATAGCTCGCGTAGCGCAGGTACAGTTCCACGTGCGACCAGGTCGCGATGGCCGAGAGATACTGGACGAGGCGCGGCACCACGAGCCACCACGCGAAGGCCGCGCCGCAGACAAAGAGCGCGAACGCGGCGATGACGGATGCCCGCGCGCGCCTGCGCTCGCCGGGTGTCAGGCCGGGCGCCACAAACCGCCATGCCTCCCAAAGGAAATAGGGCGCGCCGGCGACGAGCGAGACGGTGAGGACCAGTTTCAGATCTTGCACCACCACCTCGTCCAGGCTCGTCGCCACGAGCCGCAGGTGCAGCGCCCGCACCGGGCGCATGGCGGCCCTGAGCACCATCGGGAGACAGGCCCCCGTGGCACAGGCGAGCGCCGCGTAGACGAGCGCGGCGCGCAAAACGTGGGCACGCAGCGCGCGAAGCTGCGTTTCCCAGGTGTTCATGGCCCATCCGCCGGCGCGTGCGCGCCGGCGTCGGACGAGCGGGAAGGGTGAGCCGATGAAGGCGCATGTGCCTCGGTGCGGACGGCCGCCGAGGCGGCCTGCGGCGCGCCAGTGCCGCCCTCATCGGTCGGCGGCGCCTGCCGCGCATCGTCGCGATCCCCGAGCGCCGTGCGAAATTCGCGCAGGAAGTGGCCGACGGATCGCCCGAGCTCGGGAAGCTTCTTCGGGCCGAAGACGAAGAGCGCGGCGACCACGATGAGCAAAATGCCGGACCAGCCGACGTTCGTGAACATGGCATGCCCTCCTCTGGTGCTGGCGCGAAGTCCGCATCTTCTCCCTCCGTGGACGCGCACACGCCCCGCGAACGCCTTCGCGCCACCCCATGTCCTTTCAAATGAGCATACGTATCGAAGCTCGAACGCGGTTTTGAGAAGTTGGGCGCGGCGGCGCCATGAGCCGTGGACGAGATCGCACTCCAATTCGTTTTTGAACCGAACGTCCTAGTGTACCAGCGGAGAAAGAGCATGGACGAGAAAGGGTGGGCGCGTTGCGGGTGGACGAGGCGCTTCTCATGGCGTGGGTGAAAGCGGGGCGCATCACCGGCGTCTCCATCGATTCGCGCCGCGTGCGACCTGGCGACCTGTTCGTGGCCATCCCTGGCCGGCGCACGGACGGGCACGCCTACATCGAGAAGGCGGTGGCCCAAGGCGCGGTGGCGGTCCTGGGCGAGCGGGATCCGGCCGAGATGCGCCTGCCGCAGGACGTGCCGTACGCGCGGGTGTCCTCCGCTCGCCGCGCCGCGAGCCTCTGGTCGGCGCGGGTGTATGGCCATCCGTCGCGCGAGCTCACCGTCGTCGGCATCACCGGCACAAACGGCAAGACCACGTCCGTCTATTGGCTGGCCCACGTGCTGCAGCGTGCCGGACTTCGCACCGGCCTTGCGTCGAGCGTCGCCATCGACACGGTGGCCGAGCGCTCGACTTCCTCGCTTACCACGCCCGAAGCGCCGGATTTACACCGCGCCCTGCGCCAGATGGTTGAACACGGCGCCACCCACGCCGTGATGGAGGTGTCCTCGCACGCCATCGTGCAGGAGCGGACGGCGGATGTGGACTTCGATCTCGCCCTGCTCACGAACATCACGCGCGAGCACCTCGATTTTCACGGCACCATGGCCAACTATGTGGCCGCCAAGGCCCGTCTGTTTCACGCGATCGCGCCGGATAAGCCGGGCGCCGTTCTCAACGCCGATTGCCCGTACGCTCCGGTCATTGCATCGGGCTGTCGAGCTCGCGTCTTCACCTACGGACTCGCGAAAGGCGACCTGCTGGGCGAGGTGGTGGAGCAAGCGGGGTGGTGCACCCGGTTCCGCATGCGCGCCGTGGGCGGGCGGTGGTATGAGGTCGTGCTCAACCATCCCGGCGTCTACCAGGTGTACAACGCGCTCGGCGTCGCGGCGAGCGCCTATCTTCTCGGCGTGCCGCTCGACGCCATCGCGGACGCCGTGCCGTCTCTTCCCGCGGTGCCCGGGCGCATGCACCTCATTCGCACGCCCGGCGCGCCTGATGTCGTGATCGACTACGCGCACACGCCCGACGCGCTCGCCCAGGTTCTCCGCACGGTGCGGCGACTGTGCGACGGCGAGGTCTGGCTCGTCTTCGGCGGGCGAGGCGAGCGAGACCGCGGCAAACGGCCCATGATGGGCGAAGTGGCGGCGAGGTGGGCGCATCACATCATCGTGACGTCCGACAGCCCCTACGGCGAGGACGCGGGCGCTATCGCCGAGGAGATTTGCGCCGGTGCGCGGCGGGTGCCGGGCGCGCACGTCGCCGTGGAGCTTGATCGCGCGAAGGCCATCGCGGCAGCCATCTGCACCGCATCTTCGCGCGATCTCGTCCTCATCACCGGCCGCGGCCACGAGGCGTTTCAGGTCTTCGGCGAACGGCGCGTGGAGCGCTCGGACGAGGCGATGGTGCGCGACGCCATCGCGCTGCGCGGCGGCGCCACCTCGTTTTGAAGTGAATTTCATGTGCCAGGCGTACACCACCACAGAGAAGGACGAGGGAGAGGGATGCGGATGCGAAGGCGGCGGCGCAATGGCCGACAGACGCGGTCGGATATCAGGCGGCGACACCGGTTCCGGCTCGCGGTGCTCTATGGCGGCGTGTTTGTTGCGATGAGCTCGCTCATCGTGCGACTGGCGGAGACCCAGATTGTCCAAGGCGCCACGTACCGGGCGAGCGAGCAGGTCATCCACTACGCGCGCATCCCCGTGCTCCCGCAGCGCGGCTGGATTTACGACGCCAACGGGCAGGTGCTGGCGTGGGATGTGCCCGTGGTGAAAATTGAGCTCGTTCGCTCGGTGTCGCTCTCGGACGCCGAACTTCGCCGGGAGGCGGTCCTCCTCGCGCCTGTGCTCGAGACCACCGCGCAGGCGCTCTATGCCCGCATGACGAGCAATCCTTCGGCTCTCGAAGTGACGCTCGCCAAGGGCGCGACGGACGCCCAGGTGGCCTTCGTGGTCGAACACCAGTCCGAGCTTCCCGGCATCCAGGTCATCCAGGACTACGAACGCCAGTATCCGTATGGCGATCTCGCCGGCCAAGTGCTCGGCTACGTCGGCCCCATCACGGCGCAGAACGTCCATCAATATCCCGGCTATCTCGACAATCAGCAGGTCGGCGAGACCGGACTCGAATACGAGTACGAGCACCTGTTGCAGGGAAGGCCCGGTTATCGGCTCATCGCCATCAACAGCCTCGGCCAGGCGCTCGGCGTCACCAAGGAGCTTCTGCCCAAGGGCGGAGACAACATCCAGCTGACGCTCGACGGCCGAGAGCAGGCCGTGACGCAGGAGATCATTCAGCAGATGCTCGCGTCGAACCCGGCCGGCAAGTCCATCTCGTACGTGGCGGCCGTGATGCTCAACGTGAAGACGGGCGGCGTGATCGCCATGGCGAGCTACCCGTATCTCGACCCCAATTGGTACGTGGACGGCACGTACATCGATCACGCTCATTATCTCGAGACCTCGGGCGCCCAGATGAACTACGCGATTCAGGCCATCAACTACCCCGGATCGACGGTGAAGCCGGCCAACATGATTGCCGCGATGAACGCCGGCGTGGTGAATCCGCAGACCAAGATCCTCGACGATGGGTACATCTACGTGGGGACGCAGATCATTCACGAAGACGGCGGCATCGCGTTTGGCTGGGTGAATCCCATCGAGGCGCTCACGGTCTCGAGCGACGTGTTCATGTACGAGGTGGGGCTCCGCCTCGGCAAGTGGTTCGGGTCGAGCACGACGTCGGGCGGGACGTACCCGGCGTCGGCCGGATCGTACCAGAACTATCTGGACACGGACTTCGCCAAGGGACTGAACGACATCTTTCAGGAAGAGGAGGATTTCGGCCTGGGGCCGAAGACTGGAATTGATCTGCCGTACGAGGTTCCGGGCGAATTTTTCGTGGAAGACTATCGAAAGGGAAACATTCAGGTGCCCTACGACGTCCAGGCGAGCGAGGCGTCCATCGCGAAGACGGGGAAATACGTCAATTATGGATCGCCCGCGAGCCTCGCGGACGCGGACATCGGTCAATCGCAGATGTTCAGCCCCATCCAGCTTGCTGTCTACGCGATGACGCTTGCGGATCAGGGCGTGCGGCTGAAGCCGCATCTGTTGGAGCGCGTCTACGGTCCGAGCGGAACGCCCAACAACGGCGCCAAGCCTTGGTTCACCTACAAGCCGCAGGTGGAAGGCGTGGTCAAGGCCAAGCTGTGGGAATGGAACCTCGTGAAGGCGGGCATGCATGGCGTGACGTCCAATCCGGCGGGCACGGCGTACTACGCCTTCCTCGGCGCCCCGTACGCGGCGGCGGGCAAGACGGGCACGGCGCAGATTGTGATGAACGGGAAGCGGACGGACAACTCGGTGTTCATCTGCTACGCGCCGCTCAACCACCCGCTTGTGGCGGTGGCCGTGATGGCGCCGGGCGGCGGATACGGCGCGCAGTTTTCGGCCATCATCGCGCGGAAGATGATCGACGCGTACTTTGACGAACACCACGAGCCGTGGATGCCGAAGAGCCAGTGGACGAGCACGCGGATTCCGAAGAGCTGGTTTTCGTCGCCCGCGTATCGCCTGCCGGAGGAAAGCCATTAGTCGCGGAATTGTCGACTTCGGCGCGGCCGGGGTGGCGGGATCGTCCCCTCGACTTGGGCCCGGCAGGGGAGAAGCGGAGCGCAAATCGGCGCGGTGCATGGCAGGAGATTCCTCGCGGGCGGCGAATTCTACAGTTGAAGCATGTCGAATCGGGTACCACGCGGTCGAAACGCCGGATCACCACGAACGTCATCATCTGCGCGCCGCGCCCGTCATCCGAGCGCGCGCCGAGAGGAGGCTAGACCATGCTGCGCCGCGTATGGACCGTGCTTCTCTCCGCCGGCATCGCCCCCCTCATGGCTCATCCCCTCGTGGCCGAGGCCGCGCCCGCGCCCGCGCTCGTCGAGTTCTACTACGGCTGGGTCACGCCTGAGACCGGTCCAGATCTCCAGGGGTACCAAGACGTCGTGCTCGGCGCGGATTCCGAATCTTCGAGTTACCCGAATTATGCGTCGGTTCAACAACTCATTGCCTCCTATCCGTCCATCTCGTTTTACGGCTACGTCAACCTGTCGGACGGATCGCAGCCCGAGCCCATGGCGACCATCGCTCAGGAGTTCGCCGAGTGGAAGGCGCTTGGGGTGAAAGGGGTCTTTCTCGATCTCGCCGGCTCCAACTACGGCGTTCCGCGCGCGTTGCGCACGTGGGCCGTCCTGCAGGCGCACGCGCTGGGGCTCTCCGTCGCGCTCAACGCCTGGGCGCCCTCCGACGCGGTGGGCGTGGGGCTCGCGCCAGGCGATGTGTACGTGGCGGAGGACTGGTACATGTCCTCTCGTCAGCCCCAGGTCGTGTACCCCAACGGAACGCCGGCGGCCGATCTCGCCGCCCTCCGCAAGCTCACGGCGCAGGGGGTGGGCGTGTGGGCCGTGACGCAGGAGAGCGTCCCGACCCCGTCGGTCACGCCGGACATGGTGTCGCGCGACGTGCAGGGGCTTCTGCAGACGCTGCCCGTGATGAGTGGCATCGCGATTGGCGGCGCGAATTACGGCGCTGATACGAATGCCATCGTTCCGGCGAGCGAGATCCAGGCGGCGCTTGCCTCCGCGCCCGCGCAGGGTTCGGCGGCGCCCGTCCGCGTGGACCACGGGCCGGGGGCGTCACCGGCGAAGCGGATGCTTCCCTGGTTTCGGGCCATCATGCGCGGATGATTCATCTTTTCTTCTCCAAGCTCTTGAATCGCCCGCGCTGAGGCCGTATGCTTGGGCTGATCGGCTCGCAGCACCAAGGGGATCGCGGGCCGCAGGCGCGTTGAACTTTCGGCGAGTGGGGCGCGTCCATTCCGTGAGTCGCGCCGCGGCCCATCGTAGGGCCAGGTCGAAAGCCCGCCGGAGGAGCGAATGCGGCCGCGTTTGACATAGGATATGTACTACATCAAGGGAGTGCCCAAAGGTGAAATCCATCTGTGCCGCGAAGCCATGCGAGTGGCTTGCACAGGAGTACCGGCAAGAGCGACAGGTGTACCACGTGGAGAAGATTCGGTTCCGCGGCGTCGAGGGGCGCGATGTGTACAACATCGCGGCGCCCATCGTGGACGGAGGGCGAGCCATCATCCCGGCGCGCGTCGAGCCGCGCCACAGCGAGTTCTCGGAAGTCATCTTTTTCGAAGAGGCTGAGGACGGCGTCTGGACCGTGGTGGAAGGGCTTCGGACGTTCCGGGGCCTGCAAGATCCGTTTCATGCGCGCATCCACGGGGAAATTGTGTTCGGCGGCGTCGAAATTTGGACCAATCCGTTCCACAACCATGAGATTGAGTATCGCACCGTGTTCTACCGCGGCCATTCGCTCGCGGACTTGCGGCTTTTCGCCGTCGGGCCCCAGTGGATGAAGGACATTCGCCTGGTGGAGTTGCCGGATGAGCGCGTCGGCGTCTTCACCCGGCCGAACGGCGCGCGCTACGGCGGGCAGGCGCAGATTGGCTGGACGGTCCTGTCGTCGCTCGACGAACTCTCGCCGGAGTCCATTCTCCGCGCGGAGTGCCTGCCGGATCGGTTCTATCCCGGCGAGTGGGGCGGCGTCAACGAGGCCCAGCTGATCGATCCGGCCACGGTCGGCGTGCTCGGCCACATCGCCTATCGGTCGGAGGACGGACTTCTGCACTACAAGGCGATGTGCTTCTCGCTCCATCTGAATCTGGATCTCGTCACGCCGGTGAGGGTCATCGCGGAGCGGCAAGATTTTCTCGGCGGTGAAGCGAAGCGGCCTGAGCTCGCGGACGTGGTGTTCAGCGGCGGGCTCGTGCGCTATCCAGATGGAACGGCGCACCTGTACGCCGGCGTTTCGGATGCGGAGGCGCAGCGCATCCTCATCCCGGACCCGTTCGCCGTCGCCGCGAGTTGCGCAGTGGAGCTGGAGGCGTGAGGACGCGTTCGGAGGATGTCATCGGGCGCCGCAAGCCGAGGCGGCCTAAACCCTTCGGCGAGCAGGCGCCCGGTTCCGCTCCTGTTGGACTTTCGTTTTGCCGCGCCTGTGGTAGAATGCGAAGATGAAGATGGCGACAGGAGGAGATGGGATGCTTCGGAAGCTTGTTGTATCTGCTGGGTGTGCCGCACTGGCGGCGGGCCTGTTGGCAGGGTGCGGCACAGCCAACAATACGACAAACACGTCGAACACGGCCGTGTCCACGTCGAAGTCGACCACGACCGTCGTGCGGACGGGGAACAACAGCATGGTCGTCGCGCCCAAGACCGAGGTGGGCACGGCGAACATGAAGCACTTGATGCAGATTGCGGACAAGAATCCGTCGAACTTCGAAGCGCAGATGAACGCAGCGGACAGCGCCTCGGTGAACGGCAACGTCCAGGCGGCGATTCAGTACTTCAAGCGCGCGGCCCAGATCAATCCGAAGTCGGGGCTGGCTTGGACCGCGCTCGGCAACATGTATCGCGAGCGCGAGAATCAGCCGAAGGCGGCCATTCCGTATTATCAGAAGTCGATTCAGATGGATCCGTCCTACGGTTGGGCCTACTGGCAGCTCGCGCAGGCGTATGTGACGCTGAAGGAGACAAGCCTTGCCAAGCAGGTGGTGGAGCAGGGCCTCAAAAACGTGAAGAAGACGGACACGGCGTACGCCTCGCTCCAGCTCATGATGTCGGAGCTCAGCGGCAAGTCGAGCGGGTCCAAGTGATGGATGGCGCGCCGGCCGTTTGCGACTTGCGTTCGGTCGCCGTCGCGCGTACCATGTCGAGAGAAGATCTCATCTTCCGCGCTTGACGCGGAAACCCCGCGGGAATGGGGGGGTGCGCGTGTTTCGCACGCTTATGAAGTCCAAGATTCACCGCGCGACGGTCACGCAGACCAACCTGCACTACGTCGGCAGCATCACCATCGACGAGGAGCTCATGGACGCGGCGGATCTCGTCGAGAACGAGAAGGTGCAGGTCGTCAACATTCACACCGGCGCGCGGTTTGACACGTACGTCATCCCGGGCGAGCGCGGCTCCGGCGTCATCGGATTGAATGGGGCGGCGGCGCGGCTCGCCGAACCGGGCGACTTGGTGATCATCATCTCGTACGCGGCCTACAGCGAGGACGAGGTTCGGCGGCATCGCCCGACCGTCGTCGTGGTGGACGCGGACAACCGGCCGGTCGAGGCGCTCGCCTCCGAGGCCGAGGAGAACAAGCGCATCGAGCGCGCCACCGCGCGCGTGTGACGTAGCTTCGCTTCTCAGGAAGGGCATCCGAAAGGGTGCCCTTTTGTTCTAGTGTGCCCGGCATGGGCGGTAGCTAGGCGGTGAAAGTCCGCTGCGGGGGTTGGCTGTTACCAACCGCTAGCCAAAGGCAAGGGTGTCCACCGCGAGGTGGAATCT
>Ga0167615_1000299_pt1 | contig 15736 bp, 18 predicted proteins | sample BED_Mat_host_9_1_FD_111800 | JGI IMG/M metagenome (GOLD analysis project Ga0167615, IMG submission 111800) | Extremophilic microbial mat communities from Yellowstone National Park, USA - BED_Mat_host_9_15 (v2) (version 2) | ecosystem: Environmental > Aquatic > Thermal springs > Hot (42-90C) >... | reverse complement strand
GCTTCTCCTTCGCGTTGTCCGGCAGGAAAATCCCACTAGCGGTCTTTTCCTCACGCTCCACCGGACGGACCACCACGCGATCAGCGAGCGGCTTCAACATTGCGAACGACCTCCTTGCGAGATTGTAGTTCCGAACCTTTGTTAGCACTCTCGCTCGGTGAGTGCTAACACCATGGACTATGATAATCGGTTCGTTGCGAGAGTGCAACAGGGAATTCAACTTTTTTGCGGGCGATTGAGTGGGAGGAACCGAGGAAGCCCCTTGTCACCCTGAAATCGTGGGCGCAACCAACGCGCCTTCCCGCCACCTATCGCGCCACCAGGCCAGGAGATCCCGCGCCTGATGAGGCCGAAACACCGGCACAGGGAACCCCTCCGGCGCCCAATCGGACGAGACCACCGCCGCGATGGCCGTGGCGCCCGCGGCGAGCAACCGCCTCCACTCGTCCTCGCCGCGCACCACGGCGATTTTCGCGTGCGCCTCCCGCTTGCCTCCCTCGGCGATCACGACGTCGACGTCCGCGACGGCGCGGATGGCCGCGAACCACTCGCGAAACCCGCCCTCCTGGCGCGATCGCAGAAGAAAACCGCGCCGGCTGGCGACCATGGTCACCGACGCGCCGGCCTGCGCGGCGCGCGCGGTGTCGGATCCGGGCTTCTCCCAATCGTCGGCGGCCTCGTCCGCGTGCCCGTCGTGCTTCAGATAGGCCACCCGGAGCCCTTGCGCCGCGGCCTCGCGCACGAGGGCCTCCGCGAGACACGATTTGCCGGAGCCCGAAAAGCCGGCGATCCCGATGATGACGGGCGCCTCTGCGTCACGCATTGAGCCAGCCGCCCACGCCCAAGACCGCGATGTCCCGCTTGCGGACGCGAAGCCCGGTGAGGACGCGCGGCAAGAGGCGATCGAACGACGTGATGGGATCGTAGATGACGGCGCCCGGCAACCCGAAGATGGCGGTGTCGTTCCGGTACGCCAGCATGAGCATGGAGCCTGGCAGCATCGGCGTGCCGTACGTCACGACCTCCGTGGCCGCGTCCCGGATGGCGCCGGGCGATCGGTCGTCGGGATCGACCGACATCCCGCCCGTGACGAGCACCAGCGTCGCGCCCTGTTCGCACGCCTCGACAATCGCGTCCGCAATCCGATCGCGCTCGTCGCCGACAAACACCTGGTGCACGTCCTGGATGCCGTAGCGCGCGAGCTTGGCCCTCAGCACCGGGCCGAACTTGTCCTCCACTCGCCCGTGCAGGATCTCGCTGCCGGTCGTCACAATCCGCACCTTCTGAGGCTGATACGGCAACACGTCGATCACGGCGCGCTTCTGCGCCTGCGACGCAATGACCTCCACCGCGCGCACCTTGTCCTCGGCGATGACGAGCGGGATGGGGCGCACGGCGGCGAGGCTCGTCCCCCGACTGACGTGCTGAAACGGCCGCTTGGTGGCGATGGAGATCTCGTCGATGGTGTTCATGGCCGTCACGCGCCGCGCGTCCACCCACAGCATGCCGTCCCGCTTGGCGCGGAGGATGACCTTGCCCTCCGACACCTCGGACAGCTCCACGCCGTCCCCCGCGATGGCCTGCGCCATGCGCACGGCCGCGTCGTCTTCGTGCAACTCGCCCGGCTCGAGCTCCAGGATGTACAGATGCCGCTTCCCCATGTCGAGCAGGACCGGGATATCCTCTTCGCGCACCACATGCCCGCGCTTGAATTGGCGCCCCTTAAATTCGCCGGGCACGATGCGCGTCATGTCGTGCGCGAGCGCCAACCCAATCGCGTCTTCGACAGGCACTTCTCGCCGGATCACGCCATTCCCTCCCTCTTGCGCCAGTCCTCGTAGTCCTCGGGCCGGTGCACCGGCCGCACCGTCCACTCGTCTTCAAACGCGACAGTGCAGATCTCAAGCCCCTCAAGGGCCTTGAGGATCCGCTTCTCGCCACGCGCCGCCGCATCTGCGATGGCTCGCACCGCCCGCTTGGCGTAGACGGCGGCAAGCGGCTGCATCCTCCCCTCGCGCTCCGCGGCGGCGACGTCCGCACCGGTTCGCGTCAAGGCGTCCACGAGCGCCCGCACGGCGTCCGCGGTGATGCCCGGAAGGTCCCCCGCCAGCACGACAAGCGGCGAGACGTCCGACGTTTGCCCCTCCAAAAAGCGGCCGAGCGCCGCGAGCGGCCCCTGGTAGCATTCCCTGTCCCTGACCCAGGCGATCTCGCCCTTCGCCCACGGCGCGACCGCGGCTCGCAGGGCATCGTCCGCGTACAGGACGGCGACGCAAGAAGCCACCTCTTCCGCGACGCGCACGACATGCGCTGCCATCGGCATGCCACGTGCATCCCGAGGAAGCCAAAGCTTATTCCCCCGCTCCGCCATCCGCCTCGACGCGCCCCCCGCGAGCACGGCGGCCCAACTCACCCGCTGCAGGGCGCAAGCCCCCTCTCGGTGAGAAGCTGATGCATGCGGACGTCGTGCGGATGGCGGGGAAGTGCCTCCGCCAGCTGTTCGACGAAGCACACGCCGATGCGCCGGATGGATGCCGCCTCTGGCCGCTTGAAGTAGCGATCGTAAAACCCGCCGCCGTACCCGAGCCGCGTGCCGTCCTCGGCAAACGCGAGGCCCGGGACCAGGACGGCCACAAGCTCGTCGGGCCGGACCACCGGGGCGCGAGGCCCTGGCGCCGGGATGCCGTAGGCGCCGGCATACAGATCCGCGAGGGACTGTACGGCGCAGAACTCCATCCGCGCCGGTCCCTCCACGCGCGGGAAGGCCACCTTCGCCCCTTCCCGCAGCAGCGCCTCGGCCAGCGGGGCGAGATCGACTTCCCCGTGGACAGCCGCGTACAGCCCGATGAACCCGTTCGTGTCGAGGTGGAACGACGCCTGCGCGTGTGCGCAGATGGCCTCCTCCTGGCGGCGCCTCGCGTCAGGCAGGATGGCGGCTCGTTTCACGCGATACTGTTGGCGCAGCGCCTGCTTATCCATCTCGATGGGAATTCGCCTCCCGCGTGTACAACCCAAGCACGTGGAACAGCCACGGCGCAAGCACCGTGGCCCAAGTCGCCACGGCCGCCGCGCGCACGTACTGCCACAGGGGCTCCTCCAGATGCGCTTGTACCGCCAATTGTACCGCAACCACACCCCCGAGCGCGATCACGCCCGCTGCCACGCGCTTCCACAGGACGGGATCGATGGAGGTGCGAAGAAACCGCTTCTCGATGGCCGAGCCCGCGCCGCCCACGAGCAAAAACACCGCGTACACCGACGAGGTGACGTCGCGCGCGAAGACGAGGAGGACGGCTGGAAACAGCACAGCGAGTGCCACGGAAACGCCAAACGGGACGCCGCGATACGTCCACCAGCGCCCGATTTGCCAGCCGAAATAGCCCACCCCAAGGCCAGCCGCCCAGCCGATGACGACATCCATCGGCCAGTGAAGCCCGAGATAGACGCGCGAGATGCCGACGGCGAGCGAGAGGAGGAGGGCGACCAAAAACGCCACCGGTCGGCGCAGCCACAGCGCGATGGCCGTGAAGAAGGTCATCGTCCCCTGGGCGTGGCCGCTCGGCATGGAGAGCCCCGTCGCAGAGCTGACATCCCCCGAGCGAATCCCGGGCACACCGATGGGCCTGGCGATGTGATAATAGGACTTGAGCCACGCGTTCAGGTACATGCTGGTGAAAAACACGTAGGCGAGCCGCATGCCGAGGACGCGATCGACGGCGAGGATGAGCACGGGCAGCGCGGCAAAGTAGAACGACTCGTTGCCCAAGTAGGAACACGCCACGGCCATCCGATCCAGGATGACCGCGTGATGCGACTGCAACCACACGATGAGGTCATATTGCCAACTGAAGCCTTGCGGCAACGGGAACGACGCTCTGGACATGAAGGAGCCTCCCCACCTCGTCCGAACTTGGCTGCTAGAGTGTATGGACAAAGGAGCGTACGTATGATCCTTTTGCAAGCGAACCGGGTGAACAAGCGTTACGACGGCGTGGAGGTGCTGCGCGAGGCTTCCATCACGGTGCGCGCGGGCGACAAAATCGGCCTCGTGGGCCCGAACGGCGCGGGCAAATCCACGCTCCTGCGCATTCTCACGGGGCAAGAGGCGCCGGACGAAGGCCACGTGTACGTGAAGAGCGGCGTAGAGCTGGGCTATGTCGCGCAGTTCGTCGGCCGTGGAGAGGACATGCGCGTCTACGATTTTGTCGCCGAGGCGAAGCGCCCCGTTCAGCAGCTGGAGCGCGAGCTGCGCGAGCTCGAGGCTCAGATGAGCAGTGCGGCGCTCGAGGAGGACGCGGCGCGATTTGCGGACATCGCGCACCTGTACGAGGAGAAGACGCGCCGCTTCGAGGCGCTCGGCGGCTACCAGTGGGAGGCGGACGTGCGCCGCGTCCTCGCCGGGCTCAGCTTTCCTCGCGAGATGTACGATCTCCCCATTTCGGCTCTCTCCGGCGGACAGCGGACGCGGCTCGCCCTCGCGCGGCTCCTGGCGTCGCGCCCCGACGTCCTCCTGCTGGATGAGCCCACGAACTACCTCGATATGGACACACTCGCCTGGCTGGAGGACTTTCTGTCGCACAGCGAGATGTCGCTCGTCGTCGTCTCCCACGACCGGTATTTCCTCGATCGCGTCACGCGCCTCACGGTGGCGCTGGAGCGCGGGCAGACGCGCGCCTACCCAGGCCCTTACCGCGTCTACCTCGAGATGCGCGCCGCCGAGCGCGAGGAGATGTGGCGGCGGTACGAGGCGCAGCAGGACGAAATTGCCCGCATGGAGGCGTTCATCGAGCGAAACATCGCACGGGCGTCCACGCACCGAAGGGCACAGAGCCGCCGCCGGATGCTCGAGCGCATGGAGCGGCTGGAACGCCCTCCGGGGGACGATCCGTCGCTTTGGATGCGGTTTCCGGTGCGGCGCACCTCGGGCGAAGACGTGCTCGAAGTGCGCGATCTCGCCATCGGCCAGGGCGGTCAGCCGCTCGCGCGCCACATCAGCTTCCGCGTCCAGCGCGGGATGCGGCTCGCCATCCTCGGCCCGAACGGCGTCGGCAAGACGACGCTTCTGCGCACCCTCGTCGGGGAGCTCCCGCCGCTTGGCGGCTGGTTCCGCTTCGGCCAGGGCGTCGACCTCGGCTATTACGCGCAGGAGGATGGCGGGCTTCCGCCCGACGAGCGCGTGCTCGACGTCGTGTGGAACGCTTCCCCGGAGCTGGATCACACGTCCGTGCGAAAACTTCTGGCGCAGTTCTTGTTCCGGGGCGAGGACGTCTTGAAGCCCGTCCGCGCGCTGTCCGGCGGCGAACAGAGCCGGCTCAGGCTGTGCCTCCTGATGCAGAGCGGCGCGAACGTGCTCGTCATGGACGAGCCCACCAACCACCTCGACATCCCGAGCAAGGAGGCGCTCGAGGCCGCGCTCGAAGATTACGACGGAACGGTGATCTTCGTCTCGCACGATCGCTACTTCATCGACAAGCTCGCGACGCACGTCGCGGTGTTACAGCCGGACGGAGTGGCGTGGTACATCGGCAACTACACCGACTACGTCGAGAAGGTGATGGAGAACGAGCGGCTCAGGCGCATCGAAGGCGCGGAGGATGGACCCGAAGAAGGCGAAGCCGGAGCGGGCGGAACTGGCTCGCAGGAGACGTCCCAAGCGTCACCGGTCCGCCGGCGCATCCGCACAAGCGAAGCGCGCAAGCTCGAGGCCGAGATCGCGCGGTGGGAGGAGGCCGCCCACCGCATGGAGCGCGAGATGGAGCAGGTGGCCAGGGAGCAGAGCGAAGCCGCGGTGGCGCAGGAGGTGGACCGCCTGCGCGAGCTCGACGAGCGCTACCGTCGCCTCGAGGCGGAGTACCAGCGCGCGCTCGAGCAGTGGGAGGCGAAGTCGCTGGAACTGGAGGAGCTGAAAAAGGCCCTGGAGGCGTGGCGCGGCTAGGAAGATTTCGCCGGGAAGCGCGCTTTTGAATGCGAGCAATGTTCAGTTATCCACATTGTCCACCGGCTTATCCACAGGCTCGATCCCGGCCGTTTCGAGCCTTTTCGACACGTTTCCACATCATCCACAGCGCGATTGGCCCAAGTTATGCACAAGAACGGCCGTTCGCCGCGGAGGGCTGCGCCGCCCGCCTTCGGCGCAGCGAGATCCGCCACAGGACAAAGGGGCGAGGCCGAAGCCTCGCCCGCTCCCGTTCATCGTCCGATTCAATCCGTTGGATAACGCCCGCTCTGCCACTCGTCCAGCGTCAGATCGGCGTACGCGCCGAGCTCGAGCGTGTCGAAGCGGCCTTCCCGCGCGCGCGCGTAGGCCGCCGCCGCGATCATCGCCGCGTTGTCCGTGCACAGGCCAGGCGACGGAAAGTGCACGCCGATCCCTTCCTCCGCCGCCATGGTGCCCATGGCCGCGCGCAGCCCGCGATTGGCCGCCACGCCTCCCGCCACCACCACCGTCCTGTGGCCGGTCAGGCGGATGGCGCGCCGCGTCTTTTCGACGAGCACCTCGATCACCGCCGCCTGAAAGCTGGCGCACACGTCCTCCACCGGCACGGCCTGGCCCTGGCGCTTGAGCTTGTCCAGCGCCACAAGCACGGCCGTCTTCATGCCGCTGAAGGAGAAGTCGAGCGACGGATCGTCCAAGAGCCCGCGCGGGAAGGAGAAGCGCGCCGGATCGCCCAAGCGAGCCAGCCTGTCCACCTCGGGCCCTCCGGGATAGGCGAGGCCGAGGAGCCTCGCCACCTTGTCGTACGCCTCGCCCGCCGCGTCGTCGCGCGTGCCGCCGAGGCGCGTGAACCGAAACGATGCATCCACCTCGTACAGTTCCGTGTGGCCGCCCGAGGCCACCAGGCACAAAAAGGGCGGCCGCACGGCCGGCCGATCCGGCTCTTCCAACATGGCGGCCGCGACGTGCCCAGCGATGTGATGCACGCCGATTAAGGGAAGCCCCGTGGCGAGGCTGTACGCCTTAGCAGCGGTCACCCCGACGAGCAGCGCCCCGAGCAGCCCCGGCCCCATGGTCACCGCGATGGCGGCGAGATCGGAAAACCCGGTTCCAGCCTGCCCGAGCGCGGCGTCCACCACGCGCGTGATGGACTCGACGTGCCGGCGCGAGGCCACCTCGGGCACCACGCCGCCGAACTGGCGGTGAACCTCCGTCTGGCTCGCCGTCACCTGGCCGAGCACGCGCGCCCCGTCCGCGACGACGGCCGCGGACGTCTCGTCGCAGCTCGTCTCGATGGCGAGGATGTTCATGCTTGCACCTCTCTGTCGCGCATCACCTTGGGCGGGAGATCCACCCACATGATGAGCGCGTCCTCGTTGTTGTCCGTGTAGTAACCCTTGCGCACGCCGACGCGCTCGAAGCCGTACTTCCGGTACAGATTCTGCGCCACGTGATTCGTGACCCGCACCTCGAGCGTCATCTTGCGTCCGCCGAGGGCCATGCACATCGACATGATGGCCTCGAGCAGCCGTTCGCCCAGCTTCAGCCCGCGGAAGTCGGGATCGACCGCGATGTTCGTGATGTGCCCTTCGTCCATGATCATCCAGAAGCCGGCGTACCCCACGACGCGCCCGTCGTACTCCGCCACCACGTAGCGCGCGAGCCGGTTCTCCACCAGTTCGCCCACAAACGCCTGCCGCGACCACGGCGCTGTGAACGATCGCGTCTCCACCCGCATGACGTCGTCGAGATCCTTCAGCATCATGCGGCGGATGGAGAGCTTCTGCGGGTCGAAAGCCGCCGCGGTCACTCGGCGCCCTCTCCCTTCGCGCCGAGCTTCGCCTCGGCCTCCGTCGGCAGCACGTAGAGCGGCGCGAGGAGGTGCACCCGCTCGCCCTCGAACCGCTCGTACGATCCCGACAACCCGAGCCGCACGAGGGCCGTCGGCATCATCGGGGCAATTTCGTTCCAGGATCTCACCCGCACGCCCTCCGCCTCCGCGGAATCGCCGAGGCGCCTGCCGCTCGCGACAATGGACGCGTGCACCCTGTCCGCGATGGCCAACCAGTCGCTGAGCGACTGCACCGTCGGCTCGCACTGCGCCCACAGGCGCCCGTCCTCCAACCTGTACCAGCAGCCAAAGGCGCGATCGCGCCTCGCGTCGATGAGCGCCATGAACGCGCCCAACCGTTGGCCCTCCGCACAGGCCAGCGCCATGGCCATGCCGTCGACCGTCGGCACCGCGACGATGGGAATGCCGCACGCGTGCCCGATGGCCTTCGCCGCCGCAACCGCGATGCGGACACCGGTGTAACTGCCGGGGCCGACGCCGGTGACGCAGAGCTTGACGTCGTGAATGTTCATGCGCGCGCCGGCCAACAGATGGCCGAGCGACGGCTGCAACAGGCGCGAGTGGGCCCTGGGCAGAAACTCCACCAGGGAAGACATCAGCTTCCCGTCCTCGTCCGCGACTGCAAGCGCCAACACGTCGGTCGCTGTATCCATGGCGATCACGCTCATGAAGCCGTCCACTCCTTCAGTATCGATTCCGGGCGCTCTCCGAACGCCTCTGCACGCACCGTGCGCGCGCTGCCCTCGGGACGGAGGATGATCCGAAGATAGGCGTCCATGTCCGCGGCCATGGGCCCCGGCCACTCGATGAGGACGATGGCGCCGCCGGCGAGATCGTCGTCCAGCCCGAGCGCCCATACGCTCTCGACATCGAGCGTCTCCGGCCGATCTGGGTCGGCGTACAACCGGTACAGGTCGTAGTGCGCCACGCGGAAGCGGCCCCGGTGCTCCTGCCGCAGGACGTAGGTGGGGCTCGTCATCGGCTGGGTCACGCCTGCCCCTGCACCGACGGCCGCCGCAAAGGTGGTCTTGCCAGCCCCCATCGGCCCCTCGATGAGCACGACGTCGCCAGGCTCAACCAGCGCGCCGAGGCGCTCGCCCAGGCGCTGCATCTCCGTCACGTCATCGACCCGCCACTCGTGTGCCTCCATCGCGCCGTTACCTCTCAAAATGATTGTATCCCCTGCGCGCAACCTCGGAGAGCTTTCCGGCTCGGCGCATGACCACGCCGTCGCCCTCCTCGACGCGCCCTATCGCCGTGACGGGGGTGCGAACAACCGGTGCTACGGCGAGTAGCCGCGCAAACACGTCTCGCGGCGCCGTGCCGACGAGCTCGTAATCCTCTCCGCCGAAAAGCGCGTACTCCAGCGGATCTTTGCCCACGGCGCGCGCGTATTCGACGACCTCCGGCTGAATCGGAATGCGATCCCCCTCCAACACCAACCGCACGCCGCTCGCCTCGGCGATTTCATGCAGCTCGCTCGCCAAACCGTCGCTGATGTCGTCGAGCGCCGTGGCCCCGAGCCGCGCCGCTTCCCGGCCGAAGGCGAGGCGCGGCGTCGGACGCCGGTGTCGCTCCACGAGAACCGCCCGCGCGACGGCGGATCCGCCCCGCCTGCCGAGCAGGATGTCGAGTCCCGCCGCGCTGCCCCCCAGGCTGCCCGTGACAAACAACACGTCCCCTGGGCGGGCGCCGGCGCGCGTGACCGGGCGCTCGACGCGGCCCACGGCCGTGATCGACAGCCAGAGCGGACCTGGGGTGGAGACGACGTCCCCGCCGACGACGCTCGCACCGAAAGCTGCGGCCGCCTCCGCAACGCCGTCGTAGATGGCCACCACGTCGTCCTGCGGCCAGGACGGCGGCACGGCGAGCGCAACCGTGACAAAAGCGGGCTCACCGCCCATGGCCGCGATGTCGCTCACGGCCGCCGCCATGGCGCGATAGCCCACCTGCGCCGGTGACATGGTATCGCGGCGAAAGTGCACGCCCTCCACCACGGCATCCGTCGTCACCGCCAGGCGACCGCTCGCCTCCACCACCGCGCAATCATCGCCGATGGGGACCTGCACGTCCGCACCGGGAGGCGGCAGTTTCGCAACCAGCGCTCGGATCAGCGCGAACTCGTCCATCCCCTCGCCCCCTCCTTCCACCGCGCGGAGTCGTTGTCGTTGCCAATACCATAACAATGACAGCCCCCGAGGTCCGCGTCAATCATGAGCCGCGCCTCTTGTCCATAGACATCCATTAGGGCGCGTCGCCCACGACGGAAGCGGGGTGGACATGTGGACGCCATCCGGGAGATGCTGCAGTCGCTGAACGCAGGCCTCCTTTTGCTGGGCTACCCCGGCACGTATGCCGCCATGGTCATGGAGGGGCTCGGCCTCCCGTTCCCAGGCGACGTATTTCTGGCCTTCTACGGTTACGCGATCGCGCTTGGAACCATGCGCGCGCCCGCCGTCTTCAGCCTCAGCGCGCTCGGGTATTTCACCGGCGTGAGCGTCGTCTTCCTCCTCACCCGCCGCTTCGAATCGCTGCTGTTGAACCCGCTGTACCGGCTTCACCTGGTCAACGAAACGCGCCTTCGGCATACCGGCGGCCTGTTGGATCGCTACGGCTGGATTATCCTCATCCCCGGCCGGTTTTTGCCCGGCATCCGCTCGCTCAGCACGTACGCCGCGGCGCTGTCCGACATGTCCTATGCCACGTTTGCGCTCTACTCCATCGTCGGCTCGATGGTTTGGTGCGGAGCTTGGCTCGCGTTTGGCTACTGGTTCGGCGAAAATATGGACGAGATGATGAAGCACGTGCAGTCGGGACTCAGCTGGATCACGGTGGGCATGGTCGCCTTGGCTCTGCTGTACTGGGCCTGGCGCCACGTGCGGGCGAAGCGCGGGGAGCGATGATGGTGAGCCTGGAATTGGCATGGTGCGTGAACAACGCGCTCACAGGGGTGCGCGAGGCCATCGAGCGCGTGGCGGCCGAGCGCCCCGATCTGATGGTGAAGAAGTACGCGTGCGTGGAGCAGTGCGGCCTTTGCGCGCGCCAGCCGTTTGCGCTGGTCGGCGGCGACGTGGTGACGGCCGAGAGCCCCTCGTCTCTCGCGCATCGCCTGCTTGCCGCCGTGCGCGAGGCCGAACGCCAACCCGGCCCTCGCGAGCTTCCACCGGCATGAGCGTCCCCTCCCCGGCGGCGCGGTCGCCGAGGAGGGGTTCTCGTTTACGACACGCTCTGGGTATCGGTCTGGGTCTGCTCAGCCGGGAGCGCCTGCACGATCTTGCCCTGCGGCAGATCGAAGACGCCCTTTTCCACAATCAGCTGTGCGGCGTTCTGCACGGCGGTCGGATCGACAGGCTGCTTCGGATTGGGAATCGCGATGCGAACCTTCTTGTTTCGATCCGTCATGAACATCAGGTGAAGGGATACTTTCGCGGCCATCGACGCGCCTCCTGTCCATTCAAATCGGAATCCACGCCCATCCATGTTGGGCTTGGCGGCCGTCACGCGCTCGGCCCCTGCCCGCCGGAGCCCGTGCCGCCGCTCGTGCCGCTGCCGCCAGCCCCGCCACTGCCCGCGCTCCCGCCAGCGCCGGGCGCGTTCGTCAACAGCGCTACATCGACCCGCTCCACCTGCACGAGCGGCTCGTCGATGAGCTGCGCGAGCGCGAGACCGACCGCGAGCAGATCTTCGTCCGCAGCCTGCGGAGACACGTGGTTGAACTTGTGGACCTTCAGTTTGGGTTGCCCATTGGCGCGCGTGCCCGACTGCGTTTGCAGCTGCAGCGTCGTGCCGAGTGCGAGGCTCGTTCCTGCCATCGCTCGTTCCTCCTTCCGCTGATTCCGCCGCCCGGGCGGGCACCGAGAGACATGCAGCGACGGCCTCCGCGCGTGGACACCCCCCCGCGAATCGCGCCTGGCAGCTTGACGCCCGTGGTCCTGCGCAAATTTGCGCGATGGGCGGCCATAGCGGCAGGAAACGAGCGCAGCAGGTGGAATTATTCGTTCGAATGAGCCATTGCGTTCGACGAGATGTGGGGTGCGGTATGAGCTGGACGGCGAACTACGAATTCAAGCGCTTGGTCAAGCGGCTCATCCTGAACTACTTCGCGGGTTCCATCGTCGCCGTCCTCGGCGTGGGCGGCGTGCTCATCTTCACCACCCTCCACCTGACTCAACAAGACCTGTGGATCATCTGCGCCATCCTCGGCGGATCGCTCGTGTTGATGCTCACCGCGGATTCCATCGCATTTCGCCTGCAAATTCGCCCGATTCGGAAAGCACTCCTCACCGCCCATCCGACCGAAGATGTGCTTGTCAAGGGGTACAAGCGAGCGCTGCACCTGCCGGCGCTCGCCGTGATCCGCGTCATGGGGCCGCACTGGCTCACGTTCCTCATCCCCGGACTCGTGTCGTCCTCCATTCTCGTGCACCGCGGGCTTTTGCACTTGCCGATGGGCTACGTCTGGCTGGCGTCGCTCGGCACGCTGATTGTCGCGTCGATGCACGCCGTGATCGAATTCTTTCTCACCTCCCGCTCCATCGAGCCGACGCTGGTCACCATCCGGCGCAGGAGCGAGCACATGTACGGCGCGTCCGTCTTGCTCCGCGGGCAGGTGGTGGTGCCGCTTGCGCTCAAATTCGCGATGAGCGCCGTCGTGTTTGGGGCCCTGCCGCTCCTGTTGTTCGGATTGGCGAACGCCGTCCGTCTGACAAACGCGGGGCTCGGCTCATCCACCTATTGGACGTGGGCCGGCGGCATTCTGGCGCTCGGTTCGCTGTTTTCCGGTTTCGGGGGGTTCCTGCTGGCGAGCGACGTGCAGCGGCCCATCCGCAGGCTGGAGGCGCTGATGCGGCGCGTGGAGCGCGGCGACTTTTCGCTGCGCGCGGACGACACCTACATGGACGAGTTCTCGGATCTCATCCAGGGCTTCAACCTGATGCTGAACGGCTTGGCGTATCGCGACGCGATGAACCGCCAGCTCATCGACAGCTATTTCGCCACGCTCGCCGCGGCCCTGGACGCGCGGGATCCATATACGGCCGGCCATTCGCAGCGCGTCGCGCGCTACGCCGAAGCCATCGGCCGCAAGGTGAACCTGTCCCCACAGACGGTGCGCGAACTGAGGCAGTCCGCGCTCCTGCACGACATTGGGAAGATTGGCATCCGCGACGAGATCCTGCTGAAGGAAGGGAAGCTGACGGACGAGGAGTTCGCCATCATCAAGCAGCATCCGGTGATTGGCGAGAACATCATCAAACAGATTCAACCCGACGACGCGATGAAGCCGCTGTTGCCGGGCATCCGCTCGCACCACGAGCGATACGACGGCAAGGGCTATCCTGACGGGCTGGCCGGCGAGGAGATTCCGCTGTTTGGCCGCATCCTCGCCGTGGCCGACGCCTTCGACGCCATGACCTCCGACCGCCCGTACCGTTCCGGCATGCCCGTGGAGCGGGCCATTCAGGTGCTTCGAGAAGGGCGCGGGACCCAGTGGGATCCGCACTTCGTGGACGCGTTCATCGATGTCTATCGCGAAGTCTACATTCCGGACGAGGCCAAGTCCGCCGCGCGCGAAGCCGCGGCCTCCACGAGCCAGTGAAAGAGGGCCATCGCGCCCTCGTCCTCTCGCCACAGGTTTTCCGGGTGCCACTGGACCGCCACGACGGGCCAGCGCCCGTCCGACTCCGCCGCCTCCACCAGCCCCTCGCTGTCCCACCCCACCGGCTTGAGCAGGGGCGCCAGGTCCTTCACCGCCTGGTGGTGAAAGCTGTTCACCCGAATGGCGGTCTTCCCGTAGCACTGCGCCACGCGCGATCCCGGCTTCAGCTTCACCGTGTGCGTGCACGCGTTGCGCGGCGCCTTTTGGCTGTGCTGGATTTTCCCCTTCCACTGGCGCGGCAGATCCTGATACAGTGTCCCACCGAGCACCACGTTCAGCATCTGCATGCCGCGGCAAATGCCGAGCACCGGCTTCTGTTCCCGGCGCATCACCTGCACGAGCAGCATCTCGAGCCGATCTCGCTCCGGCTCAAGCGCCCCCAGCCCCTGAAGAGGTTCCTGGCCGTACAGGTTGGGATCCACGTCGTTGCCGCCCGTCAGGACGAGCCCATCGAGCCGCATGCCAAGTTCGATGGCGCTCGCCTCGTCCGCGAGATACGGCACGACCACCGGCAATCCGCCGGCCCGTTCCACGCCGCGTGCGTAGTCGTCCGTCAGCATCACGGCCTGGAGCGGCACTCCAGGCACCGCGCTCTGCCTCAACTCGTGCGATCCCGTCAGCCCAATCAACGGCCGCGTCAAGCGCCCCACCTCCGCCCCCACCATCAGGCGTTCCAGCTCGCGAGATACTGCCTCTGCGCCTCGGTCAACGCGTCGATTTCGACGCCCCACGTCGAAAGTCGCATGCGCGCCACCTCTTCATCCATATGCGCTGGAATCGCGTGCAACCCAGGCGGATACGGCTTCGTCATCACCTCGCGCAGGCCGAGCGCCTGGAGCGCAAACGTCATGTCCATCACCTCGACCGGATGGCCATCCCCCGCCGCGAGATTGACGAGCCTTCCTTCGGCGATCAGGTACAACCGGCGCCCGTCGGCCAATCGATACTCGTCCACATTCGGGCGGGCGGTGCGCACCTCGACGGCGAGATCGGCGAGGGCAGCCTTGTCCACCTCGACGTCGAAATGGCCCGCGTTGCCGAGAATCGCCCCGTCCTTCATCCGCTCCATCGCGTCGCGCGAGATGACCGCCTTGTTGCCCGTCACCGCGATGAAGATGTCGCCCACCTCGGCCGCCTGCCGAATGGGCATCACGCGAAAGCCCTCCATCACCGCCTCCACCGCGCGAACGGGATCCACCTCGCACACCACCACCTGCGCGCCGAGTCCTCGCGCGCGCATGGCCACGCCCTTGCCGCACCAGCCGTAGCCCACCACGACCACGGTCTTGCCCGAAATCATCAGGTTCGTGGTGCGCATGAAGCCGTCCCAGACGCTCTGCCCCGTGCCATACCGGTTGTCGAACAGGTGTTTGCACTGCGCGTCGTTGACGGCGAGCATCGGATATTTGAGCACACCCTCGCGCGCCATGGCGCGGAGCCGGAGAATGCCCGTGGTCGTCTCCTCGCAGCCCCCGCGGATCTTCGCCGCCTGCTCCGGCCGCTCGCGGTGGAGGATGGTGGCGAGATCGGCCCCATCGTCAATCAGTCCCTCGGGATCCCAGTCGAGCACCGCCTCGAGGTGATGGCGGTACTCCTCCGGCGTGGCGCCGTGCCACGCGTACACGCGCACGCCGCGGCGGGCGAGCGCCGCCGCGACGTCGTCCTGCGTGGACAGCGGATTCGACCCCGCGATGGCCACTTCGGCGCCCCCCGCCTGAAGGACGAGGGCAAGGCGAGCTGTCTTCGCCTCGAGGTGCAGGCACATGGAGATGCGCTTGCCGCGAAACGGCTTTTCCGCTTGGAATCGGCGCTCGATCTCGCCCAAAAGCGGCATGTGCGCCCGCGCCCACTCGATCTTCTCATCGCCGGATGAGTAGGCGTCCGGGTTGCGGATCATCGATGGCTTCGGTTGTGGCATGTCGGTTTCCCACGCTCCTTCTCAGGCATGAAAAAAGACGGATGGCCCATCCGTCCTCCTTGGCTTCGAACCCGCCTCTTCGGCGGGAATGTTCAGAAATCGACCAGGCCGAGGCTGATCAACAGCCCCTCGTTGACGAGCTTCATCGCTTCGTCGTCCAGATGCGTGATCTTGTCGGTCAGGCGCTGCTTGTCGATGGTGCGCAGCTGTTCCAGCAGAATCACGGAATCGCGCTCCAGACCGTACTTCTCCGCCTTGATCTCCACGTGCGTCGGCAACTTGGCCTTCTGGATCTGCGCGGTGATGGCCGCCACAATCACCGTCGGGCTGAAGCGGTTGCCGATGTCGTTTTGCACCACGAGTACGGGGCGAAAT
>Ga0167615_1000298_pt1 | contig 15738 bp, 12 predicted proteins | sample BED_Mat_host_9_1_FD_111800 | JGI IMG/M metagenome (GOLD analysis project Ga0167615, IMG submission 111800) | Extremophilic microbial mat communities from Yellowstone National Park, USA - BED_Mat_host_9_15 (v2) (version 2) | ecosystem: Environmental > Aquatic > Thermal springs > Hot (42-90C) >... | reverse complement strand
CGAGCGACTCGCGGAACGAAAGCGTCTCGCGTTCGTCGCGCACCAGGTGCATGTAGGCGGAGAAGGCGCGATCGACCGGATTGCGCAGCATGATGAGGATCTTGGCGTCGGGGTACGCGTCGTGCATCCGCCGCGCCGTGCCGGGGTAGAACAGGTAAAACACCGACGCCTCACCGACGGCCCGCTCGCCTCGGACGCCGTCGAACAGCCGAAGGTATTGGGCCTCATCCCGAATCGTGTACAGGTTCATGCCCTCGTCGCCGGGACCCGTGAAACGCTCGGGAAAATCGGGGATGGAGAAGAAGTGCGCCTCTTTCTTCGGCGGAATGTAGATGTCCGGGTGCTGGCTCAGATACCGGTCGAGGGAACTCGTGCCGCATTTTGCTGCGCCGACGATGAAGAAGTTGGGTCGCGCCACGTCCATCCCCTACCTTTTCACGGCCGCCCGCTCGGCCGCGGCGACGTCTTGCAGGCCCAGGCGTCCCGCTTCCTCGAGGTGATGGAGAATGGCTTTGACGCACGCTTCGATGGACATGCGATCCGTCCGCACGACCACGTCCGGCGCTTCCGGCGGCTCGTAGGGGTCGTCGATGCCCGTGAAACCCTTGATCTCCCCCGCCAGCGCTCGCCGATAGAGCCCCTTCGGATCGCGCGACTTGCAGACCTCGACCGGGCAATCGACAAACACCTCGATGAACTCGCCCGGTTCAAAGAGCGCCCGAGCCGCCTCGCGATCCCGCCTGTACGGGGAGATGAGCCCGCAGATCACGATGATGCCCGCGTCCACAAACAGCTTGGCCACCTCGGCCGCCCGGCGGATGTTCTCCGCGCGATGGTCCGCCGAAAAGCCGAGATCGCGATTCAGCCCGTGGCGGAGATTGTCGCCGTCCAAGAGATACGTGTGCACGCCTCGCTCGTGCAGCGCGAGCTCCAGCGCGCAGGCGATGGTCGATTTGCCCGATCCCGACAGACCCGTCAGCCACACCACACAACTCGAATGCCCGTTCAATCGGCGCCTGTCCGCCTTCGTCACCGGCGTCGGCTGCCACACGATGGTACTCATCGCTCACCCTCACTTCATGTGTGTCTCCCCCAACAGACGCTCCATGTGAGCCGCGAGTTTCCCGACGACTTCTGCACTGGAGTACGCCATGGGCACGGGCACGGAGAACGACTCGCCGCGCTGATACGCGTCCATCATCGCCACCATGGCGGACGCGATCCCGTCCACGTCGCGGGGGCTGCAGACGACGTGCCCCTGCGCGCGCAGGATGTCCGCGGCCGTCCCCTCCACATCCGTAATACCCAGTATCTTCCTTCCAGCACCCAAATAATCGATGAGCTTCGAGGCCAAAAACGGGTTGCGCCCCGTGGCCGACGGCGCATCGATGAGGACCAGCACGTCCGCCTGCCGCATGCGCGCGAGGCTGTCGAGATACGACACCCTTCCCTTGCGAATCGGGACGGGCGATTGCGCCACGATTGGCTCGAACTTCGACTCGACATTGCCGTAAAACTCCACAGCCACGCGTTGCCGCATGCCGGGACGTTCGCCGAGCGCCTTCTCAAGCCCCGCCACAAAGGGCTCCGGCGAGCGCTGTCCGTAAAAGTCGCCGAGGTACGCAAAGAGCAACTTGTCCGCGATCTCTGCCGGGCGCTCGACGCGCTCCGGGTAGAGCTCTGGCATGAAGTGATGGGGCAGGACGATGGACTTGTCCGCGACAGGCACCTGCGGATACAGCTGAACGTATTGCTCAAGGATTTCCTGCGTGGGAAAGACGAGCGCGTCCGCTTTGGCGACGACCGCCCGCTCATTCGCCTCGTCGAACGCCTTGCGCCGCGGCGTGCGGCTCATGTGGTACGGATTGTGCGCCCAAGGATCGCTGAACTGAGCAATCCACGGCTTCCCCGTCCGCAGCTTCCAGCGAAGCGCGAGGAGATGGCTCGCGCCGGGCTGGGAACGGCTGTAGAGGAGATCGACGGGAAGGTCCATGGAGGCCGGCGTCTGCCTCGCCCACAGCCACGCTTCGTCGGCGAATCGCCCGATGATCTTTTCCAGCGCGCGGCGCGGCTTGTACGCAGACGGCATCCAGGTGGGAAGCCGCTCCACCTCGATGTCGTCCGGGAGGGCGAGCGTCGTATCGGCCGACGGGACACTCGCCGTGATGAGGCGCAGATGAAACCACGTTCTCAGCACCTTGAGCGTTTTCCACACGAGAATCGATTCGGCGTTCAAGACGGGCGGCGCGTGATACGAAATCACCGCGACGGTCGGTTTTCCAGTCAGCAACGGATGCTCCCCCTGTCCGAAAGATACATCCGTAGTATAGCGAAACGGTCCGCTGCCGGAACTCACGCCCGTGGCAGCCATGCGATCGATCCGTCCGGAACCTCGAGCGAGGGCCGCGCGTAGAGGTATCCCTGTTGCCATTCGTAACCCAGTTCGAGCAGGGCCATCGCCTCCTCGGGCCGCTCGACCCCCTCCGCCAACAGGCGAATGTCAAGCGAACGGGCCACCCGCGCGAGTCCCTCCGCCACGCGGCGCTTGGCGGGATAGCGGTCGACGTGATCGACGAATTGGCGATCCAGCTTGACGACGTCCGGAGAGATGGCGCGCAGCATGTGTTCGTCGCTGTACCCTTCGCCGAAGTCGTCGAGCGCGTAGCGCACGCCTTTCCTGCGATAGAAGGCGAGAATGTCCCGCAGATGGGCGACGTCATCGACGCGTTCCGTTTCCACCACCTCAAACACGAGCCTGGACGGGTGGACGGCATGTCGCTCTGCAGCCGCGAACGTCGACTGCAGGCAATGCTCGGGCACGTAGATGGCGGTCGGAACGAAATTGACGAAGACGTCCCAATCCGCGGGAAGTCGGCTCGCGGTCGCGATGGCCTCGATCCGACAGGCGCGATCGAGCGCAAACAACCTGGATTGCTCGCGCGCCGCCTCAAAGAGCGCGTGCGGCGAAATGAAGCTTCCGTCCGAGGCCGTGGCCCGGACGAGCATTTCGCACGCGACCACGGTCCTCTTCGTCAAGTCCACGATGGGCTGCATGGCCATGCGGATGGCGCGCCTGGCGAGCAATTCATCCACCCAAAGGGACGGCAGACCGCCGACAAACGCGTCAAACGGGCGATCCGTCCCATCGGCCCCATCGGGGCCCCCCCATTCGACGCGCCACGCATGCGTATCGAAGAATGCTTGCCAGTAGGCTGCGCGCGCCACAAACACGTCAGGGGGCATCAAGACGGACGTCGCATCCAGCCACTGCACGGAACGCGCAGACGCCAGGGAGCGCCTCACGCCCTCCGCGTCACTGTGCGGAACCTTCAGCGTGATGCCAGTACGCCAAGCCTCACATCCAGGACACGTCATCTCAAAAACCTCCGCGCGGTTCAAGCAGGATACCCTTCGCCCTTAGGTTTTCGAGACAATCGGCGAGATACCTGTCGTCGTGTTCTGGATAGATGGGCGACGACTCGGCATAGCGTGAAGGGTCAATGTCCGCGAGCGGCGCCCGCCTTCCCCGATAGCGCGGATCCCACCAGGCGGGATCCACGTGGTACCCTCGGCGCTCCATCTCCTCCATGACGAGCCGGTGATACTGGACCAAGTACTCGTACGGATGCTGAAAGACGTAGTTCACCGTCGCGTGGGGCCGATTCCAGCCGAGTCCGCGCAGCGCACAACACTCCCTGTGCTGCCCCAGCAGTTGTGCTCGCGGAAGCTTCGGAATCAGCGCTTCATGCCAGAGTCTCACAGTCGCAGGACGCCCTTTCATAAGGCGGCCATGGCGCTGTCGAGGGGTGAGAAACCCTCGCCCTCAGCGTACAGGGCCAACCTTGAAATTTTCTTGAGGAATTTTTGAGATTTCCAATCCACCGGGGCGCAGACGCCCAAGAGCGCCTCCCCCATCCCGTTCAGGCGCCGAACGACCTCGTGGTCTCCTCCGGCGGGCCAGTCCGAGGAAGATGCCAATTCCAACGAACGGACAAAATGCGAAGCGTGGCGACCAGGGCAAAGAGCAGATATTCTTCCCACGCCGCCCGGATGAGGCCGAGTCCCACCGCGGCCCCGGCCAGCATCGCCCAAATGGCGTAAATCTCGGTCTGAAAGACGAGCGGCTTTCGGGACGCGAGGAGGTCGCGAATGAGCCCGCCGCCAATCCCAGTCATCAGGGCGGCCACAACCGTGGTCACAAACGTGCTGTGCGCCCGATACGCGTACATCGCGCCCTCGACCGCGAACGCCGCCAGGCCGATGGCGTCGAAGAAGCTGACGATCCGGCGAAAGCGGTGCACGAAGCCGTACGGCAGGATGAGCACGGCCGTGATCGTCAGGGCGGCCGTCAGAAACAGCACCGGCTGATGCCAGATCTGCGCAACCGGCAGCCCGACGATTAGGTTGCGGATCATGCCGCCGCCGAATGCGGCGACAAAGCCAAGCACATACACGCCGAGCCAGTCGTACCGCTCTTCCATGGCGACGATCGATCCGCTCAAGGCAAAGGCGATGGTTCCGACGACGTTCAGTACACTCCAGACGATGGAACATTCCTCCTTGTACAAGCTCTTCGAGCGCCAGGGAGCGCATAAACGTGGGAGCCCTCAACGCGGAGACATGGCCGCCGCCTCCGCATCCGCCACAAGCAGGTCGACAAACTGCTCCTGAAATAACTTCACACCGTGCGCCCGCATCATGGCCGCTAGATCGGGATCCCAAAGCGTCGGTTGGAGTTGGCCAAGCTGAGATTTCTCATCTTCCGATATGGGCGTTCGCCCGGATGACGCGATCGCTCGGTAGGTCGACGCGTCGAACCTCCACGGCACGAACCGCGGGCCGTAGCGCTGCCACAGGGATCCGATGCGTAGGCCGCCGAGATCGAAATCCCCACTGTACCAGAGCTCGGAGCCCGCGGATGTGGCGAGATCGAGCAGGCGAAGGACGGCCGCGTTGGGCCATCCGTAGGAACAGACGACGAGGGACGTCGAGCGTTCGGCCAACTCCGCAAAGACCGCGGGATTTTCGACAACCCACACGCGAGGCGGGATCGAATCCAAAGAGACACCTTCGAGCGAAGCGAGCGTGAAGGCCATCGGGCCTTCTCGCATCCCCGGCCAGTGGGCGACGTGGACCACGGGGCTCACATCGTCGATGCGAATGCCCGCGCGCTGGTACAGGGCTCGGGCCGCTTCGGACGTGCCCTCGTCCTGGACCGCGCCATCCGCGATGTCGGCGGGATCCGCCTCGTCGTCCGCCCCGCCATATCGCCAGCACAACCACGCGTACAAGGCTCGGCCCGATGGATTTGACCGATCGAGCGCGTGGGGATCGCCGAGATAGCAGGCGGACAGAATCGCCAGGCGAACGGGGGGATCTGGCGGTGATTCCAGCGCGCGAAGCACGGGGAGAAGTTCCTCAAGCGGCCTCACCCGGCCCGTCTCCGCAAACCGCTTCTGCCACTCGGCGATGAGTCCCTTTCCCGGCGCCCGCCCTTGCCGCATGGACTCGAGCCAGGGAAGGACGTGGCTGGCCGCCGCCTCCAGATACGACCAAAAGGCGCGTGCGGCGCGCGCTCGCATCTCCCGCAAATCATTCCGCGTCGGAACGCTGCCGTAAAGGGCGGCAAGCGCGTCGAAGAGTGAGATGGCAAACCTCGACCGAAGGAGCGCAGACTCGAGCTTCGCGATCGAGACCTTGATGCGCGTCTCCCCAAACAGATTGACGCCGAGAAGCGCCCCAATGTCCTCTTGCTCCTCCGGCGTCGCACCGGAGAGGGTGATACTTCCTCCCGCGCGCCCGATAATCTCGTATTTTTCCCGCACGGCTTGCCACAACCTCGAGAGTCCGGGTTTCATCAGCGCGGCCCGAATGGCCTCCGTCTTCTCCGCATCGATCATGAAAGACGTAGCGCCTCCTCGACCTCCGGATCCAGGAGCACGCGGGTCTGGCCGTTCCATCGGAAGCGAATGAGCGTTACGACGTCCGCGTCCTGCGGTCGATGCACCTCGACGATGGACAGCGACGGCACCGTGTCGTAACAGCCCCAGAGCTGTTGACTCGTCATGATGAAGTCGTAGTCCAGCGACACGATGAGAGAGAACATGTCGCGCACGTTGTCGTCGTCCACGCCGGCAAACGCCTCGTCTAGGCAAACGATGCGCGGCGCGTCCTCACGCGCGTCGCTGAGTCGCGCATCCACCGCGGCAAACAGCGGAATGTACATCGCCATGGCCTTCTCACCGCCGCTCAGGACGTTGAACTGCGAGTCCGTCAGCTCTCGGCGGGACACCATGCCTGCCTTTCGGTAATCCAGGCGAAACGCAAACCACTGGCGATAGTCAAGCAGATCGCGAATCCATTCGCGGAACGATCCCCCGCCTTCCGCCTGCTGCCGCGCGTACTCGATGCGAGCGCGGAAGTGACGAATGATATCCTCCGTTTCTTCCGGCAGCATGAGTTCAGGGCTCTTGCGAAGAAGGTTGACCAGCCGATCGACATCCATCTCGCCTTCGTCCTGCGCCGGGCGCGGCCGCCACTCGAGCGACAACACGAACCCGTTTGACGTCTGTCTCTGCGACATAAACCGGTTGATCTGGCGCACCCACGCCTCCGCCCGGTTGATCTTGTCGCGGATGGCCCGGCCGACACTCCGCATGAAGATCTCTTCATACAGCTCTCGCTCGCGATCCTCAATATACAGCCGCTGTTCCTCCTCGACGCGCAGCAGCTCCTGCCACAGCGCAAACGGCGTCAAGGGCCGGTTGCGATCCCGCACGGAGCGCACAATTAAACGGCCCAGTTCCTCGTCGTACATCCCCTCGATGGCGTAGTCCACCAACGCGTTGCGCGCTTTTTCGATCTCGTCGCTCATGCGGCTGAGCGCGCTTCCTTCGTTCTCCGAGCCGTAAGGATGGCGGAGTTCGCGGTACAGCACATGCGCTAAGCGGGTCAGCGCCTGTCTACCCGCGGGTTCGCGCAGATCCTCCGCGACGCCGTGCACAAGTCCAAGCGCCCATTCTCGAGCGAGCGCCTGAAGCGCGCGCTGCGCTTCCTCCTCCTGGGCCCGGAGCGCGCGCTGGCGCTCGTACAGGTCGATCACGCCAAGCGCCTTCAGCTGTTCCCTGAGCGCCGCGGCGCTCCAATCCAAGCGTTCTCGCTTTTGCCGCATCTCCAGGCGGTTCTGCCGCTCATCGTCCGCCCGCCCTCGCGCCTCCTCGAGAAAGTTCATCAGTTGTTCCGCTTCGCGGCTGAGGGCGGCATATTCCGTTTGCAAGCTGCGAAAAAGATGCAGCTCGTCGCGATACGTCCGCAATTGCCTCCGAGCTTCGACAAAATCGTCGAGCTGCGAACATCTGGTCCATCCAGAGCGCTCCGTCAGCCAAGCCTCTTCGCGAAGACGCCAAGCTGCGCGCGCATGCTGATACGCCTCGGTCTGCCGCGCAAGCGCCCGAATCGCCTCGTCCAGGCGAAGCTTGGCGCGATCGACCTCGTCTCGTGCCCGGCGCACGGGATCCTCATACGGAAACACTTTCCACTCCTCGTCGAGCTTGGCGCGATGGCGGCCCGCTGCGTCGATGTCTGCTGCAATGCGCGCGATCTCGGCCTCCACATCCCTAATGGCCGCCTCAAGGGCTTCGATCCGCGCGCGTTTGGTGCGCCGCCTCGCCTCATAACCAATCCATTCGGCCTGCGGCTTTTCGTCGACGTAACCCACGAGCGGCCCGATGCGATACCGTCCGTCCGGCGAAACGGCGGCCTGACCAACCTCCATCTCCTCTCCGATCACAATGGTGCGCAGGGCGTCTTCGATATCGGCAGCCGTGAGCCCAGAGCCCTCGGGAACCGTCGGCCGCAAAAAGTCGGCAAGCGTGTAGCCCCAAAGCGAGGGCCGGGGTGCAATCCACACCTCTTCTTCTCCCGGCTCCACGTCGGGCGGCGCGGGCGAGATCCACGCATCGACAATCCCAGCGGCTTCCAGCGCACGTTCCAAGGCCGCCTGCGTCCTGGGATCCACGCCGTCTTGGAACTCGCACGCCATGTAGAGCGGCGCGCCTACCCCGCCCGCCATCTGCCGGCGCTTGCGCGAAGCGGCCCGCGCCTCACTTCGCAATGGCTCAGGATCTTTGCGATCGCGCCACACCGCGAGCTCCTGTTCCAGCTCGCGCTTCGCCTTGGCGCGCTGTTCCATGGCCGCGCGGAGTTCGGACTGCCGTTCGGTCACCGCCATCACGGCTTCCTCGTGCGCCCTGCGGAACGGGCGCATCACGTCCTCGTAGGTCGTCGCCGGATACTCTCGCAAAGCGTACAAGGACGCCCGCCATACTTCATCCGTCGCGGGAAGAGCGACAAGCCCTTGATACCAGCGAAACACAGCGTCCTCTTGCGCTTGGATGGTTTCCTCCATCCGACTTTCGGCCGCGCGCAGATTCGCCTCTTCCGCGTCCCGCTCCTTGGCGGCCTCACCCATGGCCCGCTCGGCCTCGACCATCCGTTCGCGGGCTATAAGTTCCTCCTGCCCCAGTGAGATGGCACGTTCCAGGCGTTCATCATGCCGGCTTACTTCGGCGAGCCATTGCCTGAATATCTCGTCGGGGTACGCTTCGCCATCAGCACGTGCGTACACGGCGTGCCCCACAAATTCTGCCGCATCCGCAAGTTCCTCCAGCTTCTCCCGCTGAGATGCGATACGTCGAGCCCTCTCCGCCCGTTCGGCCTCGACGCCATCCAGTCGTTCCTCTTTGTCCCGGATCTCCTGCTCGACCTTGCGAAGCGTTTCTTGGGCGCGAGCCTCCTGTTTTTCCAAATCTTCCGCCTGCTCCTGAATCCGCTCGAGCTCCTTTTGGATGCCCATCGCCTCGGAATGCTCGAGTGCCTCGAGCTCAGCCTCCGCGCGTCGCTCACCCTCTTGGACTTCCGCCATCTCCCGCTCGAGCTCGCCCAGATGGCGGACGAGATCGTCCAAGTCGTTTTGCGCCGCCTGCACTTGGTCCTGCGCTTCGTCCTCAGCCTTCAGCGCCTCATGCGCGGCGCGCGCCCTCTGAAACAGCACGACGCGATTGTAGCGGTCGTACGCGCGGTGCAGCTGTTCCGCGTACGTGCGGTGTTGCACTGTCTCCTCCAGGTTTGCCGCATGCTCATCCAAATCTTCTAGCATATTGGCGAGCGACGCGAACTCTTCTTCTCCGACGGGAGGAAGCGCGCTGTACAGCGTCTCGTACATGGTGGACGGTTTGAATTCCTTGGACAGCTTTGGCGATCGGACCTGAATCATGAGGTTCAGAAGATCCTCATATGCGCTGATGTCGCGGTAGCCGAACAGCAGTCGGTTGACGAGGGCCTGATACTCCTCTTGCGACCGCACCACCTGGCCACCCTGTCCCAACACCTCGCTCAATCTTGCCTGATCCAGGGGGTATTTCTGGCCCTCCTTGAGATAGAGCGATTCGTCGTACAGGACCAAGTCCTTGCCCACCCGGCGCCCGTCGGTGACAGCAAACCCCCAGAACTGCACCGAGGCGCGTCCGCGCGTCGCTCGCAGCCCGATCCCGACCGTCACATAAGCCGCTTGAACGCCCTCGCCGCGCACAAACTCGAGCCACAGGTAGCCAATCCGATCCTGCACTCCGCTCTGATTGTCCCCGAGCAAGTAGAACTGGATCTTGCGGTCCCGCGACCCGAATGGATCGAGCCGCACCGGCCGCTTGTCGCCATCCAGGACGAGTGGCAGAAGAGACTGCATGGTGACAGACTTCCCCGCACCGTTCGGACCGCGCAGCAACAGGCGGCCGTGATCGAACTCAAGCACCTCGTCATCGTACAACCAGAAATTAAACAGTCCCGCTCGGGACAATCGGTATCGCTCCGGCATGAGTCCCCTCCTCTTCGTGGCCATCGGTCATGTACGCGCCGACGTAGCGCGAAAGCGCGGGAAGAAGCCACACATCCGCGCCGTCCCAATGCACGAACCGCCATTCTGCCATCGCTGTGAGCACATCGCGCGTCAGGGCTGCAATGGCCTTCTCGCGGAGCTCCTTGGACCAGCGGGCGGCGTGTTGCTCGCGAAGTTCCATCACGACCGCCTCCAGCCCCGTGAGCGGCATGTGGTATCGCCCGTCGCCAGCCGGCGTGATGGAAGCATCCCCTGCGCGCACGCGTTGCACCAGCGCATGGGCGACCAAGAGGCATACATCCGACAGCGTCGAGTCCCCCGGGAACAGCTCGAATTCGCCGGTCGATTCGGGCCAAGTGAAAAGGAGGCCCTCGCGGAACCGCCTGCCCACGAGCCCCGTCGCGTGTTCGATGCGGTCCACAAGGAAACTCCGCTGCGTCTGGACGTATCGCCGCTCATCGTCCGAGAAATCCGCGTCGTACACGACCGGCTCCACGAGAAACCTTCGAATCACGCGGTGACGTCTGTGCGCCACGGTCCACGATTCGAGCTCGGTCGATCCGTCCGCGCCGATGAACGTGTCCGCCTCGTATAGCTCATCAATGGTCTCGTAGGCCGCGAAGTCGCGCGGAAATCGGTTCATCACGTAGCGAGAGATGCGCGTCGCCTCGTACAACACGTTCTGGTTCTCATCGCGCGCCCACCCCATCTCTTCGCCGTCCACCGCCTGAAGCACGCCGAGATCGCGCAACTTTTTCAGCGCGCGAACCATGGACAGGCGGTGCTCATAGCTCGTCCAGTCGAAGTGAACGCCGTTTCGCAGCGCCTCCTCGCCGATGGCGTCGATGAGGTCGGACAATAGGAACTGTTCGTCGCGCTGGAGCCCCTCGAGGAACCAAAGCGCATAGGCAAACAGCGCATAGTCGCGCGGATGAAGAAACTCGTCGATTCGCATCCACGGCTGATGCACAGCCGGCTGCTTCTCGAGTTTGGCCATCTCCGTAGTTACAACCAGAGCCCAGCCCGCCATTCGTTGAAACCATTGGCGCAGCGCGTCCTGGTGTCGATAGATCAGCCGATATTCTTCCGGTTGACCCTGTTTCGTGACCCAGGGTCGCGACAAGAGAATGCGAGCCGCCTCCTGGAGTTCGGCGCGCTCATCGCGCAAACGCGTCCGCCTCACGGCCCTTCCCTCCGGATATGAAAGCGAAAATTGGGCATTTCCATCTCACCGTCCGGGAAGGAAATGTGGTGACGATCTCCTTTCGGCGGAAGTTCGACGCGAATCTGAAAACCCTCCGCATGGCGGAATCGGTGATTGGGTCTCGCCAGCGCCCGGCTGATCCACTGCAGCAACAGCTCACGGTCTTCAAGCTCGAGCCGCTCATAATCCGAAATGGCAAACGTCCCTTCCCGGAGCCACCTCCGCTCGAGGCCGCGCGCGCTGGCCTGCGACGCGCGCCACGCCTCCAACGCCTTGGCCTTTTGGACCGCGCGATCCCGCACGGGCGAGATGACCAATCGCTGCCGCGGCCCGCGCGTTTTGGGCGACAGTGCGCGAAACAAGGGAGTCTCCTCCCACATCGAGCAATCGGCCGAGTCCGTCGATCGCGGCGGCTCTCCCTGAAAGTGGCGCGGCACGTACAGGCCAAACACAACTGCGCCTAGGCGGTGGGCGTCCTCTATGGAGTCCAGGCGCATGAACCACTGCGCGAGGTAAGCAAGGTCACGTCTCCGGCTGACCCCGGCGCGCGCCTGCTCTTGCAGCGCCAGCGCCTGCCGAACCACGCGGCCGATGGCCTCTTTCGTCGCCCGTTCCAGTTTCACGACCTCGCTCTCGTCGCTGTCGGAACCCATGAACCAGGCCACAAACGAAGCCCACTCCTCCCGGTGCGCGGCGATGCGCTCGTCGAAATCGCGCGCATCCTCCAGATTCGGAATCTCCATTTCTCCGCGTGTGACGCGCTCAAGAAAAGCCTCAACCGTTTCGGCAGGAAGCGCCCGAAGCATGCCTTCGACGTGCGCGCCGAACTGTTGCAACCCAAGCGCAAACCGCTGAAGATAGCGCCGCAAATCCTCTTTGAAGGTGAGAAACGCCGCCGTCTGCATGAGGGCTTCCGCCTTGGTGCTTGAGATCTGCGCATAGTAGTCGACGGCGTTCTCGTGCAGCTTGCGAAATCGGTCCTGCAGTTCCTTCCACAGCGCGAATGCCTCGGCGGGAGACATCTGCGTGCCGCGATCGCGCACGTCACGCAGGCGTTGCAGAATGGTTTCGAGCGGCCCGGCGTCGAGTTCGCCGCCGTATCCCTGCACCCGCTTCAGCGATTCCAACAGTCGCTCGATCTCGACCGCCGCCGCGGTCATCTGATAGCGAAACCTCTTTTTCTTGAATTCCTCGATGCTTGTGGATTTGGCCTTGTCTTGTTGACACTCCAAGTTGCCCCACTCGTGCAACACCTGGAGGTCCTGTTCGCACTGCTCCAGCGTGTAGTCCTGGATGAGACCCGTGTGAAGCACGGCGCCGTGAACGTCCAAGGGGCGAAGCCAGTAGCGAAGCTTCATGTGATTTTCATAGAACACGCGCATGATCAGACGATAACGCGAAACGTTCTCCGCGTTGAGATATTTGAACTCGGACAAGGGCTTCAGATGTTCTGGGCCGATGTTTGGCAAGCGCTCACCCCCAGGGCGGATGGACTGCAATCACCTTGCCCTACATCTTACCTCATTCCCGAGGGCGTGGAGCGGGGAAGGCATTCGAAAGGCGGGGATGCGGGGAAAGCGTTTGGCCTCGCGACGTGATGTGAGGAAAGCGAAAGGCGCGGAAACGAATTCCGCGCCTTTCACGCCTGGACGCCAATCGGGGGTCACTTCACATGCAGCGTGACCACGCTCGTCACACTGCCCTCGCCAACCACGGAGACGGAAAGTGTCAATTCTGCGCCCGCCTTGCCGAGATCCTTCGGCAGGGTCAGCGTCTCCGCGAAATCGCCTGCGGCGTTGGTGCCGATGATCTTCTGCACCAGCACCTTCTTTTCGCTGTTGGTCAAGGTGATTTGGACGTCCTTCTTGACCAAATTCGACGAAACGCGGCCGTCCACCTTCAGCGCGGCGCCTGCGGTGACGCTCGTGCCGGCAGCGGGAGCCGTCAAGGTCACGGACGACTTGGCCGTCTCCGCCGCCTTGCCGGACGACTTCGCCTCGGTCTTATTCTCCTTGTGCGTCGAAGCGCTGGCCCCCTTGTGGTCGTGCTTCACTGTGACGGCTGTACTCGCCGCACCGCTCGACGTCGTGTTGTTCGCGCTCGCAGCCGTGCCGCAACCCGTCACCATCATGGCCGCTGCCGCCGCCACGCCCAACACGTACAGCATCGACTTGCGGTTCATACACCCATCTCCTCTTCTTGGTTTTTGTTTCTCGGGCATCGCACCATTCGACGCCCAAGATGGAATGTGCCACCCGGGCCTCAAAACCACCTCAGATGTAACCGCTTGAAACGTGGCAGTTTTGTGACGAGGACAACCATCCTGGTCCGCCCGTCCCACGAGGCTCGCCGCGGTGGGCGTTCGGTTTGCGCCGTGGTGCGACGATAAAAAGGCGCCCCGCCTCCCCAACACGTGAGGAGCGGGACGCCAGATGAGATGGAGGATGTCAGCGGGATTGCTCGAGCGCCTGGATGACGGCTTTCGCGGCGCTGATGCCTGACTGCGGATTCTGCCCCGTGATGAGGTTTCCGTCTTGTTCGACGTGATCGGACCACATCGGCTGGGCGACGAACTGCGCGCCAAGCTCGCGCAACCGCGTCTCCAGCATGAAGGGCACCTTGTCGTCGAGCTTGACGGCGCGCTCCTCCTCATCCGTGAACGCCGTCACGCGTTTGCCTTTGACGAGCGGATCGCCGTTCGAGAGCCGTACGTTGACCAGCCCAGCCGGACCGTGGCACACGGCGGCAACTACTTTGCCGGATTCCGCAAACGCGCGAATGAGCGCCTGGAGTTCCGCGCTGTTGGGGAAGTCAAACATGGTGCCGTGACCGCCGGGCAGGAAGATGGCGTCGAAATCGGACGCAGAGACCTGAGAGAGGGGAACGGTCCGCTTCAAAACCTCGACCGCCTCGGGCCACTGATTGAGCTCGCCGTTCTGCACGCTGCGCTCATCAATCGGCGCCTGCCCTCCGCGCGGGCTGGCCACCGTCACCTCGTACCCGGCTTGCTGAAACTCTGTATACGGCTCGGCGAATTCGGACAGCCAGAGCCCTGTCGGATGCCCGTCCGTCATCTTGTCTGCACTTGTGACGACCATCAGCACTTTCTTGGCCACACGCGTCACCCTTCCATTTTTAATGTCACTTACATCTTACAAGTTTCCTAACCGAGGCGCAAATCATTCCAGACGGCGCTCACCCCGCATGGTGGGTCTCTCACTCGCCGAGCGCGTAAAAACCCACAAACTGAGGGATCCAGCAAGTGCACATGCGGCGCACACCGACAGCGGCAACCAGGGCCCAAGCGCTCGCCAGAGGAACCCACCCACCACCATCCAGACCGGCGTGATGGCGTTCTGCACGTGCGATGTCGCGACAAAGGCCCGATTCAGTTCTGACCCGGCCAGGCGCATCTGGAGCCATGTCTGCACCTGCGCCTGATACCACTCCATGCCGAGAATACACGCAGCATACGCGACCAAGTAGAGTTCTGCACTGCGGGCAAACGGGAGTCCAGCCATTCCGATACCGGACAGCAAGGGCCAGCCTCATCTTCGTCAGGGAGGGTTCGGCCACATGAGCCAGATTCGCGCGAAGGCTCAACCCAAAGAGCAGCGAAGCAGCGGCAGTCGCGGTCAAGATCCAAGATATCACCATCACGCTCAAGTGATGCGCCGAACTCATGAGGAACACGTTGAATCCTGAAATAAAGGTGAAGGCGGCATTGACGAAGCCATTTACAAGCAGGACCCTTCTCACCCCGTCCGGTCCCTCGAACCGCCACCGCCATAGGTCACGTGCGCGAGCAGCAGCTGAACGAGCCCCGTTGCGCTCGTTGACTGGCAACCGCAGGGCCACCCACACCACCATGGCCATGATCAAGAACGACAACAGATCCAATCCCAGAGCGGCTCGCAACCTCAGGTGCACCATCACGATGCCCGCCACCCACGGCCCGACGAGTCTCGCGGCAGATTCCATCAACTGAATTTCCGCGTTCGCATGTGGGATCTGGTTGCGTTGGCGCAGGAGGGGGGTCAGCGAAAACCGATTCACCCGATTCACCATGGATGCAAGGTGGAGAAAAAAGATAGATAATACAAGGACGAAAGGAAAGAAAGACCTCATGGAGAGGGAAGCGATCACGCCGAGGATGGCGGCGGCCTGCGCGGTGTGCACCGCGAGCATGATGGTTTTTCGACTGTGTCTCTCCGTGAGATAACCTCCGAGCGGTGCGCCAGCCCAGTTGGCCACGTACTGAACCGCATTGGCAAAGGACAAGAGCGCCGCCCCGTATCCCATGCCCTGAATGAGCAACGGCAGGGCCAGCAAGAAAATTTTGTCGCCGACACGGGAGAAAAATCGTCCAGCGAGAAATGCATGAAACGCATCCACACGAGGTCGGAGTCGCACTGGGATCCCCCTCCGTCTGGTGAAGTGGCTTCCGACCTCGAACATAATTGCCCACCGCATAGAAATGATGATATTTTCGTGAAGAAACAAAAAATGTTTGGCAAGCGAGCCTTTTGCAGAATGACTGATTCCATCGCGAGCGAAAACGACGCACACTTCTCGTGAAAGATAACACATGCCATAAAAATCCTTTTCTGTTGTGTGGATAGATCACGCCCCTTCGGTGGTG
>Ga0167615_1000297_pt1 | contig 15793 bp, 13 predicted proteins | sample BED_Mat_host_9_1_FD_111800 | JGI IMG/M metagenome (GOLD analysis project Ga0167615, IMG submission 111800) | Extremophilic microbial mat communities from Yellowstone National Park, USA - BED_Mat_host_9_15 (v2) (version 2) | ecosystem: Environmental > Aquatic > Thermal springs > Hot (42-90C) >... | reverse complement strand
GTGCATCAGACACCACACGAGTGCAAGGGTACGGCCTGTCACATTTCACATGCGCAAGGTGACATTATCACTGCCGCATTTGGCCTCGTCCGCGGTGACAGATTCACTGACGCTTGACAGAGATTCGGTGCAACGAGCGCCATGCTCGCAGCCACGGACCCCAGTGCGGCTGCGACTTTCCAACGATTTTTCATAAGCAACCCCCTCGTCATTCGCGAAACTTGTCGTCTGGAATCGAAATCGATTTCGCCAAAGCCGCCGCCTTGCCCCTACTTCGCCCGCCCACCCCCTCACCAAAGAAATCGCTTTCAAAGCAAACATACAACGCCGATGACCGCCGCGCAACCCCTATTCTCGCAACTTTCACACGAAGTCCGTTCCGCGGAACACCGCGGTTGACAGGATGCGCGGGGCCCATGTGTCATGGAAGCAAGACCGCCGTAAAAATGGCTTACCGGGAGGATGCGCATGGACCTCGTCCAGCTCGAGTACTTTTTGGCCGTCGCGGAGCACCACAGCTTCCGCCGCGCGGCGGACGCCATCCGAGTCTCACAGCCCGCGCTGTCCCGCGCGATTCAGAAGCTCGAGGGCGATCTCGGCGCGCCGCTGTTCGTGCGCACCGCGCAGGGCGTGCGCCTCACGCCGTGCGGCGAGGCCTTTCTGCCCCACGCGCGCCAGGCGCTCGCCGAGCTCGAGGCAGGCGTCCGCAAAGTCGCCGAACTGACGGGCCAGGCCCGAGGCGTGCTCCACGTCGGCCTCATCTATTCGCTCGGCACGCGCTTCCTCCCCGACGTCATCCGCACGTTCACCCGCACCCACCCCGGCGTGACCGTCCGCCTGTCCGAGGCGCCGACCCAGAAGCTGTTGCACCAGCTTGATGCGGGCGAGATCGACATCGCGTTCTGCACGCCGCCACACGCGCCCCATCTGACGCTCGTGGAGATCCTGCAGGAGGAACTCGTGGCCATCGTCCCGCTCGATCACCCCCTCGCCGCAATCGACCAGTGCCATCTGGCCGATCTCGCCGAAGAGCCGTTCGTCGCGTACGCCCGTGAAAGCGGTATCCGCCACGTGATTGATCGCTACTGCCTCGAGGTTGGATTCACGCCCCGCGTGGCGATGGAAGGTGTGGAGGATCTCACCGTGGCTGGGCTTGTGGCCGCGGGCGTCGGCGTCGCCGTGGTGCCGCTCCACGCCCAGCTCGCCCAGCTGCCGGTCCACGTGCTCCGGCTCTGCGAGCCATGCAAGCGATCCGTCTACATGGCCTGGCACACGCACACCACCCTTTCGCCCGTCGCCCGCGCGTTCATCGCCTTCGTCAAGCGCATGTGCGCTGTGAACGGCTGAGCGCTTCCCGGCGCCCCCGGCGATCCCGTTCTCCCTTGCCCGTCGTTTCAACCCAAACCGGCGACCTGATACACTTAACGGTGGACGCTTAGACGACGGGAAGGGGACGTCACGTGGAAATTCGCCGGTTTGTCATCTCGCCCATCCAGTCCAACTGCTACGTGCTCGCCGAGTCGTGGGAGCGCGGCGCAAACGCCGTCGTGATCGACCCGGGCGACCTCGCGCTTGCGCCTGTGTTTTCGTTCATAGACGAGGTGGGGCTCAAAGTCGTCGCGAATTGGAACACCCACGGCCACTTCGATCACGTCATCGGCGCCGATCTCTTGCGCGAGCGGTACGGCGTGCCGTCGTATCTCCACCCTGACGATCTCGTCACGTGGAACCGCGCCCCGCACTGGTACCGCGCATACCTCGCGGACGATGCGCCGGATCTTCGCCAGCCGGACGCCTGGCTGCACGACGGCGACGAGCTTGTGCTTGGCGACGAGACGTTCACCGTCTGGCACACGCCGGGGCATTCGCCGGGAAGCGTGTGTCTCCTGGGCAGGCGCGTCGTGTTTTCGGGAGACACGCTGTTTGCGGGGACCATTGGGCGGGTCGATTTGGAAGGGTCAGATCCAGAGGCCATGCGGGCGTCGCTCAAGCGCATCCTCGAATGGCCGGACGAGCTCGAGATCTATCCCGGCCACGGGCCGGCGACGCGCATGGGCCACGAGCGGCGGCATAACCGATTCCTGCTCGAGGTCATGAATGGGTGAGAAGCGTTCGAGGCGGGGCGCACGCCCCGCCTCGCTCACTCACTGGATGGGCACCTTGGCCGCCGAAGGCGCGCCCGCCTTGGCATTCGGAGATGGGATAGGGTCGAGATCGGTCAACAGGAACGCGTAGCTCAGCACGCCAATCAGGAGAATCACGGCCGCGCAGAGGAACGCGTCCATGAACGATCCCGTCGCCTGCACGATGAAACCGGTTACAATCGGAGCAAGAATCCCCATCGCGTTGTTGCCGAACGTGAGAAACCCCGTGAGCACCCCCACCGTGCCCTTCGGCGCGATGAATGTCGGAATGCTCATCGCGATGGACGAGGTGCACACCAGCGCGCCGAGCGCGATGGAGATGAAGAACACGGCCCAACCCGGCGAATGGGTGTACGCCGCCCCGATGACAGTGAGCCCGAGGAGCAGGCAGATGACCAACACCGCCTTGCGCACGCGAAGCGGGTTTCTGCCGCGACGCACGAGCCAGTCGATGAGAAAGCCCGCGACAAAGAGCTCTGAAGCAAACCCGACGATCCAGGGGATGGCCGCAAACCAGCCCGTCTTCAGCACCGACATGTGCATCTGGCTCTCCAGATACCCCGGGAGCCAGGACAAGAACAGCCAGAACGAGTAGGCGTACGCCGCGAACCCGATGAACACACCCCACACCTTGCGGTAGCGCAGCAGATGGCCCAGGTTGCGCCACAGCCCGCCTTCCGCCTGGCCCTCTTCCTGCGATCCGCCCTCCTCAATGAACGCTAGCTCTTCCCGCGACAGCCGCTTGTCTTCGCGCGGATCGCGATACATCGCCCAGTAGATGAACACGTACACGACGCTCAGAATGCCGGTGGCGATGAAGCCGCCGCGCCAGCCCCACTCCGTGATGGCAAACGCCAGAAGCGGCGCGCCAATCGCGCTCGCGAGCTTGGACTCCGCGTCGTACAGCGACACCGCCCGCGCCCGCTCCGCCACCGGGAACCAGTAGCCCACGGACTTGACGGCCGCGGGGAAGTACGGGGCCTCGCCGATGCCAAGAAGCACACGCCCCAACAAAAGCAACCCCTGCCCCGTGGCCGCGGCCGTCACAAAGCACGCAATCGACCACAGCACCATGCCCAGTCGGATGACCCACTTGACGCCGATTTTGTCGAGCAAGGCCCCCACCGGGATCTGCAACAGCGCGTACGACCAGCTGAAGGCCGAGAGCACAATGCCCATCTGGCCGGCCGTCAGGTGAAACGTGCCCTCAATGGGCTTGGTGGCCATCGAGGTGGCCGACCGGTCCAGGTAGTTGACGATCACGCCCACGGCAATCAGCACGCCGATCCACCAACGACGGTGTTTCACGCCTACTCCTCCCTTTCGTCTTCATCTGTTCGGCTCACGCCGAGCGCCATCTCGCTTCTTCAAGCGACTGCAGAAGCGCTGAAAAGCCGCGCCGGCCAAAATACTCGAGCGACACGAATCCCTCAAAGCCGCGCGCCGCGAGCTCCCGGAGCACGCGGTCGTTGTCCACGTCTCCCGACGGATCGAAGGCGGAGACGGGAACACTCTGGTACCACGCCTCATGATTCCAGTGATAGTTCTTGCAGTGCACGTGCCGAACGGCTGGGTACACCTCCCGAAGCACGTCGAGCGGGTCGAAGTGGTCCGGGTTAAAGTTGGCAGCATCGAAGATGAGGCCGAGATCGCCCCCCGGAACGGAGTCGAGCAGGCTGCGAAGGCTGGCGAGGGAATCGGCGAACGTCTGGTAATGGGTCTCCACGAGAAGGTCGGCGCCCATGCCCCGCGCGATGACCCGCGCTTCGACCAGCGCGGCGAGCGACTCGTCCCACAACTCGGGGCTCGCCTGACGCGAGGCGAGGTGGCCGAAGAAGGTTCGAATCGCGGGCCCGCCAAGCGCCGAGGCCATTTCGGCATAGCGGCGAATGTCGCGCAGGTCGGCGTCGCGATCGCGCGGGCTGCGGGAGAAGTAGGTGTAGCCGCTGATGACCGGCACCGCGAGTCCCTCATCGGCGAGCTTGGAGGCGAGTTCCTCGAGCGCCGATGGGCCGCGCGCGGCGTAGGGCTCGAGATGGCCCACCCAGATCTCCAACCCTTCGATGGGCGCACCGGACGCCCGCCAGGCGCGGACGAGCCTCAGGATGTCCTCGAGTGGCCGATCCTTCATGCCCGTGGTGCACACGCTCCACTTCATCGCGCTGCGCCTCCCTCGAAGGCGATGATGGCCTTGCCCGGCTTGCCGGATAGCGCGTGATGGTACGCGTCGGCGTATGCCTCGAGCGGCCAGACGCCCGCGCACAGCTTTTCGAACGCCTGGCGCAGGGCGGGATCCGCCTTCAGCCGCGCGAGCGCGTCCACGAAATCCTGCCGGACGTAGATGATGGACCCGAGAAGCGACGCCTCCTTGCGGACGAAGACCTGCATCGGCAACCGAGCCTCTTCCGCGAGGCCCACCGCCACGATGGAACCGCCTGGTTGCACGCACGCCACGGCCGTGGCGATGGCTTCCGGCGCGCCCGCCGCCTCCACGACCAGCGCATACGCGTCGGCTTCGAGTTCCGAGACGAGCGCCGTGCGCACGCCCGGCACAATGGCTCGGAGGAACGCCAAACGGTCCTCGCGCACGTCCGCCGCCGTCACCCGTGCGCCGAGCGACTGCGCGAGCAGCGCGCAGAGCGCGCCCTCCGTGCCGCTGCCGAGAATCAACACCTCGTCCCCAGCTGCCACCCGCGCCCGATGAACGGCGTGCCACGCCACGGCAAACGGCTCGACCATCGCGGCCTCCACGTCGCTCACCTCGTCCGGCACCGGCACCGCGTACTTGGCTTCAACGACCCAGTCCTCCGCAAATCCCCCCGGCGCATTGATGCCGATGGACGCCTTGCGCACGCACACGTTCGTCTGCCCACGGCGACAAGACGCGCATTCGCCGCAGTACGTGTTCGGGATGATCACGACGCGATCGCCCGGCGCTAGATCCACGCCCGCCCCCACTTCCACGACGCGGGCCACGAGTTCATGCCCAGGGCGGACGGGATACATCGCGTGGCGCAGGTGGCCGTGATACACCTTCGCATCCGAGCCGCAAATGCCGCCCATGATGGTGCGAAGCCTCACCTGCCCGGCCCCGGGCGGTCCCGCCTCTTCCGCTTCGCACAGGCGCAAGCGCGAAGGCGCTTCCATCACCAGTTGTCGCATGCGCATTCACCTCGATCTCGCTCGCACTTCCCCGGCCGGGTTGATATGAATGTATCATCCTCGGGCGCCATCCCGCTAATGCCGTTGTTGCGCCGGGGTGATGCACGGCGGTTATCAGCGGTTCTCGGCCGGGGCGGATCAAAAAAAAGCCCCTGCGGCGGGGCGTCCGGAACCGCAGGGCAAGTGGGAACTGGATGGGACGGTTGCGAAATGGGATGGTTGCGCAATGGGACCCTTGCGAACCTCAATGGCGGATCAGGTAGTCGAACGCGCCGAGCGCCGCGGTGGCGCCGGAGCCCATGGAGATGATGATCTGCTTGTAGGGCACGTTCGTGCAGTCGCCCGCCGCGAACACGCCCTCGACGCTCGTCTGCCCGCGGCTGTCGACGACAATTTCGCCGAAGCGCGTCTTTTCGACGAAATCGCCGAGCCACTCCGTGTTCGGCACCAGACCGATTTGCACAAACACGCCTTCGAGCTCGATCTCGTGTTCCTCGCCCGTGGCGCGATCGGCGTAACGAAGACCCGTCACGCGCTCGGTGCCGAGGATCTCCTTCGTCTCCACGTTCGTGAGCACCGTGACATTGGGCAGGCTGAACAGCCGCTTTTGCAGGATCTCGTCTGCCTTGAGCTGCGGCAGAAATTCGAGCACGGTCACGTGCGACGCGAGGCCGGCGAGATCGATGGCCGCCTCGATGCCGGAGTTGCCGCCGCCGATCACGGCCACGCGCTTGCCCTGGAAGAGCGGCCCGTCGCAGTGCGGGCAGTAGGCCACACCCTTGGTCTGCAGCTCCTTCTCCCCGGGGACGCCGAGGTTGCGCCAGCGCGCCCCGGTCGCGATGATCACGGTTTTCGCCTTGAGGGTGGCGCCGCTCTCGAGATCGATCTCGACGAGATCGCCCTTTCGCAATTGTTTCGCGCGCTGAGATTTGATAATGTCGATATTGTAATGCCGGACATGTTCCTCAAGCTGGGCGGCGAATTTCGGCCCTTCGGTGTACTTCACGCTGATGAAGTTCTCGATGCCGAGCGTGTCGTTCACCTGGCCGCCGAACCGGTCCACCACGATGCCCGTTCGGATGCCCTTGCGGGCCGCGTAAATGGCCGCACTCGCGCCCGCGGGGCCGCCGCCAATCACCAGGACGTCGTAGGGATCCCGCTGATTCAGATCCGACACATCCGCCTGGCTGCCGAGTTTCGCCAGAATATCCTCCACCGACATCCGACCGCTCTCGAAGAACTCCCCGTTGAGATACACCGTCGGCACCGCCATCACGTTCTTCTCTTCGACTTCCGACTTGAACACGGCGCCGTCAATCATGGTGTGCCGGATGTTCGGATTCAAGACGCTCATCAGGTTCAGCGCCTGGACCACATCTGGGCAGTTGTGGCAACTCAGGCTGACATACGTCTCAAACTCGTACGTGCCCTCGAGGCTCTGGATCTGGCGAACCACCGACTCGTCGACTTTGGGCGGCCGTCCGCTCACCTGCAAGAGCGCCAGAACGAGCGACGTGAACTCGTGTCCAAGCGGCGCGCCGGCGAACACGATGCCCGTGTCCTCGCCCGGGCGGTTCACGCTGAAGCTCGGGCGCCGCGGAAGATCCGCCTCTTCCACGCGGATCTTGGGCGACATCGACTTCAATTCGTTTACGAGCTCCATCATGTCGCGGGAGGCGTCGTCGGACCCGGGCGAAACCCGGATCACGACGTCGCCTTCCATGAGCTCGAGATATTGTTTCAGTTGCTCTCGAATTTCATCGTCGAGCACCATGGTCAGGCAGACACCTCCTCAGATCTTGCCGACGAGATCGAGGCTCGGCTTGAGCGTCTTCTCGCCTTCCTTCCACTTGGCCGGGCAGACCTCACCCGGGTGATTGCGAACGTACTGCGCAGCCTTGACCTTCGGAATCAACGTCGACGCGTCGCGGCCGATCCCGTCCGCCGTGATCTCAATCGCCTGGATGACACCGTCGGGATCGATCAGGAATGTGGCGCGCTCCGCGACTCCCTGATCCTCGATGAGCACGTCGAAGTTGCGGGAAATCTCGTGCGTCGCGTCGCTGATCATCGTGTAGGTGATCTTCTGAATCGCCGGCGAAACGTCGTGCCAAGCTTTATGCACGAAGTGCGTGTCCGTGGAGACCGAGTACACCTCGACGCCGAGCTTCTTGAACTCCTCGTAGTGATCCTGCAGGTCCTCCAGCTCCGTCGGGCACACGAACGAGAAATCGGCCGGGTAGAAGCACAGGATGCTCCACTTGCCCAACAGATCTTGATCCGTCACCTCAATGAACTCGCCGTTGCGAAATGCCATCGCTTTGAACGGCTGAATCTTCTTGCCCACGAGCGACATGAACCATCATCCTCCTTGATAAGGTAAAGTGAGCGGATGTATGTCCTCCGCAAAAGCGGGACGGACCAAATGAGGCTCGTCTTGCGCGGCAAGAGAGCTTTGCAGAATGAGAACGTTGAATTATAATCAACTCGTAACGAGTTGTACTTTAGAATCGTTCTCATCTAGGTCGCATTATAAAAAAAGCGATGACGGTTGTCAAAGGGGATAGAATCGAGTAAAACCACGGATGAAAGGAGGGGGTGACATGCAGGCGCAGAAAGACGCTGTGCAGCTGTTGAAACATGCTGGCCTGCGCGTGACCCCGCAGCGAGAAGCCATTCTCCAGTTCTTGTTGGACTACGACGGTCACGCGACCGTGGACGATATTTACACGTCGCTCCAGGACCGCTTTCCTAGCATGAGCGTATCCACCGTCTACAATACGGTAAAGCAACTGTCGCAGGTGGGACTCGTCAAGGAGATTGGCGTTGGCGACGGCGCGAGCCGGTTCGACATCAATGTCGAACCGCACCATCACCTGGTCTGCACGCGCTGCGGCGCGCTGTTCGACTTTTACCTGGAGGAGCCGATTCGCCTGTCTGTTCCGCCAGAAGCCGAAGGATTCGAAGTGGAAGACTATCACGTCGAGGTGCGCGGCGTCTGCCCGCGGTGCAAGAAGCAGCAGGTGTCGTGACAATCATTTCGAAGTGTCGTTCGACACGAAGGGACCAGCCGTAACCTTCCTGGTCCCTTCTCCGTGCCCTGCTCAAGCTTGGTCAGTGAACCCGCTTCTCCATGCCAGCCCACAGCGTTTCGCGAAGCTTGAACTTCTGAAGCTTGCCCGTCGCCGTTCGAGGCAACTGATCCACAAAGTAGAATGCCTTCGGCACCTTGAAGTGAGCGAGGCGCGCCCGGCAAAACGCTCTCAACTCCTCTTCTGTCAATCCCGTCCCTGGCTTCTTCACGACGAACGCAACTGGAACCTCACCCCACTGGTCGTCCGGCCTCGATACAACTCCAGCCTCGATGACGTCGGGATGCTCATAGAGCACGCCCTCGACCTCCACAGACGACACATTCTCGCCACCCGAAATGATGATGTCCTTCAGCCGATCGACAATTTCGATGTGTCCATCCGGGTGAACAACCGCCAGATCGCCCGTGTGAAACCACCCATCGCGAAGAACCTTGGCCGTTTCGTCCGGATTTTTGTAGTAACCATCCATGACGACATTGCCGCGCGCCACAATTTCGCCTACCTCCTGGCCATTCCACGCCACTTCCTGACCGTCCTCGCGCACCACCTTCACTTCTCCCGCAAAGACCATTTCCACTCCTTGCCTCGCCTTGGCCCGCGCGCGAGCATCACCCTGGAGATGCTCATGGGCCTGCGTCCACTCGCAACAGGTAATAAAAGGAGAGGTTTCAGTCAGACCATAGACGTGCATAATTTCCATTTTAAGAAATTTTTCCGCCTTGTCGATCACGGCCGCAGGCGGCGGAGAGCCCGCGGTGGCCATACGAGTGCGGCGATTCAGTTGCACGTGCTCCACATCAGGGTGTTGAAGGATCATGTTGAGAACCGTTGGCGCTGCGCACGCGAGGGTCACCCCCTCGTCCACATACAGACGAAGGATGACCGCTGGGTCTACCTTGCGTAGACAGATGTGCGTGCCGCCCACCGCCGTGATGGCCCACACCCCTCCCCAGCCGTTCACGTGAAACAGAGGCAGCGTATGCAAGTACACATCGTCATGCGCGACGCGAAGATGGAACAAAAAGTCGGCCGCGTTGAGGTAACTGTTGCGGTGTGTGAGGACCACACCCTTGGGCCGTGAAGTCGTTCCACTGGTGTAATTGATACTGAGCGGCTGATCTTCATCAATTTGTGTCTCAATAGGGTCATCCGAAGCTCGCTCAAGCAATGCCTCGTAGTCGTAAGCATCAAGAGGCGAATCGTGGCTTGCAATCTGAACGACGTGGCGCAGTCCAGATCGTCCGCGTAGGATGGGTTCCACCACATGCCCCCACTCGCTATCGACAATCAGCACCTCGCTCTCGCTGTGATCAAGAATGTAAGCGATTTCTTCGGGCTGGAGGCGAATGTTGATGGGCACGATGATGGCGCCCAACTGGCAGATGCCAAAGAAAGCTTCAAGCATGGGATGGGTGTTGGGACACAATACCGCGACCTTGGAACCTTGCGACACACCAAGCTCCAGCAAGGCATGCGAGAGCCGGCCAACGCGGCTCGAGAATTCACTGTACGTAAACCTTTTCTGGCCATCCACCACAGCGGTCTTGTGTGGGTAAAGCTTTCGAGCCCGGCGCAGCCAATCGATAGGCGTCAGCGGAACTTTCATGAGCATCCTCCCGGCACGATAGAATATCAAAATCTACATGATAATCTGACATATGGACTTGAGTGACCGCAAGGGTGTCGGTTGGAGTCTACATGGATTCCCATCACACAGATAGCCATGTCGCTCCATTTCAGCGGGCGGCGACTTCTCGCACCGCCCGTCACAGCCAACCACGTTACGACCGGATTGCATCGCCCGCGCTCCTGCCGCGCCCTGTATACCACCGCTTCACGCCGTACAGCACGAGGAGCACCGCCACGCTCACGAGGCTCAGCACCAGCTGCGAAAGGTCACCTGGCTGGAACGCCATGGCCACAATTACCGCGGTCATGGCCGCGATGCAGAGGTATGTCAGGAACGGGAACAGCCACATGCGCACCTTGAGTTCCTCGCCCTCCCGCTCCATGCGGCGGCGCATCACGAGTTCCGAACAGGCGATGAGGAGATAGATGAAGAGGCCCACCGCGCCGGACGAATTCAGCAGGAACAGGAACACGTGCTGCGGCGACACGTAATCCATGATGATGGACAGATAACCGACGATAGTGCAGAACAAAATCGCCCGAGCCGGCACGCCGCGCCGGTTGGTCCGGAGCAGTGCCTTCGGCGCATTCCCCTGATAGGCCAGCGCAAACAGCATGCGCGAAGCGGTGTAGAGCCCGGAGTTCAAGCAAGACAGAACGGCCGTAATCACCACCACGTTCATCGCAGCCGCCACGCCCGGAATGTGAAGCATGCTGAGCGCGCTGACGTACGGGCTCGCGAGCGCCTTGCTGTCGTTCCACGGGATCATGGTGACGATGAGGAAAATCGACAGCACGTAAAACACCAGCACGCGCCAGATGACAGAGTTGGTCGCTCGCGCCACCGCCTTGGCGGGCTCCTTCGACTCTGCCGCCGCAATGGTCACAATCTCCGAGCCAAAGAAGGAGAAAATCAGCGTCGTGACGTCGGCGAACAGCGCTCCCACGCCCTTCGGCGCAAACCCGCCGTGCGCGACGAGATTCGAGAAATTGAGATGCGATCCCGGCCACAACCCGAGCACAAACAGCCCGGCCAGGACGATGAAGACCACGATGGCGGCCACCTTGATAAAGGCAAACCAATACTCAAATTCTCCGTAAGACCGGACGGACAAGAGATTCGACAGTGTGAGAAGCAAAAGTAGAATCAGCGACAAGACCCAAAGCGGCACGCCCGGGAACAGCCAGTTGTGGAGCGTCAGCGCGCCCGCCGTGGCCTCCACCGCCACGACAATGACCCAGAAGTACCAGTACAGCCAGCCCATCAGGAAGCCGGCCCATTCGCCGAGGGCCATGCGCCCGTACTCCGCGAACGAACCGACGGCTGGCCGCGCCGTCGCCATCTCGCCGAGCATCCGCATGATGAGGATGACGAGAAATCCGGCCAGCGCGTACGATACCACTGCCGCCGGCCCGGTGGTCTGAATCACCGCGCCGCTCCCGACAAAGAGCCCCGCGCCAATCACGCCGCCGAGCGAGATCATCGTCATATGGCGCATGCGAAGCGCCTGGCGAAGCGAGGCGCGTTCACGTCCCGCCTTGATATCCGCCTGTGTACCCATCTCCCGGTCCCCCTCACGCCTTGACGAGCGATTTCAGGACAAAGCCGACGTTCGCCGGGCGCTCCGCGAGACGGCGCATGAAGTAGCCGTACCAATCTTCGCCGAAGGGCACATAGATGCGGACCTTGTACCCCTCGCGGGCGAGCGCCTCCTGCAGCTGCGGGCGAATGCCGTACAGCATCTGAAACTCCCAGCGCTCGTCCGGCACGTGGAGTTCGCGCACGCGCTCTTTCGCCCATCGGATGATGGCTTCGTCGTGCGTCGCAATCGCGGTTTTGCCGCCAGACTGCAGCTGCAAATCGATGATCCGCTTGTAGTTCTCGTCCACGTCGCGTTTCTCAGGGTATGCGACGGATGGTGGCTCCTTGTACGCCCCCTTGACCAGGCGCAGATTCGGCTTGAGCGGCGCGAGCGCGCGAATGTCGTCGGCGCTCTTGTACAAATACGCCTGGATGACGGTCCCGATGTGCTCCGTCCCAAACTCGGCGTGCAACTTTCGATAGATGGCGAGCGTCACCTCGTTGTGCGCGTAGTCTTCCATGTCAATGCGGACAAAGCGCCCCGTGTCGCGCGCCCGGGCCACAATCTTGCGCATGTTCTCCATGCACAGATCCTCGTCGATGTCGAGCCCGAGTTGCGTCAGCTTCACCGAAAGATACACGTCGTACGGCAGGTCGGCGAACCGCTCGAGTGTGCGCACGCAGAAATCGGCCGCTTGGCGAGCCTCGTCGGCGCAATCGACGAATTCTCCGAGGTGATCCAACGTCGTGGCGAGCCCCCGCCGATGCAGTTGTTCCACGGCGCGCACGGCGTCCTCCAGCGACTCGCCCGGGACGAATCGCCCGGCACCGAGCCGGAAGCCAAAGCGTCGCGCCCACCGCTCCGCGCGGCGGTTGCGCGAGAGCCAGAGCAGTGTATCGCGCATCAGTTGTTCCATGCGCATCCCCCTCCTCCATGTTGCGAACCCTCGCTGTCTGGGCACATGCACAAAGTGTCTAAAAACTTGACAATAAGTTCGTGATGTGTCTCTATTGTAGACACACGAGCTATGAAAGCGCAATATGTTCCAATTGCCACCACTGGGGGAGATGCGAATGGCGGGCGAGATCGCGCAGATATCCGGGCTGCCAACCGACGTTGTCCTGCGTGCGCTGCTCGACGTCGTGGATGATGCCGTGACGGTGGTGGACGCGGCTGGGACGGTCGTCGCGTGGAACCGGGCGGCCGCAGCGCTGTACGGCATCCCTGCGGAGGACATCGTCGGGCGCCCCATCACCGACTTCTTCGCGCTGGAGTCCCTTGCCGTGCACAGCGTCCTCACGACCGGGGCGCATATCGATCACGCCTACCACCGACCGCGCCCGGACGTGCACGTCCTCATCTCCGCGGCGCCCGTGCGCGACGAGCGCGGCGCGATAGTTGGCGCCATCGCCGTGGAGCGAGACATGACCGTCCTCGTGCGCATGGGCGAGGAGAACGCGCGCTATCTCGCCAAGGCGCAAGGGGACGTGCTGCAGACGCAGACGGTCGATCGCGCCCTCCAGGCCCTGAGCGCGCCAACCGGGTCGAGGCACGCACTCGTGGTGGGCGCACGCGGTACGGGCAAGCGCACCATCGCGGAAGCCTCCCACCGCCTGCTTGGGCTTGACGGGCCGTTTCTCTCCGTGCGCGCCGAGCCTGGCGCCGCGGCGCTCATGGACGCTGCCCTGTTTGGCGCGGACGGATCGCTCCTCCTATCGCCGGACGCTCGGCGAGCGGGTTGGCTGGAACGCGCCGCCTCCGGCACGCTGCTGCTTCAGGACGCGCACCTCATGCCGAGCGCGGTGCAGGCAAAACTCGCCCGGGCCGTCGAGGAACATCGGTTTCGGCCGCTCGGCGGACAGCGCGACCTGCCGCTGCGCTGCCGCGTGATTGCGACGGCACCGGAGGTGGACGCCGTCGACCCGGCGCTCGCCCGAGTCCTGCCGGTGGTCGAAATCCCACCGATGGCCGAGCGGCGCGACGAGAGCCTGCCTCTCTTTCACTTCTGGCTGGCGCGCTTTTCGAAGGAGCGCGGTATCATTCTGCCGCGCGTATCGGAGGAAGCGGCCGGGCTCATCCAGACCTACCCATGGCCCGGTAACGTCGCGGAGATTGTGCAGGCCGCGCGGCGCGCGGCGGCGCTCGCGGAGCACGACGTGCAGCCCGAGCACCTGCCCGAAGCAGTGCAGGCCCTCCACCTGCAGCCGGCGCGGCGGCGCGTGCCGCTCGCGCACCAATCGAGGGAGCTGGAGCGCGCCCGCATCCTGGAGGCGCTCGAGGAAGCAAGGGGCAACAAATCGCGCGCCGCCCAGCTTCTCGGCATCTCCCGGGCGGCGCTCTACTACAAGCTTCGGCAATACGGCCTCGACGACGTCACGCGATCCCGTCGACCAGCTTCCCGGGGTTGAGCAGATTGGCCGGATCGAGCAGGCGTTTCACGGCCTGCATCAGCGCGAGCGCCTCGCCGTGCTCCTGCTTCTGGTATTTCATCTTGCCGAGCCCCACACCGTGCTCGCCCGTGCAGGTGCCGCCGACGGACAGCGCGTACTCCACCAGGTGGTGAGAGAGCTCGTAGGCTCGGCCGAGATCGTCCGCGTCATTCGGGTTGACCATGAGGCTCACGTGGAAGTTGCCGTCGCCGACGTGCCCGACAATGCCGCCGCGGATGCCGAGGCGCTCAATCCACGTCTCCGCCACGTCGACCGCCTCCGGCAGCTTCGACATGGGCACGCAGACGTCGGTCGAGAGATGGGACAGCCCGGGATACGTGCGCATCAGGGCGTACGCGGCGTTGTGGCGCGCGTGCCAGAGCTTCTGGCGATCCCGCTCGTCCATGACAACAGAGACGCGGGCCGCACCGGCGTCGCGCAGGAGCTCATCGACGGTCGTCATATCGGCCTGCACGGCGGCCTGCGATCCCGACAGCTCGAGGAACAAGGTCGGCGCAGGCGTGTACGCGGTGTCAAACTGGCGGTTGATGATCTCGATGTACGGCTTGGTCACAAGCTCGCAGCGCGTGAGCTGGAGTCCGCTGCCGATGAGCATGCACACGGCGTCCACCGCCTCGTGCACGGTCGCGAACTCGGCGGAAGCGGCGAGCGTCGCCTCGGGAACGCCGTAGACGCGAAGCCAGAGCTTCGTGAACAAGCCTAGCGTTCCTTCCGATCCGACGAAGAGCTCGACGAGGTTGTAGCCCGAGCTGGACTTGGCGGCGAGTGTGCCCACCTGGATGACCCGCCCGTCCGCGAGCACCACCTCGAGCTTGCGCACGTTCGCCTTCATGGGGCCGTATCGGACCGCCGTCGTGCCGCTCGCGTTGGTCGCCGCCATGCCGCCGAGCGACGCGTTGGCGCCGGGATCGACCGGGAACATGAGGCCGTATGGGCGCAGGGCGTCGTTCAGCTGCTGGCGCGTCACGCCGGGCTCCACGCAGACGAGGAAGTCGTCCGGCCGGATCTCGAGGATGCGGTTCATGCGCGAAAAATCGACCGAGATGCCTCCGCGCACCGGAATGGCCTGGCCCTCGAGGCCTGATCCGGCTCCGTACGCGACGAGCGGCACGCCGTGCGCGTGCGAGAACCGAGCAAGTGCCACGACATCGTCCGTCGTCTCCGGATACGCGACGGCATCCGGCAGGTGTTCCGGGTGATACGATTCGTCCTTCGCGTGAGACCGGCGCACGCTCTCGCCGAAGCTCAGCTTGTCGCCAAGCGCGTCTTTCAGCGTGTCCCAAGGGATGGTCATCATCTCGTGCCCCCATTCCGGTTGAACCGATGTGCGCGCAGCCTGTCCCAGGGGCTTACGCGGCGCGCAAATGTCGTATAGGATGAAAAGGGATACATGTCGGCCTGTTCTGATTCTAAAGCGAGGTGACTCGGATGTCGACTGCGTACGCGCCCGCTGTTGAGCGTCAGTGATATTGTCACCGTGAGATTCGTCCGTGAAAATGTCATGTATGAGCAAGGAGTATCTTATGATGCGGCAAGAAGAAGCTCGGCGTCTCACGGTGATTTCGAAATTGATTGACGGCCATCTCTCGGTCGCTCAGGCTGCTGAGTATTTACAGCTTTCGATTCGTCAAGTTCTTCGTATCAAAAAACGCGTCCTCGAAGAGGGGGAAGCGGGTGTCATTCACAAAAACCGAGGACGCCAACCTTCCCATACCCTACCCCAATCCCTG
>Ga0167615_1000295_pt1 | contig 16019 bp, 16 predicted proteins | sample BED_Mat_host_9_1_FD_111800 | JGI IMG/M metagenome (GOLD analysis project Ga0167615, IMG submission 111800) | Extremophilic microbial mat communities from Yellowstone National Park, USA - BED_Mat_host_9_15 (v2) (version 2) | ecosystem: Environmental > Aquatic > Thermal springs > Hot (42-90C) >... | reverse complement strand
TAATGAGTTAGAGAGAACGGGTGCAGATTATATTATAACATCTTGTCCTGTTTGCTTTACAAATCTGTATAAATCTAATAAAGTTTTTGATTTAGCCGAAATATTTGAATATCAATGAATAATGTTAAATTTATATAAGATATATATATATACATTACGATTTTTAAAATATTTATTATTCATGTGAAATTATTTTAAAATTTTAAAATGACTTTGCTATGAGCAGTAAAATTTAAATAAAAAAAAATTTTATGCAATATTTAAGAGAAACGGGAGCAATTAAATTGAAATTTATGGTACCAATAGTAGCAATAATTTTATTTGCGTGTGCAGCTTAATGATGGGTTGGGTAAGAATGTTTCGGTGGATTCGTTATATTCTGCTTATTTAAAAGTTCTTGAGAGGTATTTTGATGTGATGAATAAGACAATTAATGATGTGAGGTTGAAGTTAAGGGGTGATGTGATTTTATTTCATGAGAGGGCGTATGGTTTGAAGCGTAATATAACGTTGTTGGTTAATTATATGGGTGATTTTAGGGATCGTGTGAATAGGACTGTTGAATTAGTTTACATGGCTCCGTCGCTTTATATTTCTACATGGGTGAGGGTATTGTCGCAAGAGGTTTATGTGAATGCTTCGCAGAATATATATGTTGTAAATGGTAAGGTGAATAGTATTGTTAGGTCAATGTTGATTGGTGTTTTAAATCTCACTAATCCAAGTGCAAGATTAATCGTTTCTTATTATGATGCATTTACTTATGCGTGGAATAAAACGTTTCCACCTGTTAAGATTACTGACCCATTAGTCATTAATCCTTCGCCAGCAATTAGGGCGCAGAGTATCATAAATGGTTTGGTTAATAGGACATTTTTCCCGAGTGTAATACAGAATAGGACAGAGTTAGAATTTATTAAAATGGTGGCAAGGAATTTTAATATTACGAATTGGAATGTTAGTACACTGGTTAAGCAATTTGTGATAAATTATGTTTATGAGAGTTTGCATGGTTCGTTAAGTAAGGATGTGTTATTAGAGCTTTACCCAACTAATCATGTAACTGATGAACAAATTACAAAGGTTCTTATACAATTATTAGAGCAAAAGCTTCCTGCGAATATGACAAAGTACATAAGCTCTATAATTGAGCTTGGACCAAGACCTACTAATGCTCAAATAGATGAGCTCGTTAATAATATAATTAATCAGTTGAAAGAGAATATAACGGCAGCGTATCCTAAGCCTACTTATCCAAATTCTATACCAGCAAGTATCTATCATAGGTATGTGAGTCATAATAATAGAACGATGCTTGTTTATGTAACATACAGGACTTATAATACGACTGATGAGATAGAGCTTACGAAAGATTTAAGATCAGAGGTGCATGATTTAAGTCAAAAGCTTAACTTAAACTATTCTATCTATGTTTCGGGTGCAATAGCATTATCGGGTTTCGCTCTACGTAGGCGTACGTAGGTACGCATCAGCATACCTATCGTACGCGTAGAGCTTGGGCTTCACAACTTCATGCAACTCCCTCACGAGTTCATCGGGAGTCTTCCGTTCCGCCCCTGTCAGGACGCACCACCCAGTAGGGAAGGTGGCACTACATGATCCCACCAATCCCTCTGGGAAGCGCCCTCCATCCTCAGTTCAACGCGCTTCTTTCCGTCCTCCCACTTTATTGTGTAACACAAACACCTATAAAAAGTTATTTATTTTGAAACTGTTTGCGAAGGCTCTATCTGAAAGCCATAGATAGAACACTAACGGAATCAATAAGAGAAGAGGATGTAGTTTACGGAGGAATAATCATAAGGAACTCTGAGGTTGGAACTTCAGCTTTGAGAATAGAGCCATTCATACTCAGAAGAGTCTGCGGAAATGGTCTAATTCTCCAGCATTCATTAAAGAAGATACATTTGGGAAGAGAGACACTGGAAATAGGGGAAATAAACTGGTCCGACGAGACAAGGGAACTTGAAGACAGAGCTATTTGGGCAAAAGTAAGGGATATAATAAGAGCAACATTTGACAGACAGATATTTCAGTCATGGGTCAAAAAGCTGAAAGAGAGCGCTGAGATCAAAATCGAAAAGCCAATTGAGGCAGTGGAAAACATCGTGGGACACCTTGGATTGAGCGAGGAGCAAAAGCAGAGGCTTCTGATGCACTTTTCAGAGCCGACAAAATATGGATTGATAAATGCAGTGGCGAATCTAGCAGGGGAATCAAAAAACGTTGAGGAACAAGTAAAACTGGAGGAATTCGCAGGGGAAATGCTGGAAGGTGAATGAATGTCTGCTTCAGAAAAATGCATTGAAAAACTTTTCATCGATATGAAGCAAAAATACATTGAAGAAAGAGAGAAAACAAGGGAGAAATATAAAGGAGAAGGAAAGACTATTCTTTTTGTCCCTGAGCTCTGCGAGTGCTCAGAGAAGAGGAGAATGAGGCAAAAGTTCCCAGAAATAGAGAGAGCAGAAATTTACAATCCAAGATTTGCCGTAGGACAGCTGATAGAAGAAGCTTTAAGACATAGATTTAAAGGAGAAGAAAAGAACTGCACTAAAGAGCTAATTGTCGATGGAAAGCCCTATTTGATAAGCGGAACAATAGATATTATTGAGCCAGAGGAGAAGATTCCAATAGAGGTTAAGTACCAGACATCTCTTCAGGATAAACCTTTGGAGCACCACATTCTCCAGCTCAGACTCTACCTCTGGCTGATTGGATCTGAAAGGGGGGAACTGCTCTACGTAAGCCCAGAGGGATTGAAATCATTCGTTATAGAGGAACCATTAGCAGATAAAGAAGTTGTTGAACTCATTAAGGATGGAAAATCGCCGAGATGGTCTGAGTGGGAGTGCCAGTACTGTCCATACAGGCAGTTCTGTAGCAAAAGCAATTGCAGACACAGAAAATAGCTCCTTTCAGCTCTTTAAATGCCAAAGGGGCATTTCGCCTCTTTGGCTTCTTTTTTAGCTTCAATAAAAAGCAAAATCTTTTATTTAGGTTTAAACACAAAGAATTAAAATGGAGAAAAACATTAAAACACTTGAAGACGAGCTGAACTCAATTATTGAGATCTGCGATGAAAAGATAAAGCATTATCAAGCCTTGCTCGAGGAATACCAGATGATAAAAGGCTCTGCTTTATCATTGCTTAACATGAACAATAACACGAAGAGAAAGGTCGTTTCGCTAATCGACGCCTTAAAGCAGTTAAAGTATAGGCTTTACGCCTTAATTGAAAGCGAAAATGCAGAACATGAAGATTAAAAACATTTACTGTCCAATATGTCATCGCCAAACATACTTCACGGGGAAAGTGGTTTATGAAAGCAACAGAACACAAGTCATAGAATGGAAATGTGCAGATTGCGGAGCAATTTTAAAATCGAGGCACGATAAACTCGGGAAGGAATACAATGAAAGGAGAAAGAAAGGAAGTTTAAGCCCCAATCCTACTCTTTGGATTAGAAAAGGAAACTACCGAGACCTACTTTATTTTGAAGTTGGTAGAAAACTTTACGCCTTCCGCTCAACAGACGTCGAAAGATTGGAAAGAGATGAAATTTTGGCAATACCAGTATACCAAGTTCTTTAGCGAAGAGATAACCTTAAGATAGGATAAGAACGAATAAAATATGCAGAAAATTTTTGGAAAATTTCAATTTAAGTTCGCTCGAAAATTTATCAAATCTAGACAATGAATAAGAACCTCAGAACGTTTTCAGATATAATTTTTCTTTTCTTAACTTAACTTATGCGCATCCATATTATTATCGTTAAATTTTGAAAAAGAAACGTAGTAATGTAATTAAAAATGATATCATTGCCAACAGAGCCAGCCAAAAGGTCCATTTTGGCTCGAAAGCAGGCTCCTTAAAATCAAGGTGAAGTCTTCGAGCCACCGATGGTGATACAAGTTTCCATGCATAGCAAATTGAACCCTCTTCTAATTTCTGATAGACATTTCTCCAAGGGTCTAGCTCTAAATTCCTGATTTGGTGAAGTTGAGGTGCGTAAGCAGTAACAAAAAAGCCCTGTGGAAGCACAACCCAATAGTATAATAATTCTAAATCTACTAGTTCCTCTCTTGTTGTTAGCTCCCTTATAACTTTAGTATCGTACGGTCTTAAATCTATTGTGTAAATGGCCTCTGAGTATATGTGCTTTTTTATTTTTCTTGCAAATTTGCGGATGGTATATCTAATACGGAACCCAGCATATTTGACTAAATCACCACATACATCACTTCGTTCTTTTCTTAAATTCTCAGAGAAGAATATTCGGATTCGTGTGTAATGTTCTTGGGGAGTAACTTCTATGTGATGTATGGAAGCTATTTTAATAAATTGATATACATCCGGTGCTACTAATAACTTAACAAAACTTTCGCTTTTGCGTTCATATTTACCATCGTATAAATAATCGCAAAAATTAGCGTTTAAGAATAAATCATTTTCTTGAACTATGCTTTCTGGCGCAACCCTTCCATCTATAAGTATAACGACTTCATTCAGAGGAGACTCGGGAGGCACTTCTGTTAAATCAATAATACATTCTAAATTAAAAGTTGCATCACCACCCGGATTAATCCAAATAGCCTGCGAAGCCTTTTTAATTTTAAACTTGGGTTGGTCGCTTCTTCTAGCAAAAGCTACAACTGTCAAAATCATCACCTGTTTTCTTTTACACCGTACACACAGGCACAAAAACGTGAACAGTTAGAACCAAGTGCCTCAATTAAGTTCATACCCATTTCACACACCGAAAAAGAGATACCATGTGAAGTAGCATATTCTGCAATAGGGGCGAGCATTTTTAGACGCTCTGTTAATGGCGGAATTTTGTAGCCATAAGGATAATCCTCCGTAAAACCTTCATTAATAACTTTCTCTATATCCAAACCTGTTTTCTCTTTGTATTCAGAAATTGATTGATACCAAGGCTTACGCCAAATCGGTTGCTGGTAGCCCTTCGATTGAAGCATAGCAAATTTAGCTTTTAGAATCCCCGCAGTAATTGCTTTTACCCCTATACTCTTAAGTATATCAATCATATTTCTTAAAAAATCTAAGTTGTCGTTGACACCAGGGATTAAAGGGTCTATTCTCACCACTACTTTAATATTCGCTTCGGTTAAAGATTTTATTGCGTCCAATACTAAACTTGAAGATGGTCTATTAGGCTCAAAAATTTTCATTATATTATCATCGAGGGAGGTTAAAATAATTCCAATCCAAGCTTTTTCGTAGCCTTTGAGTAAATCAATATCTCTGATTACCAAATTTGATTTAGTTGCTAAATAGAACCATAAATCGTGCTCCCTGAAAAAGGGTATTATACGGCGGAAAAAACGATAATGTAGCTCTAAAGGTTGATAAGGGTCTGTAGCACTTCCAAAATTTATTATCTTATTCTTTAATGAAGGCTTGCGAGAAATTTCGTCGCAAACCATTTGAGCGAAGTTTTTTCTAACATATATTGGTTCTAGTTTTTCACGATCTTTAATATCTTTAAAATATTGAGCATAACAATAACTACAACCGTGCACACATCCAATATAGGGATTTGAAACATATACGTTTACTCCTAAATAACAATCAGGAGTCCGACTGCACTCTTTTTTATTACGAGGTCGGATAATCACATTCTCATTCTGAGTCATTTCTATAATTGGGACGTTAGAAAGTTTCTCTACTAAATTGTTAACCCATTCAAATTCCTTTCGTCCGCTAATCAACTTCTTCCAATTAGTGAGATTTTTTAGCGTTATCATATTTTTCACTTTATCATAATTCTTTGAGTTCATCAAGTGCTTTTCACCTCAATCCAATTTCTGAAACTGCTCTCTTTTAATTCATTAATAGTAGCTATTTTCACCTTTAAATTTCTTTCGGGTTTCTCCTTTCTCAATCTGAATATGATCTTTAAGGCAACCTGAATAACTTTTCTCTTTGCTGCCTCATCGCTCGCTATAATTTAGAGGGTATCTGAGTACTCTAGGTTTTTCCTTATGTTCCTCTCCACCTGTTCTTTTGGTGATCTGTGCTCTATTTCAATCCTCAGCGTTTCTCCATCTTTTTCCGCAACTAAATCTGTGTAGCCCCTGTGGCTCTCTGTCAAATCTGTCTCTATTTTCTCCTCTTTCTTTACTTTATATCCCTGAGGCTCAAGCCATTCTTTAATTACCTCCAAAGCTACTGCCTTAGATGGCTTCCCTCCTCCTCCAAGCTCGTTTATCGCTCTATCTGTTGGAATTCCGAACTTCTCAGCAAAGGCTTTTAGCAACAGCTCTTGGGCTTCTTCTCTTAGCTTATGGGCGTCCAATATTTTTTCGTTAATTTCTTTAATATCAGACTCTTGAAGTAAAGGTAAAGGAATAGCACTAACATGTTCGGGTTCTATATGTTTTACCGTCTCACCATACTGTGTCTTTGTTAGAAATGCTTGGCCTATCCATGTATTTAGAAAAGCATAGATATAACCTACTTCTTTTTCGTCAGCGGGAATAATTCTTATTAAATCATCTGACAATACAAAATTTGATGATAAAATTTTATTAGTTAATAGACATCTTCCTATGCTACCAGATCGCGTTATTAAAATCCATTTTTCTTTGACTAAAAGATTGTTAGAAAAATCAACTATAAACTTGCGTGCTTGTGGTAAGAATTGGAAGACTTCCTTTGGCATTAAAAATGGTTTTCCCTTGTCTTCTTTCGTATATTTTCTCTTAAATCTCTCAGGCCAAAAAATCTGAGAAGTAAAAGAAGGGTTGTTAAGGGTGGTTATTCTTACATTCTTCTTTCTTATTTTATCGAGGAAGATTCTGGCTTCCCCTATATCTCGTGAATAAAAACTTGCATCTAATCTTTGAGAAACATCGGAAAGAATCCATTCACTTTTTATTATATTCCAGTGAAAAGGCATGCATATCATTCCTTTTGACCTATCCATTTCTTAAACAATTCAGCTACATGAGGGAGATCGTCATCTATAACCGGTTGACCTTTTTCGTCTATTTCCACTTCTCCTTTTGATGTAAGTTTATATATAGGATTTCCTCTTCTGTCATGTCCTACCTTTTCAGGAATAGCCATGAAGATTTCGTAATCTTTATGCAATCTTTGTTCATCAGGATACTTTTTCTTTAGAATTAAGATACTCGTTTGTGTGCCGGTATGCGGCTCGAAAGTTTCAGTCGGCATGTCTATGCTTGCTAATACGTAAGCTTTTAGCAAAATCCATTTTCTAATCCACACGAGACCGGGATTACTTAAAATACTATCAGGCAATACATCCCAAGCACGCCACCAGGCTTAAGAAATTGTAAACATCTTTCAATGAAAAGTTGTTCTGGTGGTAATGATTTTCTTTTGGCTTTCGATTCAAAAGTCCAAACTTCAAATTGAGATAGGATAGATGGATCATCTATAACAGCTTTTGTTCCAAAAGGCGGTTAGTGACCACGATGTCAAACTTTGAAAGAAATCGCTCTATCTCTTGGGGTCTTTCAAGAGCTTTAAGACTATTCCTTAAGTTTTCAACACTGCCACTTTTTCTTACATCATCAGAGAAGAGCCTTTCAAGCACTTCATCAGACCATGTAGATGGATGAGCCAAGGAATTCGCATGAACCATATTAACGGAGCCGTCCCCGTGCACAACCATGTTCATCTGAGCAACTTTCACGAGGAAGGGATTAAAATCTATACCAAAGAAGTTTGTTTCAGCGATCTCTCTTACAACATCTCTTAACTTATCATATTTGTATCCCTTCTCAGAAAGCATCTGTCTTATTCGTTGTATGCCTACTATTAGGAAGCCTCCTGTGCCAACAGCTGGATCTAAAATCCTAAATCCACCTGGAATTAACAGCTTGTCTTCTGGAAGGAGTGAAAATAACATGTCCATTGTCATTCTACATAAGTTTCTTGGTGTAAAGAACTCTCCCCTATCTCCTCTTAAATTTGGTCCTACCACTTCCTCATAAGCTTCGCCTTTAACATCTACATCCGTATCTGCAAGAGTAAATCTTTGAAGCTCTGAAACAGCATATTTGAGAACTTGGTCATTGAGCTCAATTGTTTCTTCAGGCTTAAAGATGTATTTCCATCTTTCTTTTACTTTCTGAAAAACTTCTAATAATCGTGTCCTAACCTCCCGAATATCTTCTTTTGGGAGAATATAGAATTTAAGGGCAGGATTAAATCTTTCATCATATACCTTGATGAAAATTAGTTTCAATAACTCCTCAAAAGCCTTATCTTTCTGTAGGCCTTGATTAGCGTAAATGTAATTATGAATTCTTTTGAAGACTGATTTTAGGTTTGTAGCTGGAACTAGCCATCCTCTAGTGGGTTTAGGAGGTGTAGTTTCTCCCTTTCTCGGCAAATCTGGAATATCAACAAACTCTTTTCTACCCTCTACTTCTACAACTTCTAGCGCTATTCTTTCACTCCCTACCCACAATCCAAACTTAGCACTTACGCAAACAGAAAGATAGGACTTTAATTGGTCTATTCCGCTTTCTTTATGAGAGGGCTTAATATTTTCTGATTTGGTTTCAGCTAAAATGTATGCATTCTCTTGCTTATGTACTCTGTTTTCGTAAAAGACAACAATATCTACTCGCTTAATATTTCTCCCAACTCTTATTGGAAATTCTATTTCGATGTCTTCTTTTTTATATCCGTACTCTTCAACTAAACTTCTAGCTACTTCTTGCCGTACCCTTTCTTCGGGTGTGTCGTTACGAAGAACACCTTTTATGAAACATCTTATCTTACCTGGAGGGACGCTTTCTTCGTGTTTTTCGTGGATCTCGATCCCAAAATTTGTAAGTTTCTTCATTGGTTATTCACCCTTCTCCCTTGAAATATACTTTGGCTGGTCCTATCCTTTTTGACCTAACATAACCTTGATTTTCCAAAGCTTTTAAATATCCGGCGAGAAAAGTCCTGTTGATCTTTAATTCTTTTGCTAGCTCTTGACCTGGCTGCCCCGGATCCTTCTCCAATAGCTTGAGTATCCTATCAGTCAGGTCAGCATATTCCTTCAACATGACAATTTGATTATGAAGAAAGAAGCTTATAAATTTTTACGCTTCTGTTAACAATTCTGTTTACAGCTCTAAGCCTTTCCACTTCCTCTCTATCTCCTTGGTAGTTCTTCCGCAATTAGGGCACTTCTCAGAAAGCAAAATAATTCCTTCGCCTACTCTTCTCCAAGTGGTTTTGCTTCCAGCGGCAGCGCTCTGACTCCTCTTAGCAGCCTTATAGCTTGGCCTGTAAATCACTTCAAGGGTTTCCTTGTCGCAGAATGGACATGGATAAATCAGCTTTTGATAGGGCAGCATACAAAGTCAATTTTAAGCTTCGGATAATAAATTTTTAAATCTGAGCGTTCTCAAGGTGGTAGAATGTCTATATTGAAGGAAATAGTTGAAAGCTATATGCAGAAGGTTTCTGGCTTAAAGGAGCATTGCGAAAGATGCCTTAGAACTGAAAGATGGGGAGGAAGCGTTGTTTTAATGGTTGTGGATGCAGCCTTCACCTCTATAGGATTAAATTATTTTACGGCAGTTGTTCCAAAGGTTGAAGAATTCAATAAAAAGTTTGTTGAAAATGGAAAAATAAAGAATTTGAAAGATCTCTCTAAAGCTGATATTAACGAATTAAGAAGTGTATGGAAAAATAAAAGATCATGGATTATAGCTAAGGAAATTGCCTCTTATCTTTCAACATTAAGCGAAGACGATAAGTTAGCTCTTAAAACTTGGGCAAGAAATTCAAAGCTTGAAAGATGGAGGGAAGATCCTATTGGAAGAATTAAAGGAGTTGGATTAATTACTTTTCAATATCTTAGAATGATGGGAGGTATTGATACGGTAATGCCAGATAAAATAGTTAAGAGAGTGATAAACGAGATTTTAATTAAGGCTGGATTAGAGCCTGTGAACGATGATATGGAGTTTATTAGAAAAGCTGAAGAGATTGCCCTAGCTTGTGGTTACAGGCCGATAGAACTTTGCTGGATGACTTGGCTAATACAGCCTGAAGGAAGCATGATAAGAATGAGAAAATATTCGAGTATTCTTTCAAAGATTTAGTGTCCATTTTCATTCCATTGTTCATCTGAAGGGATTTAAATCTCAAGAAAAATAGAAAACCTAAGATGAATAGTAAAAGAAATGATCTCACAGTATTTCAAGCAATTGTAAGTACTGTGCGTCCTTGGTCTGTCTCAATTAATATCATATTTCGCACTCTTTTTATGCTAATGTTGGTGTATCCTGCATGTTCAAGCAACCTCTTCGCAAGCATGTAATGTCTATTCTTCACATGTCTTATAATATTCACTTTTAGCGCATCATCCAACGTTAAAAGCGACTTTTCTTCGCTACTATGCGAATTTTTTTCGCTGTCATGCGAAACTTTTTCGCTACTCTCTGAAGTCTTATTATGAATTTTTTGCGAACTTTTTTCGTCACTTATGCTCTTCTGCGCTTCTTTTTTGCTATCTTGCGAAGATTTTTCGCTACCTTGCAAAGTTCTTACCTCTCCGCTTCGTTGCATCGCTTGCGCTTCATTATCTTGCGATTTTTCTTCGCTACTGTGCGAAACATTTTCGCTTAGTATGTGCATGACTTCATTATAGGTTTTCTTGAATTCTTTTGCTCTTTTCACGCTTAATGTTCGCATGAAAACAACTAGCACGATAATCGCAAGCAGTATTCTCAGCATGAAATCATCGCTCTTCGCCATCACAATATTTTGCTACAAAAAGTAGCATATATTCGCACGTTTTCGTACTCCATGTTAATCATACAATTGCGAAAATTTTTCGCAACAACACCACTCAAAAAATGGACAATGAAAGCACACAAAACATTCTCAACAACAAATCACAGCTTTTAGAATGAGTAAAGTTTTAGGTGCGGTAGAGTAATACCTTAAAATAGCTGATTTATTTATTGGTTTTCAATTTTTTGAAAGAGTTTCAAAAATCTAATTAATAACTTGTAGTTCGATTTTGTTTGTTATATTTTCTAATCTTAGTAGTAAAAAGATCTATTCCAGTATTTTCCTCGGAATTCATCTTTTCTTATTTAACAACATTAAAAATTGGATTAATAGTTGTAAATGCGTGGAATGGGGGCATGGGTCAGAGCCTTTATTGAAAGCTCCTGTTCTGAAGGGGTAAGGTTATATTCTTTCCTAAGTCGTTTCTGTATCTGTTGTTCCAGAAAAGAGATTAGGTCGTCCAGCCTACACTCTACATTTTCTCTTAATTTATCTATTTCCTCAAGAATAGGTTTGTTATCGAGCTTTACATGATTGAATATTTCACTACCTGCGAAATACCATGCGCCACCAAGTTTATTATCATGCAAGTTACTTCTATATGTTTCGTAAAACCTATTTACTAGTTCATTCTTAAAATCATCAAAAGTATAGCTCTTATTGGCTTCGGTTTTATCGTAGATTCTTTTTATATCCTGATTCTCCTCTATAAACTTCCTTATCTTCTGTTTTAGCTCATCTATTTTCCCATGTAAATTACGTGCCAGTTCATTATAATTTTGCAGTTTTTCATCCCATTCACTCTTGAGAGCCAATCTTTCAAGCAAGGTATTAAATTCCATATAGAGCGGTTCATAGAGCAGTTTTGGAAAGATTTTTTCTAAATTAAGTTCTTCAAATTCAGCTGAACCCTTTTGGGAGGAAAGTCGATATTTTATTGGTGCTATAAAAAATCGCATTAATTCAACCATTATTGAGCGTTCCCTATCTTTTTTATCTAACTGTAGCATTCTTCGGTTAAAGTAATATACGATTATGGCCATAATGATTGACCCAATGGATGATATGAAACTGAAAAAACCAGGATTCTGATTAATTATTTCGATTATTGTGCTCAATTACCGCATCACCTTCTCACTAAATTTTCGAGTACTTTATATTAATCTTTTCCTCAAACAATTTTATTAGTAAAATAAATCATATTATGATTAATATTGAAACTATTTCTTATTACAAATGATAAAACTATGAAGAAGGTAAAACTAAAAAGTAATATTATTTATAAAGGTGATATTATTAGTAGAGTGAGTGTGGTTCGATGAGTGTGCAAAATGTTCTCTTTAGGAATCTTATAAGTGAAGTTACGTCAACTACCTATGCTACTCACGCTCTTTACATGTATCCAGCTAAGTTTATTCCCCATGTTGTTAGATATGTTATTAACAAGTATACGAAACCTGGTGATTGGCTTTTTGACCCGTTTGCAGGCTATGGTACGGTTGCTATTGAGGCGTCTTTAACAGGTAGAAATTGTGTCTTATGGGATTTGAATCCAGTATTACACTTGTTAGCTTCAGCATCTCTGTTTAGGGATAATGTTTCTCTAAACGATTTCTATATAGATTTTAACTATTCTGAACAGTTTAACCCTAGGTGGGGTAATATATTATACTGGCATCCACCAGAATTCTATAAGGTTTTGTCGAGAGCATTTGGCTACTGGCACAGGGTAGTTGATAAAAGGATTAAGCCTTTAGTGGCAATACCACTTCTTAAAATAGCCAGATACTTTAGCTATTCTGATGAGAAGATTGCTAAGCTGTATAGGTCAAAGTATGCTGAGGAGAAGGTTAATAAGCTTCTTTCAACAGACTGGAGGGCTAAAATGGAGAAAATGTATCAAGAGTATGCAAGAGAGGTTGTTAATAAGGTGGAGGAGTACCAAAAATACGAACCGTATCAAATAGAATGTGTGGTTAAAGCAAGTGATGAAAGGATTTTTACGGATAAGCGTATCATTGTGGACTCTATTGAGGAGAGGCTTGATAGAGAGGTGGATGTCTTGATAACTTCGCCACCATACCTACAAGCACAGGAGTACATAAGAAGCTTTAAGCTGGAACTTGCATGGTTAGGTTTTTCAAAAAACTTCATAAGTGATCTTACGAAGCATGAGATTCCGTATAATGGTATTAAAGAAGGTTTTATTTCAAGCAAAACATATGAAGAGATTAAGAGAGATGTTGAGAAGCTGAATCATGATAAGCTTCTCCAACTATACACATCCTACTTTAACTCCTTAGCTCGCTTTCTAAACAATAATCATGATAAAGTAAGAAACGTAATAGCATTTTTTGTAGGGCCTGTTAAGATTAGAATGATGAGGGTACCAATAGACACGATTATAAAGGAGCATTTGGAATACCTTGGATGGAGTCATGAAGCAACACTCGTAGATACAATTGTAGCAAGAAGGTTATTCAAGGCAGATGTTAATCCAGCTACAGGTTTAGAGGATAAAAGAACACCAACAGAACACCTATTAATAATGAGGAGAGGGCGTCATGAATGATTATGATAATTACCTAGTACTGTACTTAATTCCTCCTGAGCTTTATAGGGATAATAATGTGCTTAATCTTCAATGGGATAGTATTAAAACTCTAATACCCTGCTTATTAAGGAGTCTTTATAGTGGGAGTATTAGGGTTAAATTGCATGATTTTGAAAGAACCTTAACTGGCCTAATTAATGCTGATAGAACGGCTAAAATAAATATTCTGGGGAGGACGGCAACGATGTGGTATTACTTAACAGAGGTTTTTCAACAATCGCTTGGCCCAAGAAAGGGGATTTTTGCTGAGGAGTTAATTGCAAGGTGGATTGAAGATTATAACAAGAATAGTTGTAAGGGCTTTGAAATCATTAAGATAGATGGTAAAAGTCATAGTCTTATTCTAGGTAAGGTTCTTAGTCAACATTATAAGATAAGTTCTAGTAGCAAAAAACAGATTGATTTTGTAATTAAGAGTAAGGGTAGGGTTGATTTCATAGAATTAAGGATGAGTGAGCATACGGGTGGACGAACTGCACAAGAATCATTATTAGATAAACACGAGGAATTGTTAGGAATGCTTGAAAGTAAGGGTTTGAGGGAAGCATTATTGAGTAAAGGAATTAATGAAATGAATCTAGTAATAGGCATACTTTTTAATGAGGATCATGAACTCATAGTTGGAAAAAATTACAATGTGGGTAGATTAAACTCATTAATAAACTACATAATGGAGGATAATCATGTGTGGGGTAAAATTAATGATTTAGCGAACAAAAAATATGTGCATTGTAATGGTAATAAAATTAGTAAAAGCACATTTAAAGACGAACTCGAAAGTAAACATGAAGCCTGCATTAAGACTAATAATGGTAACTTTACCATTAGATTTAAAATATTACTTGGAGACGAGTTCTTTGAGGAATACATGTGTAAGCACTTTAATGATATTAAAAATGAGTGGCTTAGCATGATTGCTGATGATATATGGCTTTTCTACACACTACTAATTAATGAAATAAAAGTTGCCAGAGAGTTCAATCAGACTAACGTTAGAAAAATTTATGATTTACTTCCTAAGAATCAGGGCGTATTATCAGATTTCATGAACCTTTATTATAAAAAGAATATGGATATAAACGAATATAGGGATAAACTAAATAAGTTAGCGGAACAATGTGCTAGCGAAGTACTCAAAATTACTACAAGTAGGGGCATTGAATTGAGAGTTCTCGAATCGAACGATGCAACAGCAATTTTTGAATACTTAAAACAATTATGCCTTGCCGTTTTCGCAATATACCTAACTATAAACATTAAGAAAGACCCAAATTTTAGCGAATGCGAATGGGAAAACACAATATCTCAAGTCAACTAATAACGACTTAAGAATTTAAAGAGGAAAGAATTGAGAAAATGATAAAAGAATTGAAGAAAAACTAGCATGAATAGAAACAACATGTAAAAGTTGAAGGAAAACTAACTTTAGTGAAGTATCAAGAAATTCGAGCTTGTTGATGCGACGGTAATAATCTCAACTTCTCAAACGATAAACAAGCGTATGATGTTCTTCTTGAATACACAAAATCCTTCATCAAAGAACACCCCCATGGACACCTACAGACACTAACTTCCACTATGAGAATTATCATGAAAAATTCAGTGTCTGCTATGCAATGGCTTATATATATCTAGTTACACATAACGATGGAGGGAACATAAAATGGTGGAAGGATTTTGCGTAAAATGCAAAGCAAAACGCGAAATACAAAACCCAACCAACATAACACTAAAAAACGGCAAACCAGCAATCAAAGGCACGTGTCCAGTCTGCGGAAAAACAATAATAGTCATAGGAAAGAAACTATAAACGTAAATAATTTTCTTTTTTACCTAATCTTCCTTTGGAAACTATTTTTCTATTAGAAAACTTACTCAAGAATCACTCCTGCACGTTTTCCCTCAGCGTTTTTTCTGCTTCTTTTTCTTGCGTGTACGTGAGTATGAAGTCGAGCTTTGAATGATGCGTAATCTTCGCTATGATTGACGGGTTAACATTCTGCTTTAACAGATGCGTTATGAAAGCATATCTTAAGCTGTGCGTGTTTATCCCATACTTGTACTTCGCATACGCTTTCACCCTCTCAGTCAGGGCTTCCTCATTCTCATCGCCAACCCACATGCACTTTTCTCTTTGTATGTTGTCTGGTATGATGATGAGTCTTTTTTCTTCTCTTTTCTTTTTTGAGAGTTTAATGGTGAGTTCTCGTTTTCCTGTTTTTGCGAATTCTTGCACTGCTCTTACGGCTTCTGAGATTCTTGTTCCATTGAGCAGTTGTGTGTATAGGATTGTTGTGTATGCGTATTGTTTGTCATTCTTTGAGTTTTTGAGTGTTCTTTCGAGTTTGTTTTTTATGTAGTCGTAGTCGAGGCCTCTGTCCCATGTCATGTGTTTTATGTTTTGCTTAATGCTTATAAGTTTTTTTGTCTTATTTCCATAATTGTGAGGTTTTTCTCACATTCAAGCTTGTTGTTTTATCCTATTGCTGCAGGGATAGGATTTTCTATGTTTTATATTAATTCAAACATTTTAATTTTCCATGCAATCGGAAATAATGAAAGAGGTAAACTATTAGGTCTTT